>Ga0209126_1000074_pt1 | contig 28620 bp, 28 predicted proteins | sample RifCSP19_1_FD_184024 | JGI IMG/M metagenome (GOLD analysis project Ga0209126, IMG submission 184024) | Soil microbial communities from Rifle, Colorado - Rifle CSP2_sed 19_1 (SPAdes) (version 2) | ecosystem: Environmental > Terrestrial > Deep subsurface > Rock core/Sediment | place: Rifle...
CTTTACCGCCGCCTTGCAACCCTTCGCCGCGACATCCCACTTGAGCTGGGCATCAACGACCTGGAATGGCGCGGCGCGCGGGAACGAATCAGAGCGCTGTGTATAGAGCTAGGCGATAATGACCTTCCGGATCGAGTGCCACGCTGGACCGCAGAGCCATAATCATGCCAAGAACAAGCCCCAAAAAACCAGGCTATGCGGCCTCCCAGATCTTTGCTTAACAGGGTAGTGCTGGGTTAAGCATTTCTCCACAATCCAGACGGCCAAGGACCAGCACTTTCACCTGACCGGGCTTTCCACTTCCGGCAGGCTGTGCAGATATGCGTACATGGCCTTCAGTTCATCGTCAGTTGTGGCGGCCCGCACCATCGGCCAGGGCATTCTTGGTTCCGAAAATCCGCTGGTCAAGGTGAGCATTGGTACCTTCCCACCACCGGGCAACGTGCCGGTGTTGAAGAAGGTCATAAATTGCTCTTCCGTCCACTGGGGAACGATCCGGGTGAGGTTTGGGCCGGCGGGCGGGCCGGGCTGGCCATTGTCCACCTTGCCCTGCAGTTGGGCACCATGACAACTACCACAGCCAATAATATCCACCATGTACTTGCCATATTCCAGCGTTCCAGCCTGAGGTGCGGTCACGCTGCCTGCCGGCTGCTGCGCGGTCCGAAAATCCGATAGATTCATAAAAATCGCGCCTAGCAAATTAAATTGATTACTCGGGGTGGGTCCGCCGGTTCCGGGCTGCGCTCGCAAGTAGGCGACCAGGGCTTGCACATCATCGTCGCTCATGTTCCGGTAACTTCCCGCCGGCATAATCAGCAGGGCGCGGCCATTCTTGTGCACCCCTTCTCGGATAGCGCGTATGACATCCCCATCCGTCCAATCTTGGATATTGCCAGAAGGCGTTAGGTTGGGCGCGTAGAGCGTACCCATGGGTGGAAAATCAAACTTCAAAGCGAAGTTGGTTCCTGAGAGCGGCAGCTGGTCGCCAGACGCATGGCAGCTTAAACAGATGTTGGCCAGTTTTTCGCCCCTGGCGATCTGGGCCGGGGTCCCAACCACCTGGATCGTAGCAACCGGATTATCGTACCGCTCGTTCAGCTTGTAAAAACCATTCAGCGCCAATACCAACAGAGCCACCGGTATCAGTGTCAGCAGCCCAGCGATGAATATTCCTACCCATTTCAGGAAGGCGTTCTTCAATTTCCAGGCACGCGTGGTCAAGAAGCCGAATACCGCTATGATCACTATCAGGGTAATAACTCCAGTAATGTCGAACATAAAAAATCTCCTTTGTTAACCCTTGTTAGGGTCGAAAAAACTTACGAAATGACAGCCCAAGCTTTGAACTTCTCATACAGCCGTTTGCGTTCTTCACCGTCCATGATTACTGCCTGGACATTGAAAGTCTTATCGCCGATTTCGATCTTGGCTTCAGGCCGGTTCTTTAAGTTGAGATACCAATCGGGGTGCCAAGCCATTCCGCCAGTCGAGGCCGATACCAGATAATCTTGTCCGTCTTCTAGGTAGACGACTGGGTTTGTATATGGTTTTCCCGATTTTCGCCCAACCGTCGTGATCAGCAGCACAGGTAAATTGGCACCCTTGTTGCCAAATTTTCCCCCACTTATCCGGTATAGCGCGACATGCATACTGTTGGCTGCTTTCATTATCTTTCTCAATCGTTTTGATGGTACGAAAGCCATATCAAATCTCCTTCATAAGACAACTGTTCCTATGACCGTCATTGGCATATCGACAGACTTGCGGAGCTTCGAAGGCAAAAAATGGTGTGGTGAAGGCAATCAAGAAAGCCGCCCAATTTCCGGTCAGAGCCGAAGCCAACGACCAGCGAAATCCCCAGCAGTACGAAATTGATCCCCGGGGACAGAAATTTGCCAGATGATTTGATAGGGATCGGGAAAGGTAAGGTAAGTCGGCCCCTCTTCCATGACTTCTGTGTCATACGGCAGTCGAACCCGGACCTTGGCGATCTCCTCCGCAGGCATCGCCAGCCCAACCGCATACATCTGTCCAAACACAACATCGCCTCGCAATAAAGCCAGCACGAAATCTCCTTTTCGAAGTGCGAGCATCCCCAGATCAATGGCCGCAGCTTCAGCATCATCCCAACCTTTGTCGAATGGAAGCGTGTACCACAAGCCATCTTCCAGCAAAGCCTCGCGTCCAACGACTTCCATGTCAAACACCGCTTGGTAGTATTCCTCAGCCGCTCGCAGATCGGGGACCAACAAGGCAATATGTCTAAGAGAACCAGTCATTCCTACTTTCATAACCCTTTTCGATGGTGCAGAAGCCATGTTAAACTTCTTTCTAAACTTGCGAGATGCACTGCTTCAAAATCCTCTTGGCGGAGGAACGATCCCGAGCTGCTGCAGAATGCCCATCTGGTCGATGACGGTCTTTTAATAGCTCCAGATAGAGAAATAAACAACTGATTTGATCTCAAAACAGCAGTGTCAGACCGATGGCTAGTGTCATCGCATAATATACAAAAGGAGGCATGTCTCTGAACTGTAAGAACAAACCCAGGACCAGCAGTGCCCCTAAAAATATCCCCGCGCCTAGCACCCGGTGAATTCCCTGCAACCAAAAGGCAGCCCCGAAACACGCCAGCGCTGGCAGGACGAGAAGTGAATACGCCTCAAATAACCTGCCAGGTAATTCATGTTTCGCAAATTTCTGGGGTTGTGCTGTTCGCAATCCCACATGCCAAATCCAAGGAACATGACCCAAACCAAATCCCACTACACCGATCCTCGCCAGGAGAGCCCCCTGACTATCCCCCATTAAGGGAATGAGGAAGATCGAACCTGCCACGCTGGCAATGCCGCCCAAAATAACGAGTGTCTGGGTCAGGATCCAGAGCCGGGGATGCGCTGCCAGCAGGTTCAATTTTTCCTGAATATTCTTTTCGGTATAGATGCGGGGAGGAAATGCACCAAATCCGGTGTATGTCAGCACGGTCCCAAGAATAAGCAAGAGCGCAGTGATCTGGATGATATTCATCTGTTTTTATCCTTGAATTTGAAACGAACGTCTATGCGATCAATTCAACGCGGGATGATCCCCAGCTGCTGCAACAGGCCAAACTGATCGATCAGCATCCAATACTCCACAATCATTCCTTGCTCAAATCTGGCGAAGATAATGCCATGCGCCTGCATCTGCTTACCCGTAGGTAGATTCCCCATGAACAATCCCTTGTGCGTGCCGCGCATCGTCCAGTGCGCCGCAAACTTATCACCCTCGCTGATTTCATCCTCAACAGTACACTGAAGATCAGGAAAGGCTGTGCGGAACATGGCGATCAGCCACTTCAGACCCTGGGGGCCATTCGGAGCACCGCCGAAGGCGTTATGGGCGAGATGGTCGCAGGATAACAGTTCGTCCACAACGCCCAAATTTCCCCGGTTGAAGGCATCTTCGAAAATTCGGTAAATGGGGGATTGAATTTGAGTGGATGCCATGGTTACTATTTGGATTATGACAAGGCTACTGTGATCCGGCTTTCGAGCATATCTTTCAGATCACCGAAGTTGGCTTCCATCTCCCGCCTTACGCTTGCAGCGATCAGTGGATCCGCCAGACCCATTATGCCTGCCCCTGATTGCAGTACGAGTACCGAGGTAAGTTTGGTGCCCTCAGCTGTAGACTCAAAGAGGTACATTTCTTCGAAAGGCGTAGAACCCGAGGTGCTTTTAAAGGCGATTTTATGATTCGGCTCATAAGCCACGTACTCGATGGTAGCCTCCATTTTTTGACCCATAAATTTGCGTACAGATGTAAATTGCGTGCCGATGCCCAACGCGCCTTCAGTTGTACGTCGCGATTCCAACAGCGCGCTTTGCCATTGTGGTGCATTCTGGAGATCGCTTATATAGGCAAAAACTTCCTCGATGGGTCGAAGGATGATGATACTCTTTTCATTCTTAATCATGTTGTTTACTCCTTGTGAAAATAGTTGAACGGATGTATTTCTTATGACGCGGTTATTATGACAATTTAGACACAATTTGTCATCAGTATATACACGGAGATGCACACGTATCTTTGAAGTACGTGCTGATCCGCGGCGAAAGTTTTGGCTCACTCCCTGGCTGAAAATGCCGGTAACTAACAAAAAGCTGCCACGCCTCGAGGCGCGGCAGCTACTCAACCGAATTAAGGCTTGCGGCTATACGGGGGGTTAGGTCAAACCATGATCAATTGCCCAGCGCATGATCTGTCCGCGGCTGGCCATTCCCAACTTGGATAAGATTTTACTGACGTGTGTCTCGACCGTGCGCTTACTCAAAACCAGTTCAGTGGCAATCTCCCCGTTCGTCTTGCCCTGCCCGATCAGCGCCGCGACTTCGCGCTCGCGCCTGGTTAAGCCATCCGGTGTTTCCGGGCGCGAGTGCGCCGTCGCCGGTGCAATTTCTGGTCCGAGCGGGAGTTTCAGGGCGTAGTCCACGGCTTGCTCCAGGGACAAAGCACGCCCGGCTGCCTGCTCTGCCTGGAACTCAATATCCGTGAGGCTGGCGCGGGCGAGATCGTGATAGCGTTCAACCTCCAGGCGGGTCGCCTTCCAGGCCGGTGGGGATGGCTGCCCGCTCAGGGCAGCGGCCGCGGCAAACAAGCGCGCTCCAGGGCCTGGTAGCCCAGCCATGACTGCGGTGGCCGCGAAGCCAACCAGGCATTCTACCTTGCCGGGCGCATTCTGCTGGGCCTGGTGGGCCGCCATACTCTCCCTGAAATAGCCATGAGCGCGCTCCAGATCGCCCAGCTGCAAGCAAGTGCTTCCCAGGTTTTGCAAGACAGACGCCAGATCGCGCTGTGCGCCAATTTCACCCAGGAGGGCCGCACTCTCTTCATAAACAGTCAGGGCCTGTGGGTAGTTCCCCTGGCAACGCGCCAGATCGCCCAGGCTGTTGAGGGCATGCGCGCTCCGAAAGGCATCGCCCGCCTGCCGGGCCAGTGCCAGACTCTCATCCAACAGGATTCGAGCTTCGTCATAAGAACCCAGCTCAATTGAGACCCCTCCTTGAGCAAGCAAGGACATGCCTAAATAAAACGCATCTCCTGACTTACGGGCCCATGCGATGATGCGCTCCTGGATGGTGAACGCGGTTGGAAAATCCCTCGCCGTGCGCGCCCCAGTAGCCAAGGCAGCCAGGGCGAGTGCGAGGACTGTTTGCCCCTGCTCACCGGCCGCCTCAGCCAGATCGACGGCTTCCCGTCCATAGGCTATAGCTGCTGAAGCATTGTCAAGGAACATCGCCAGGAAGCTTGCACGGGTCAGGGCATTGACGCGGACGGCCAGAGAAATTCTCTCGTCCACCTTAGCGAGCAAACGCTCGAACCACACCAGACCTTCTTGCACATAACCACGGATCTCCCAAAATCGGATGATGGCTATGGCAATGCGCAGTCCCTCCTCGATCCGGCCGCTTTCCAGCGCCCAGACCAGGGCGGCGCGCAGGTTTTCGAGCTCGCCTTCCAGCCAGTTCAACCACAGCTGCTGGTAGGCGTCCCCCAGTTTCGGCGCGGCTTCTTCAGCCCGGGCAAGATAGAGATCCAGGTGTCGGTCGCGCAATCGCCCCGTTTCGCCCGCCTCTTCCAGTTTCTGAAGCGCATATTCGCGGATGGTCTCGAGCAGGCGATAACGCGCCTGGGTGCGCCCAACCGTTTCAGCGACCACCAGGGACTTGCTGATCAGTGAGGAGATCAGATCCAGAATATCCTGTGCGGCGATACCCTGCCCGCTGCAGACGCTTTCAGCTGTGTCCAGTGTGCATCCAGCCTCAAACACAGCCAGACGGCACAGCAAAGCCTGCTCTTCGGCCGTAAGCAGAGCATAACTCCAATCGATCGCCGCCCGCAGGGTGTGGTGCCGCGGCTCAAGTCCCCTGCGCTGACTGGAGATAAGCAGGGTAAGACGGTCATTCAAGCGTGCGGTAATTTCTTCAACAGTCAACACATTGACGCGTGCGCTGGCCAATTCCAACGCCAGGGGCAGGCCATCCAGCCGCCGGCAAATCTCGACAGTTGACCATGCATTTTCGGAGGTTAGGCTGAAATTGGGCGAGCTGGCTCGCGCCCGCTCAACAAACAGACGAACGGCGTCGTACCCCATTAATTCCTGTAGATCGAGGCGGCTTTGCCCGTCTCGCACAGCCTCACCCTCAAAAACAGGCCAGTCCAGGCCGGACACCGGGTAGATTGTTTCGCCAGCAATGGCCAGTGCCGCGCGGCTGGTCGCCAGAATTCGCAGCTCGAGCGACTGGGACAACAACTCTTGGGCAAGCTGCGCGCAAGCTTCGCTAAGGTGTTCGCAATTATCCAGAATGAGAAGCGACTGTTTCGGCCGCACAAAATTTAGCAGCCTCTCCAGCAGGGGCTGGTCTGCGGCCGGGCGCAAGCCGAGTGCCTGGGCAACAAGCTGCGGTACGAGAGCCGGCTCGTGCAGCGGAACCAGGTCAACCAGCCACACGCCATCCGCAAAGGTTTCGCTCACCGTATTGGCAATCTGGATCGCCAGCCGCGTCTTTCCGCTGCCGCCCGCGCCCGTGAGCGTGACGAGGTGCGAGCTGCATAGCAGGCGCTTGACGTCAGCTATCTCCCGCTCGCGCCCGATGAAACTCGTCAACTGCACCGGAAAATTCGTCAAGCCCATTTAAAACTGCCCAACCCCAGTTGTAAAAGTAGTTATCGACTCAATCTGAGGTATATTCTAAACGATATCCCGCCAGTCAGGCTCATCACCTCCTCTCGAAATCCTGTTCCAGATGTCGATTATCGATCTTGACTATTGAATGTTTAGAGTGAGCAGACCGAGCAGGATAGCCGCCGCGCCGCCCGCGAGTCCGCGACACCTGCTTTGCCTCCAAATTCCCATGAAGTTCCCGACCAAGTCGGGACACCAGACCCATGACAACGGGACGCTCAATAGAATATAGTAACAATGTCAAACCAGGAAAAGGAGGTAGATTGTCCCGTAAAATTTTCAAATGAAGATGAAATTGTTCTACGAGTTGATATACCGCTACTTCCGCGCACCCTGGGACATCGGTTCGCGAAAGGAACTTGTTGAGTTGGTGGAAAGTGGACGCATCAAGCCGTGCCGCGCTATTGATCTCGGCAGCGGCACAGCCAGCAACGCCATCTATCTCGCACAACACGGCTTCGATGTGACTGGCGTGGATTTCGCCGTCGCTGCGATTGAGTTGGGGCGCAAGCGTGCGGCTGAGGCTGGGGTGCAGGTGAATTTCATCGTGGACGATCTCACTCACCTCCAGCACGTCAGCGGTACGTTTGATTTGCTGGTGGATTATGGCGTGCTCGACGATCTCGTCACGAAAGACCGCGATTTGTATGTGACGAGTGTCCTGCCGCTCGCGCACGCGGGAACCCAATTTGTGCTTTACTGCTTCGAATGGACGCCTCGTTGGTGGGAGCGATTGTTCGGCATTCCCAATCGCGAGGTACTCGCGCCGGGCGAGGTGGAGCGCCGCTTCGGCGAGCACTTTGACATCGAGTGTTACGCGCGCAGCCTGGATTATTCGAAATGGCCAGCCGGGATGGCAGTCTACCTGATGACGCGGAAAGGGGAATGATCCCATGGGCAATCTATTGGCTTCACTCTTTCCAATCGCACTGGAAGGGATACTCGCGCCGGTGCTGATTTTGCCGGTCATCTTTCTGCTGGGCACGCGGAACCCCATCCGAAAAGCCAGTGCCTTTGCTATCGCCGCACTCGTCATCTATATGACCCTCGGCGCGCTGGTCCTCTTCGTCCTCGGCGGGCAAATCACCGTGATCGGAGATGGGTATTCGAAAATCAACGCTATTGTCAATCTTGCGCTTGGGATCCTCTCGCTCCTTCTCGTGGCGTTCCAATCGCGGAGCAGGGCAAACAATGAAGAATCCGCGAATAAACAGGCCCAGGCGCTTAAAGATGGCGGGACGTGGCGGGCTTTTGGGCTTGGAGCGATCATGCCCCTTTTCGGCGCAAAAAACCTGATCGTTTACACGGCATGCCTGAACTTGATCGCCAAAGAACAGGTAGGTGCGGGAAATAGCCTTCTCGCCATGTTCGCCGTCCTGCTGATCTTCTCGATCCAGATGCTTGTTCCAATCTCCATCTATGCCATCGTCTCAGAGCGCGCGGACCGCGCGCTGGCATTCATCCAGAACTGGACACTGAAACACAACCGCACCATCAGCCTTTGGGCTGGCCTGTTGGCGGGACTCTTTCTCTCTCGAAGGGCCTCACCGGCCTATTGCAGGCTCGTTAACCAATTGATCAATCAAAAGGAAAAACAAAATGAAAACCTGGTTCACTTCTCTCAACGGCGCTCTTGCACTTACCCCCTGGCATGGCTCAGCGAATTATGGCGTGCTTGGTTGGATATGCTGTTCGAATACCCCGGCGGCGTTGTCAACGCTCAGATTGACGGCGGGAGTACGCTTGCAGTGACGCTCATATATACGGCAATTTTCGCCGGCTGGGCATATACATTTTACCTGGCAACGCGTGGCAGCCGAGGAGCATTGATCGCCACCTGCGTGTTCAATGCCCTCGTTTGGCTGGCGATTCCAGTCGGATGGGTTACTGCTTATTGCACTGGTCCATGCGCCGCCAATGCCGGCACATTGTTCAACCTGGCGACCTGAACGGTGCTCAAGCCTTTGACTTTGGTCCAGATCTGGTAAGGGGTCTGAGCGACCAGGTCTGCCAGGCGGCGTTCGAGGGCGGCGATGTGCGCCTGGACTTCGTCGAGCAAGGTCAGGTCATGCTGCAAGAGTTCGCAACGAATGGCGGCCAGTTCCGGGTCGGGCAGGAGCACTTTTTGGCATAGGCGATGAGCTTGGCGGCGACGGCTGGCCCCAAGCGATACTGGTGAGCGTGAAAAACCTGGACAAGCTGGGCAGACAGCATCCTGGCAAGTTGGTGTGGGTTGGGGCAGACCCGGATTAGGTGTTGCAGGGTCTGGCAGGTCCAGAAGTCCACCTCGAACAAGGGCGTATAGCGCTCTTTGGCTTCGTCGCCCAGGATCACCAGACCCGGGAAGATGCGGTCCAGGTGGCCGAGGATCTGGTTCTTGAGCATGGCTTGGATCTTGACTTTTCCCAGGCGGACGCGATCCAATTGCTGCAATTGCAGGTAGATGCCGGTCGGCGACCTGAAAGGTGTGCCTTCACCCCGCCGCAGCAAGTCACCAATGGCGGCGACATCAATTTCGTCGGTCTTCTCGCGCCGCATCAGCTGCTGCTCACGGTTCTGCTTGACAGCAAAGCTGTTGATGAGCGTCACCGGCTGGGTACGTTGCAACAAACGGCGAGCCAGGTTCTCGAAATAGTGGCTGGTCGGTTCCATGCCGATCAACACGAGCTGGGCGTTGGTGCGAGACTTGGCCTGATCAATGGCCTGACACAACTGATCATACCCGCTCTGGAAGATATCGATCTCGAAAGTGGGCGTCACAATCTCACCTAACCCGTTATGGATCATCACGACGTGAAAGTATTTGCTGACGTCCAGGGAGACGCACAAGATACGTTCCGAAGCAATACCTCGGGTGAGATCGGCGAAAGCCTGACCGCGTGCCCCTCGCAAATGGGCAGTACGTTTCTTGCTCATGGGAAATACCTCCTGTCTGCGAAAGTCCCCACCGGCAAGGCCAGAGCAGGAAAAATGGCATGTGCGTCTCCCATTGTTGGCAATGAGATCCGACCTCGCCGTATGGTGGGGCGGAGGTACTTTATCTCACAGATCGGTGGCTTTGGTACCGGCCACCTGCAAATTTCATGATACCAGGAGGTTCTGAGCAGTACCAAAACCGATTTTTAGGACAGTATCACCCTCTTTTACGCCGAGTAAATCCAAGCCGGTAACTTGCGCTCTCTTCTCACTCCATACAGCCAGCGGTCATACCACATGCTCAGCCTATCGTAATGAAGATGATTAGCCTGACTTGACTTCTGGTGTTTTTGAATTTTATTAATCGTCATTCCGGATTACCAAAATGCAGGTGTTGGTTTCTTATACTCCTTATTGAATGCGCTAATTCGAACGTCAATGCCGCCGACCAGGAGAAATCGGGTGATCCGCAGCCGCTGCCATCTCGCGTGTCATAATATTCCCGAAAACCGGAACGGGAAACCAGCTCAAGCGAATGATGGCGAAGTTCCTCTGCCAGGTCCTGGTATCCGTAACAGGCCAGACCCAGAGTTAGCAGCCAGTTCATGATGATCCAGATTGGTCCCCGCCAGTAGCGACGTGGTTCCCAGGCTGGTTCGGACCGGCTGGTGGTAGTGATACGATAGGGCGTGGCCGGCACGGGTGCATATTCTACGGGGTTTAGCCAGTGATCCCTGATCACTCTCTCGGCTTGGTCTAGGCTTGCAAGCCCTGCATATAGGGGCAAAAAGGTAGTGGCGGTATTCACCTGGATCGGCTTGCCGGATCGCAGGTTATGATCAAAGTATAATCCTTGTCTTTCATCCCAGAAGCGGCCATTGAAGCTTGCCCGAAGTTTTTCTAGCCAGACATCCAGCTCTACGGTGGATTGCCCGATTTCTACAGCCATGGCACGCAGGTCTTCATCTGCACGGCACAAGATCGAGTTGAACAGAACATCTTGCACCAGAAACGGCGAGCGCTCCAGGAGAGTTTTTGCCTGATAAGCATTGCGCCGGAAAATATCAATCAGGTAAATGAAACGGTCATAATCGATCTGGTTCGGTCGCTCGGATTGGGCAACGTATTGGGTATCCCCTCGCCGGAAGGTCGGCAGTTCGGTCGGAGCGATCTCTGCCAGCAACTCCAGCCAACGCGGGGAGTCATCGGTTCCGGACTCCCAGGGATGGATGATGCAAACCAGGCCGCTGCCATCCGCGTCGCGGGCTGTGTGCAGCCAGCGGTGCCAGGCCAGAAGAGAAGGGTAAATTTCTCGTAGGAAGCCTAGAATAGGGGTGCGATTATGAATCATCCGCAGGATCGTGGCCAATATCGGGGGCTGGGTGATCCCCGAGGTCGCCACCATTGGGGCATGTAAGCTGGATTGGATCTGCCAGAAAGATGGGGGTGGAAAGTAGTCTGAAGGGATCGTGTGATAGACGACATGTGGCAGCATCCCATCGTTCCACTGCCCGGTGAACAGCGAGCGGATTTCCAGCAGGGCGCGAGGCAGGTCAAAATGGGACAACCCCAGGGCAATGAGTGCCGAATCCCAGTTCCACTGGTGAGGGTATTGTTTTGGGCCTGGCTTGGTGAATATCCCGGCATCATTCTGGCGCAGAACGGCCTCCGCATTGGCTATTAAATCCTGCAGATTATCCAATCGCATTGCCGCTTTCTTTATCCATCAGGCGTACCTTACTGATATTGAGTTTCAGCCAGATCTCTTGCTCCATTTGTAATTCCAGGTCTGGGTGAGCGTTTACTTTTACGACCGTCTCACCGAGCCGTACAGTAATCAGGTTGTGTGATCCCAGAGGTTCAACCACGATCACCCGAGCAGGAAGTACGTCATTTGAAGCAAATGATTGTGGCTCGATATTTTCTGATCTGATACCTAACCACACTACTTTCTGTTCGCCTTGTTTTAAAGCTGCGCTGAGATCCGGCTTAATCGGCAGGGTTGCTCCTTCAACGAGCAAAGCTGTAGCATTCTCTACCACCTGTGCAGCCAGGAAATTCATGGGAGGGTTCCCAATGAAGCTGCCTACAAAGTGCGCTGCGGGGAAATCGTACACGCGGATGGGGGTATCCACTTGTAAAAACTCGCCCTGCCGCATTACGGCAATCCGGTTGCCCAGGCTAAGCGCTTCCACCTGGTCGTGGGTGACGTAGACCACAGTTGTCCCCAAATTATTCAACAGGCGCTTCAGCTCAGCGCGCATCTCCAAACGAAGTAGAGCATCCAGGTTGCTGAGCGGCTCATCCATAAGCAATACTTCGGCGTCATAGGCGATGGCGCGGGCGACGGCAACCCGTTGGCGCTGCCCGCCGCTCAACTGCGCCGGGTAGCGGTCCAGTAAATCTTCGATGTGGAGCATTTCGGATGAAGACTGGACACGTTTTTTTACCTCATCGCTCGGTTTGCGTTGCATTCGCAGCCCAAAGGCGATGTTGTCAAAGACCTTCATGTGTGGGAAGACGGCGTAACTTTGGAAGACCATTGAGATAGGTCGCCTACGAACCGGCAGGTCGGTGATGTCTTTCCCATCAAAGAACACTCGTCCAGCATCCACCTGCTCCAGACCGGCAATGCACCGGAGTAAGGTGGTCTTGCCACAACCGCTTGGACCAAGCAGTACGATATACTCACCGTCGGGGATCTCTAGATTAACATCTTTCACCGCTATTACTTTGCCAAACTCTTTACGAACATTTTCTATCCGAATCTCAGCCATATTTACCTCGACCTGTTATTTAAGTTTTATTCCCCACAGGCTGAAAAGATAGCGCCGCACGAAGAACATGAAGATGATCGCTGGAATGAGGATGAAAAACCCCCCAGCAAAGCGAAAGTGGAGCGGCGATTGGTTTAACTGGACAATCAACCTGGCTGGCAGTGTCTGGTTGCGCACGGTTAGGATAGCGGCAGCGAAGACTTCGTTCCAGGAAAGCACAAAGGTAAATATGGCGGAGGCCGCCAACCCGGGCAAGGCTAACGGTAAGGCAACCCGCCGGAAAGCCTCAAAACGGCTGCATCCCATGGTCATGGCCGCCTCTTCCAGATCTTTAGATACCGCGATGAAGATACTGCTGGTCACTAAAATGGTTGTAGGTAAGGCCATCGCAGTGTGCATGAATGCCACCCCCGACACCGTATCATCGATACCCCAACGAATATAAGTGGTGATCAAGGGGATGGATAGGATCACAACCGGGAAAGCGCGCGTGGTCAAGACCATCAACCGGTATGTATCTTTTGCAGGAAAGATATATCGCGCCAGCGCATAACCAGCCGGAGCTCCAATGATCAGGGCAATCAGGAGTGTGATCATGGCGACCAGGATGCTATTCTTCACCGAGTCTAGTATGCCGTAGGAGTTGAGAAAGAACCGCATCGTATCTAAAGTAAGATCCTGCGGGATAAAGGGCTTAGGATATTGAGAAATCACCTCGCGCGGACTCAACGCCAGCACCGCTATCAGGTAGATTGGAATGAGAATATACAAGGCGATAAAGATCGCCGCCAGATAAAGCATCAAGCGGTTCAATACCCGGGAAATGGAGAGTACGCGCCTCGATTGCATCACCCTAGCCCTTCTTTACCCCAGGGTGACTTCCTGAGAGCGTAAAGAGCGCAAGTAAATCACCGTAGTGGTTAAGGAAATCACCAGGATCAGAGCTGCAAAAGCAGCGGAGATATTCAAATTGCGCCATCGGGCATACCAGGCGTATGCTTCGGAAGCCAGTACTTTGACCCCATCCCCGGTCAGGGCCAATACTACTGCGAACACCTGGAACGCCAGGATGGTGCGCAGAATTAAAGCCACCTGGATACTGGGCTTGAGCATCGGCAACGTTACCACCCAAAGACGCTTCAAATATGTAGCTCCGAACACTTCTGCAGCTTCATTATATTCTTTGGGAATACCTTGCAGTCCAGCTACGAGGATAACAAAGATGATCGAAGTCGCCCGCCAGACTTCAGCCAGGATAACGGCAAGAATTGCCCAGGGAGAACCGTATTGTAGATATATAAATGGCTTTTCGATTAATCCGAGCGACTGCAAAAATGTATTCAGGTAACCACGTTCGGTAAAAATACTAAACCAGACAATACCGGCTGCCAGGTCTGAGACCGCAATGGGCAGAGCGTAAAAGTAGATCAACAGGCCGGAGCCGCGCAGACCCGCAGTCACGATCAATGCCATCACCAGGGCCAGGATGAATTGCAACGGAATAATCGTCACAACCAGAATCAAGGTCGTACGCAACGCTGGCCAGAAATTGGCGTCGTTGACCATACGTTGGAAGTATTCCATTGTCCAGGTGCTTTCCTCTGCGCGAAAGGCAAGGGAAAACGCCCTGACCATTGGAACGGCAAAAAAGACGATCAGGTAGATCAGGGATGGAGCCAGGAGCAGGTATGGCTCGAGGGATCGCACGCGTTTTGGGCTCATATCATCTCCGATCGGAGGGTTGGTATCTGGGTGAGGCAGGCCCACCCAGATACCAGATTAGCCGATCTTACTTTAACTGGCAAGTTCCATCGCTGGGAGGATCAGGCGGCCAGCAGGGTGCAGCAGTTGTGTCCATTAAACTCTGCAGGTTGGCGCCTTCCTCTGCGAGAACTGTGGGGATATCCTCCCCTTGAAGGACAATGCGGGTGAAGACATCCCGGTAGATCTTATTGAACTCTCCTCCCTTATCTCCCAGGCCTACGGGTAACAGCGCTGGCAAAGCATTACTAGCGGTAGCCTGATTGGCCACAGCATCGCCTTCCATACGGATGCCGACTGTTACGAATCCGGGGAAATCCACATCCACGACCGGGTAGAACCCAATCTCGCGCAGGATTTGTACCTGGGTCTCATCCTGGAGCAAGTAGCGGATCATCGCTTTGGCTCCCTCTGGGTTGGGGGCGTTGGCGGGGATCGCCATACCGACGATCACAGGCATGAAACCCAGTCCTTGCGGGCCGCTCGGGGCTGGGAGGGCTAAAAAGTCATCCGGCTTTTGCTTGAAGGCTTCGATCAGGCGGGCGGTGTGGTCGAACGCTACCCAGACTTCTTCGGAGAGCAGTTGTTCCTGCATGAAGCCGTAGGTTGTGGCCTGGGGGTTGACGTACTGCCACATGTCTTTCACGAAGCTCCACATGCTCTCGGCATCTGCTGTTTTGAAGCCGGTCACCATACCACCTGTATAGGAGGGATAGATATAGCCCTGCAAGAAGCGGTGTATCAGTCCTTGGTCGCTTGCCGGGAAACCGAGCTTGCTCTCTCCTGTCGCGTCTTTTATAGCCTTACCCCAATCGCGAAATTGCTCCCAGGTCAAGGAGTTCACATCCGCTCCGGCAGGCAGGTAGTCTAAAGCCTTCTTGTTAGCGCCGATGATATAAGTGGCCTGCATCACAGGGATATAGTATTGTTTGTCTGTGTTCAGCTTGCCCAGCGTCATAAACGCCTCAGGGATACCCGCAGCTGTCGCTTCTGAGGCCATGTCGGAGAGATCCATGAGCGTATCAGCCTGTACCAGGGTTGGGTAAGTACCATGTAGCGCGATCAAGACATCCGCCGAACCCGTTCCGCCGGCCTGGGCTTCTGCCAGCGACCGGTCAAGCAAAACAGGTTCCTCCGCTCCGATAAACTCCGGCTGACCCTGGAAATCTGCTAGGACGATGCCGCGCATCTTCTCCTGTTCTTCAACCGGGTTGGCCTGGGTAGAGAGGATCACCACGGAGCCATAATCGACCACTTCGGGCGTTATTTCAACGATCTTCTCTACCTCTTTTGTCACAATCACTTCTTGAGTGACCACGACCTCCTGCGTTTGGATGATGACCTCCGGGGTAGGAACGGCAGTCGGTGCGCATCGTGTCACCATCGGAGCTAGCAGAATGAGAATCAACGTGAGTAGTAGTTTGCGGTTCATTTATATCTCCTCCAAATTTCAGATATCGAGTGATAGATGGTGTTACATTTGGCCCGATATAGCTTCTATTTTTAGCCACACCTCCTTTCACAGAAATTGATGCCTTATGGCCCAAAACGTTTTGGCTGCATGGTAAAAAAATATTTATCCAGTTGATGCACGCAGGATCAATTCTGGCTGGAGTTGAATGTGCCGTTCGGCTAATGGTTCGCCTTTTATCTCTGCTAACAAGAGTTTCACGATCTCTCGAGCAATTTCATATATTGGCTGGTTGAGCGTAGTCAATGGCGGCTGCGTGTGCTCGGCATCCTCTATTCCGTCGAAGCCGGCGATCGCGATGTCACGACTAACCAGTAGACCCAGCTCAGAGGCAGCCTGGATAACACCAATAGCGGTCAAGTCGTTGATACAAACCACTGCGGTTGGCGGGTTGCTCAAGGATAGTAATTTTTGTGCAGCCCTTAAACCACCCTGGCGAGTCAGATCACTTTCGATCACCAGTTCCTGCTGAAGTAAAAGCCCGGCTTCATGCAAACCTTGGCGGAAACCTGAGTAGCGGTCTGCCTGGATTGCCAGATCCGAAGATGCACCTATATAAGCGATCCGCTGGTGACCTTGCTTAACGAGATAATCTACCAGCGTTTTGATTCCCGCCTGCCCATTTATCTCTATGGAAGGATAATCCGCTGCATCCAGGGTGCGTTCGAACGTCACAAAGGGAACATTCATTTGCGCTAAATACTGCACGCGCCAATCTCGAAGGCGCATACGGTTGAGTATATAACCGTCTACTCTATGCCCATGAACCCAGCGCTGGTAGACCAAACGCTCGGTATCTTCCCCAGGCTCGGCCGTTGAAATGAGCAAGTCATAATTGTTCTTTGCAACCTCGTCACCCAACCCCGAGATGAACTCTGAGAAAAATGGATCTGAGAAGCGTGGTGTGCTCGTGGGCAGGATATATCCGATTGTCTCGGTGCGTTGCTTGCGCAACTGGCGAGCCGCGCGGTTGGGTACGTAGCCCATCTCAAGAGCTACCTGGATGACGCGCTGGCGTGTATCCTCCGCAACATCGTCATAGCCGTCTAGGGCGCGAGAGACGGTGGTGATTGACAATTTCAGTCGTTCGGCAACATCACGGATTGTGACTGGCATATCTCAACTCCCAAAACGTTTTGGGAACATGCTATAATAATATCAAACTACATCATCCAAGTCAAGTTACCCAGAGATGAAGCGACTGTATCGAGTACTTCGAGAGAAGTCAAAGACACTTAAAGGTTTTCCTGCGGTACCATATTTCTTATTTCGACGGCAAGATCGGTGGCTCCCATCTGAAGCATTTATGCCGGTTTTCACTGGACTTGTGGTCGGTTTAACCGGTGGTGGCGGTGTATAGCTTTTCAAAAGACTGATTGATTGGGCGCATCAGGTCTTTTTTGATCTGCTGGGTGGTTTTCTTGGGAGCTGGGGAGCGTGGACCGTGGTTCTTATCCCCATGCTGGGCGGTCTGGCGGTTGGTGTAATCGTATATTTCATGATCGGCGAGGAGCGGCACCACGGCGTAGCCGGTATATATGGAAGCGGCGGCGTTGGCTGGTGGGCGGCTACGATATAAGCGTATGCCAGCTAAGGCGGTTGCTTCGGCACTTTCTATTGGCTGCGGTGCATCCGTTGGACCGGAAGATCCATCGGTGCAGATCGGCGCTAACCTGGGCTCGATGTTCGGTCAATGGCTGCACCTGTCAGATGAACGCCTCCGTTCGCTCGTTGCTGCTGGTTGCGCCAGCGGCATCGCCGTGGCTTTTAATGCCCCTATCGCTGGGGTCTTCTTTTCCTTGGAGATCATCTTAGGAGAAATCAGCGGTGGCGCCTTTGGTATTGTCATCCTGGCGGCTGTGATCCGGCTGTGTTTACCCAGGCGGTTTCTGGCCCAGAACCAGCTTTCCACATGCCAGCCTATGCCTTTCATTCCCCCAGGGAGCTTCTCCTATATCTAGGGTTTGGGCTGTTAGCCGGCCCGGTCGCTGCGACCTATATCCGCCTGCTTTATTTGGCCCAGGATATCTTTAACAACCATTGGAAAGTTCCTCGTTGGTTGAAACCAATGGTCGCCGGCCTGATCGTAGGCTTGGTAGGCATCTTTTTGCCCCAAGTCTTTGGAGTTGGCTATGATACGATCGGCAGGATTCTCAGCGGACAGGCAACGGGTTTTTGATTGCTGCTTGCTCTGTTGTTAGCCAATCTTCTCGCGACACCCCTCAGCAGCGGTCGGCGCGGTTAAGAGCGGTGGACAAGGAAGTTTAAGCAGTTAGGATCACGGGAATTGGTACCAAACCATCGAAAGCAAGATCGCCAGACTCGTGAACAGCATCCCAACCGCAGAGAACACCACACTGATCTCCGTATTATCTTCCTTGGTGATCAGGTAAGTAGGTAGCTGTTCGAAGACATCGTGCAACTCGCCGGCGCTGGTGGCTGAGTAATATTCACCCCCCGTCATCTCTGCGATTCCCATCAGCGTCTCTTCGTCAATCCCCCGGCGGAACCCACCCCCAAAACCCCATCCGCCATACCCCTGGCCTCCGCCTTGGAAAAACTGTTCCTGAAACTGGTCACCGCATCTCATAGCTGATCCGGAAGCGGTGCCATAGCCTATCGTATAGATTCGCACCCCCCTATCAACGGCCTGGAACGCTGCTTCCAGCGGCTGTGGGCCTGTATTGCTCGCCCCATCGCTCAGCACTACGACGATATCCGGAGCAAATTCGCCTTTCGGCGCTGGCACCTGCTGGACCTCGGAGCCTGAGCCGCTCACGCTCGGCGCGATGCTCTGGTTCACTTCCGCGATGGCGTCCAGGGATTTCAGAATTCCGCTGCCGATCGCGGTCCTGCGAGCTGTCGCTAGATTATTCACCGCCGCGCGCAACACTTCCTGGTCGGATGTGGGTGGCTGTACAATTTCCGCGAATCCAGCGAACGCCACGATCCCGATTTGCGTATTAGCATCCTGTCGGTCGATAAAGGACAGAATCGCCGCTTTGGCCGCCTTCAAGCGGTTGGGGGGAATGTCTGTCGAACACATGCTACGCGAGACGTCCAACGTCAATATAACCGTCGCTTTGCCTGAAGGCACGACTACCGTAGTGGTTGGGCGACTGAGCGCCACCACCAGGCTGGCCAGCCCCAGCAAGAACAAGCTGAATGGCAGGTGCCTGCGCAGCTGCGCCGCGCGCGGGATCGCCTCCCGAACCAGTGCCAGGCTGGAATAACGCACTGCAAACTGCCGCCGGCGGCGCAAAATCCATATGTACGCCGCTACGATCATTGGAATTAACCCCAGCAGGAGAAGGAATCTAGGCCATAGGATTTCCATTTACCACCTCCGTGCAGCCAAACCCGGTATGCTCCGCGCCAAACACGCGCTCATGGCAGCCTCCCGAACCATAGCAGCATCAGCCAACCCCCAATTAGCAGGATCAGGATGCTCGCGCCTGCGAATATCGAGGTGACTTCCATCTTCTCTGGCTTGATCACCAACTCAGGTGAGATATTATCGTAAATTTTCCTCAGGTCCTCTCCGCTCCCGGCATTGTAATATTCTCCTCCGGTCAGACCTGCAATTTGTTTAAGCGCGGTCTCATTGAGCTGGGTATGCACGGTGTAGCCATTGATATGCAGCGTTGTGCCTGCCAGGCTGCCTATTCCAATAGAGTAAATCCGTACCCCGCGCTCTGCCGCCGCAAAAGCTGCTTCGAACGGGTCGGGGGGAGCGGTGTTTTCACCGTCCGTGATCAACACGATGATTGCGGGCCCAAATGAACCTGCTGGCACAGGCGACGGTGCAGGCTCGCTCTCACTGGCTTGTGTCTCGCCGCTATCCGTCAGGATCGTATCCAGCGCAGTCAAGATGCCATAACCCAATGACGTTCCCTGCTGTGGTTCTAGCCTGTTGATCGACGCCAGAATCGCGTCCTGATCATTCGTCGGCACCTGTACCGACAGGCCGCTCTCGCTGAAGGCCACCACCCCAATACGTACACTGGGCGGCTGGCGTTGCACGAACTCGCTTGCCGAAACCTTCGCCGCAGCCATGCGGTTGGGCTGCAGATCCTCGGCGGCCATGCTGCCCGAGACATCGAAAGCCAGGATCACCGTCCCTTCTACCCTGGGTAGGTTGACGGTCATCTTGGGGCGCGCCAGGGCGATCAACAGGAGGGTCAGGCCTACCAGGAACAGCAAAGAGGGAATGTGCCGCAGCCGGCCCGGTTGGCGACTCTGAATTTGTTTTCCCCCGAAAACACCATAGCGCGCCGCGATCCGCACTCGTCGCCGCTGTAAGGAAATGTATAACCCGATCAAGAGCGGCAAACACAACAGGGAGACCAGCATTATCGGCCAAACGAATGTCATCCTTGGCTCTCTCCGCTTATCGCCTACGCCGCTGCCGCAACCGGGCAAATCGGAGGATAGCACGCACTAGATCTTCATCCGTTGCCAGCGAGAAGGCATCCACACCAGCGCGCTTGAAAGCCTCGCTCAGCGCCACTTCCCTTCCCAGCGCTGCTTGCCGGAATCGGGCGCGCAATGTCGGGTCGTGTGTATCCACATAGAGCTGCTCTCCCGTCTCAGCATCTTCCATAATGATTGGCCCGACATCTGGCAACTCCACCTCGCTCGAGTGCCATAAGCGTACCGCGATCAATTCGTGGCGCTGGTTGATCAGCTTCATCGGCCTCTCCCAGCCTGGCTCGCTGATGAAATCCGATACGACGAAAATCAACGAGCGCTTCTTGATCGCGTTCAGCCCTCCTTCGAGCAGCGCACTTAACTTTGTGAACGGCGCCCGCGTCAGGTAGGGTTGCTTAAGCAGTTCATTGACCAGGCGCAGCACCTGCAGCCGCCCGCCCTGCGCAGGGATCGTCCGTTCGATGCGGCGACCATAAAAAACAGCGCCTACCCGGTTGCCGTGCCGCGTCAAGATGCGCGCCATCGTCGTGACGAAATCGATCAGCCGCGTGCGCTTGAGGGCCGCCGCGCTGCCATAATCCATCGATGGGCTCAGGTCTAGTAAAAACCAGGCTGTGATCTCACGGTCTTCCATATACTGCCTGATGTAGGGGGTGTCCATGCGCGCTGTCACGTTCCAATCGATATAACGGATATCGTCTTCCAGTTGATATTCGCGCAGGTCGGCAAAATCGATCCCGTAGCCGTAAAAAAGGCTGCGGTAATCGCCCTGCAGCTGGCCATCCAGCCTGCGGATGACCTGCCAATCGAGGCGCTGCAAGATGCGCTCAGGCGTTGAGGCGGACGCTTCCATGCTCACGCAACGGTACCACCGGGACCGGGATTCGGTCGATGATTTTCTCTAGCAGTTCGTCGCTGGTGACGTTGTCCGAAAGCGCCTCATACGAGAGCACAATCCGGTGCCGGATCACATCCAGCGCCATATCCAGTACGTCTTCCGGCAGGGCGTAATTGCGCCCGCGCACGAATGCCAACGCCCGCGCAGTCAGGATCAAATTGATCGAGGCGCGCGGGCTGGCCCCGAACAGGATGTAATGTTGCAGCTCTTTCAAGCCGAACTCTGCTGGTCGGCGGGTCGCGGTCACTATCCGCACCGCGTACTCGATCAACGCCGGGTCCACGTACACGCTGTCAGCTTCCTTCTGCAATCTCAACAATTGTTCGCTGGTCAGCACCTTCTGAACCGGTTGTAAGTTACCAGTCATCCGTTCCACAATCACGAATTCTTCCGTTGTTGAAGGGTAACTCACCAGCACTTTCAGCATGAAGCGATCTACCTGGGCCTCTGGTAATGGATACGTGCCTTCAGTCTCGATCGGATTTTGCGTGGCCAGCACCAGGAAAGGGTTTGGCACTTGATAGGTCTCCCGCCCAATGGTGACCTGACGCTCCTGCATCACTTCCAGCAATGCGCTCTGAACCTTCGCTGGCGCCCGGTTGATTTCGTCTGCCAGCAAGAGATTAGTGAAGACCGGCCCCAGCGAGGTGTTGAACTCGCCCTGCTTCTGGTTATAGATCCGAGTTCCCACCAGATCAGCGGGCACCAGGTCGGGCGTGAATTGAATGCGCTTGAACTCACCGCTGATCGCTTCTGCCAGCATCTTGATCGCCATGGTTTTTGCCAGTCCCGGCACACCTTCAACCAGAATGTGCCCGCGCGATAGCAGCGCGACGATCATTCGCTCCAATAGGTGATCCTGCCCAACGATGATTTTCTTTACCTCGTACAACACCCGTTCCATAGGCTGGTCTTTCTTCACTTGGTCACTCAAAACCATCTCGAACTCCTTTTGCAAGTAATATATTAATAAGGGGGAATTCCGGCTACACCGCCCGCGATATCAATCGGCACAGCAAAACCAATCCCGATGAAGAATTCATCCTCGGTCGGGTTGATAATCCCAACCACAATGCCGATCACCTGTCCGTAGCGGTTCAACAACGGGCCTCCAGAGTTGCCTGGATTCACGGCTGCGTCGATTTGGATCAGGTTTTCCAGCTTCTGATCCCTGCCTTCCGGTTGAAATGTCCGCCCGAAACCGGAGATCACCCCTGCGCTCACCGAGCTGTACAGCCCAAAGGGGTTGCCCACCGCAAAGGCCTCGTCGCCGACCCGCATGGCATTCGGGTTACCCAGGATCGCCGGAATGAGCACCTCCGGCAAACGATCCGAGCCCAGCACGGCAATATCATTCTCCGCCTGCGCTCCGATTAATTCACCATTTGACCGGGTACCGTCGGCGTAAATGATCTCGATCTCGGCTGCGCCATCGACGACGTGCAGACTGGTCAGGACCTCCCCGCTGTCGTTGATCACCACCCCGCTCCCCAGTCCATCATCTTTCTCACCGCTCTCGCCTTCGAAACGAGTATGGATCAGCACCAGCGAAGGCTGGATGACCTGGTATACCTGGCTTGAGAAGGGTGGGGGAGGCGTTGCCGATGCCATCGCCTGGGAAATGGTATCCCTCACATCTCTCTCTGTCAAAAGGTCTGGTTCCGGTGTCAGGGTGTTGTAAACCATTAACGCCAGCAGCGCCGCCAATATCCCGCCGGCGAACTGTACCACTCCCCGGATCTTTATCCACGGGCGTGGTAAGCGCAGTCGCAAGCGGGCCAGCAGATTGGTTTTATCGCTTTCTTGTTCAATCATTCGAGGGTAATTGTAGGCGCAGGCATCCGAATAATGCCGTTCACAGGCAAACGGGTTGATTGATTATTTGGTTGATAAATATAACACATAAATGGAGTAATTTTACCTGAGAGGTCGATTAGACGATTTAAGATCGGACTAGACCCCAAGGAGACGAACCAGGTGGAGCTTTTCCTGCTTCCGGAACCTGGCCGCTCCCGATCATGTGTACAATATCCTCAGAATAGACACCTCAGAATAGACACTTGACAACCCGCGAAACGCATGATATAAACCGTCCAATTAAATAAACGAGAACGCTCTTATCCAGAGAGGCGGAGGGACCGGCCCGATGAAGCCTCGGCAACCAGGTTATTGAAACCCAGGTGCCAATTCCGGCAGAGTAAGATCTGGAAGATGAGAGGTGTACGAATACTAAGTATTGAACCTCTTCTTTCAGAAGAGGTTTTTTTGATCCTCCTCTGAGATCTGATTCCTGGATAAGGAGTTTACGAGAGGAGGTTTTTTCTTTTGCTGCGAAAATGATGATCTCTTCTATTTGCCAATCAACCGAAGCCAGCTTTACTATTTCAAATTTCAAGGAGATCCAGATCATGCCGTCCGATGCTACTACTTCACCCCAGTTCGGTTTTAACACCCGTCAATTGCACGCCGGTCAGAAGCCGGATCCAACCACTGGTTCACGGACCGTCCCAATATACCAAACCACATCCTACCAGTTCAAGGATACCGACCACGCCGCCCGGCTGTTCGCTTTGCAAGAATTCGGCAATATCTACACTCGTATCATGAACCCCACCAGCGATGTATTCGAACAACGCATGGCTGATCTCGAAGGTGGAGTGGGCGCCTTAGCCGTTAGCTCCGGTCATGCTGCTCAAGCTCAAGCCATCTTCACCTTATGTGGAACTGGCGACCACCTCGTCTCAGCCTCCACGCTGTATGGCGGCACTTACAACCAGTTCGTATACACTTTCCCTCGCCTGGGCATCGATGTCACCCTGGTTGATCCCAAAGATCCTGAAAACTTTCGCTGCGCCATTCGCCCCAACACTAAGATCCTGTTTGGTGAAACGCTGGGCAATCCGGGCATCAACGTGTTCCCCTTCGAAGAGGTCGCCGCTATAGCCCGGGAATATCGCATACCTTTAATGGTCGACAATACCTTTGCCACGCCATATCTCAACCGCCCCTTTGAGTGGGGTGCCAATATCGTGGTGCATTCCGCCACCAAGTTCATTGGCGGGCATGGCACTTCCATCGGGGGGATTATTGTGGATGGCGGGAACTTCGACTGGGCTGCCAGCGGGCGTTTCTCGAACTTCACTACGCCCGATGAGAGCTACCACGGGCTCGTGTATGCTACCCTGGGCGCGCCAGCTTTTATTTTGAAAGCTCGGGTACAGATCCTGCGCGATATCGGAGCCTGTCTCTCGCCGTTCAACTCATTCCTGTTCCTCCAAGGGTTAGAAACGCTCAGCCTGCGAATGGAGCGGCATGTCCAGAACGCCCAGGCGGTCGCCGAACATCTGGAAAAACATCCTCGCGTCAAATGGGTGGCTTACCCTGGCCTAAAAAGCCATCCGGACCACGCCGCGGCGAAAAAATACCTTCCCAAAGGCCCAGGCGCCATCCTGGGCTTCGGGATAGTAGGGGGGTTAGACGTCGGTAAACGATTTATCGATCGCTTGCAGCTTTTTTCTCACCTGGCAAATGTCGGCGACTCTAAGAGCCTCGCCATCCACCCTGCCAGCACCACGCACAGCCAACTCACTCCGGACCAGCAACTTACCGCCGGGGTCACTTCCGACTTTGTGCGTTTAAGCATCGGGACCGAGGATATTGACGATATCCTGTGGGACCTGGATCAAGCCCTGGAGTAGTGATACTTCTGCAGGTTGGATGCTCTTAAAAGGAGATCAGCCTCCAACATTCAGAATATTCCTTATCCTTCGAGGCCAAAGCAGCTTTATTAGAGGTGATCGTGAGGTGAACTATGCCGGTAAAGATTCCCGAATCGCTCCCAGCTAAACGAGTGCTGATGAGAGAAAATATCTTTGTGATGGGCGAACAGCGTGCCTTACACCAGGATATTCGACCGTTGAAAATCGCTATCCTGAATTTAATGCCTACCAAAGTTGAGACCGAAACTCAGCTCTGCCGGCTTATCGGCAATACACCCTTGCAGGTGGATATTACCCTGTTACACCCGGCTACCTATGAATCAAAGAATACTCCAGTGGAACATTTGTTGAATCATTATCAGACTATTGAACAAGTCCAAGATCATAAGTTCGATGGCCTGGTGATTACCGGCGCTCCGGTAGAGAACCTGCCATTTGAAGAAGTGGATTATTGGAAAGAATTACAAGCCATCATGGATTGGGCGGACACGCACGTGTATTCCACCTTCTTCATCTGCTGGGGAGCTCAAGCTGGGCTGTATCATAGGTATGGTATCCCCAAGTATTCGATACCAGCCAAGATCTTTGGTGTCTTTCCTCACCGGGTAACGATGAGGAATGAGAAGCTGCTGCGCGGCTTTGATGATGAATTCCTGGCACCGCATTCCCGCCATACCGAAGTCCGCCGATATGATATTGAGCAGGTAAAAGACCTTAAGCTCCTGGCCGAATCAGAAGAGGCTGGCGTGTACATTGTCGCAAGTAAGGATAACCGAAGAATTTATGTCACTGGGCATTCAGAATACGACCCGCTAACTCTAAAACGTGAGTACGAACGAGATTTAACCAACGGATTACTAATCCCCATCCCGAAGAACTACTTCCCGGGTGATAATCCAAACCAGAAACCGCTAGTGCGCTGGCGCAGCCACGCGAATCTACTTTATGCAAACTGGCTCAACTATTATGTATATCAACTTACTCCGTATGATATTGGACAAATACCCGATGGAGGGACCTTTTCATCTTTCTAGTATTTTCAGACCAAGGATACGATTTTGGTAACTACTCAGGCTCGGTTGTGTTCACCTGCCTGAGTAGTTACCTTTTCCGTATGCCTTCAACGTCTATGAGATCATATGCTGTCAAAAAGAGCTTCTTTAGCCCCAACTGATTTATAGCCATCCCTTTGCTTTCCATTCCCGAACCTGATCTTTCGAAGCGCTGGCCCCTAGAACAGCCGCAAGATGATCCCCCTCCATTTCCCAGTCAATCGCAAAGACGACAAAATCCGGTGTGACATCCAGGATCTCACTCCAGTCGTAGCGGGTCAGAGCAGCAGCGACATCGCGCAAGATACCCACAGCTGTATCCCATTTCTGGCCTGACTGTATCTCCTGCTCAAGCTGGTCGCAAATTTCCAATGTGTCTGGGTCGGTGATTTCCAGATAACGCGACTCACCCATCAGCCCTGGGGCAAATACGGAATGCCTTGCATCAGGGTTGTTGGAAGCGAGTAGTTGTTGACGGTCCTCTTCCTGACCGAGAAAGATTGGGGGTGGAAAATAGCTAAGCCCTCCCTGATAGAATAGTTCGATGCAACACAATTTCTCGCTGATATTTTCGGCACGTAGTCTTTCGACAACAGCATCAATCATTTTCTGGGTAGCAGCTTCACGAATGGATTTGAAGGTCTGGCCTTTCTCTCTTTTTCGATACAAGAGTTGCCTTTGCCCACCCTCATTTTGTCTATCAATACGAAGGATCTTGCCTGTTTCGTCGTAGAGGAATCGTTCTTCAGCCTTAAATGGCGGGATTCCGGGTGATTCGATGTAGAGCAGAATTCTGGTCAGACGATCGCCATCATAGACATACTCCTCGACCTGTTTGAAGTGACCTTTGGGACCAAGCCATTCATAGAGTGCATCTGGGTTTCTGCCTTTCTCGCTGTAGAGCGGGCCGTAACCGTTCAGGCGAAAGCGCCGCCCTCAGTTCACCATCCTGACCAAAAGCCTCTTTCCATCGCTCTAGAACTTGTTGTAGGTTTTCTTCGATCAACATGATTGTTTCTCTTTGTGGCCTACCATCACCCCGCTCAAACCGTTCACCATCATCTCCGATCGCATTAGCGCTTAGTGATCGTGCAACTCGAACGAGTTTCATTCACTCATTGACACATATAATAAAATATTATATCCCCTTATGGGACATTGTCCCCTCGGGACGAAGTGTCCTCCCTGGAGTTATTTACCCGGAGGATACAGACATGAGACTTGCTCGTTGTCACATCAATGAATTCGCATCTCGATCACACCGCATCCGCACGCTCGTTGACCTCCCGGTTCTACGAACCCGAACATGACTTACTGCACATGCAGGGTTTGCTGATGGAGGCGCGTTCGCGTACCGATGACTGGCACTATTCGCACGTCGGCGAATTGGCGTGGGGATTCTTTATGGTGGCCTGCCACTTGAATCCACCAGAACACATTCGCCTCTGGCACGATGCTGAGGGCAAGTTGGTCGCCTATGCGGTTTTAGGCGAAGATCCGTCTTTCGACTTCCAGGTGTTGCCGGAGTATGAATGGTCCGGAATCGAGACCGAGGCAATGGCATGGGCGGAAACGCGTCTCACCGAACTCCGCAAGTCCGACGCTCAACAATGGAGTGGTAATTTGGTTTCCGGTGCCCGGCAGGATGCTGCCAAACGAATTCAGTTTCTAGAGAAGCACGGTTTCCGGCGCGGCGAGTATGCCGAGGTGAATTTCCTGCGCTCGTTGGACGAGCCGATTCCCGAATCAGCGCTACCCTCCGGTTACCAGGTCCGCGCAGTGGTTGCTGATGCAAGCGAAATTTCAGACCGTGCTGCAGCCCAGCGCGAGGTATGGCATCCATGGACCGTCGGCAAGGTCAGCGCCGACGATTACGCGCGCTTTATGCGCCAGCCCGGCTACGATCGCCATCTCGATCTGGTTGCAGTCACGCCGGGTGGCGTCATCGCCGCGTACGTGAATGGCTGGATTGATCCGGTCAACCGGATCGGTGATTTTGGTCCGGTCGGCGCGCGTCCGGCTTACCGCCGGCAAGGATTGCCGCGCGCCGTGTTACTCGAAGGTTTGCGCCGCATGCAAGCGCGCGGGATGCACCGCGTCTGCGTCTCTACCGGCGATGCGAATACACCAGCGATCTGACTCTATCAATCGATTGGCTTTAAGATTGTGAACAAATATCTCGAATACGTGAAAACGAATTGAGAGAAAGCCAACCTAATCCCTGCCTGCCCCATATCCCCAGCGAGCTCAATTACTGCCCTCCTTCTCGGCTCGACCTCCACTCCCGCGTCACCTTTCTGATCGCCTCATCGATCCCATCCCTCAGGTACCTCTCCAGCTGGTCGCCGTCAGCCCTCTCCCTCCTCAACAAATGCACCAATCGTATGCAGCCGCTGCTGTACATCTCCCCCAGGCGGATCTGTTCCCGCGCCTCTTGCGCCTCAATCGCCAGCCTGAACATATTCCTCAACACATACCGTATCGATGCGATCTCCTCCACCAGCCCCCGGGCTGCCGCCGCCAATCCTGGCGCCGCCATCATTGGCGCGCCCAACCCTGCCGCCTCCGCCCGCATCTTCTCCGCGACCGCCTCCCTTCCTCGTTCGATCGCCGCCCGGTCCAGCCTCTCCAAGAATTCATCCGCCCACTCGCTCGACTTACCCCCCTCTGCCAGCTCCGCTTCCGCCTTGATCAGCTCCCCCAGCCGGTACGCTGCCAGGGTGTAAGCCTCCCCCAGCTGCGCCGCCTCCTGGTTGTTCCTCGCCCGCCCCTGCCGCTCCAGCAGCCCGCGCGCCAGGATCCGCAACCCAACGATCTGCTCCTCGATCCCCTGGATATTCTCCGCCAGCACTGCCTTAATAGCCT
>Ga0209126_1000077_pt1 | contig 28368 bp, 26 predicted proteins | sample RifCSP19_1_FD_184024 | JGI IMG/M metagenome (GOLD analysis project Ga0209126, IMG submission 184024) | Soil microbial communities from Rifle, Colorado - Rifle CSP2_sed 19_1 (SPAdes) (version 2) | ecosystem: Environmental > Terrestrial > Deep subsurface > Rock core/Sediment | place: Rifle...
TTGCCCGGGCGTTCTGGGTCAATATTATTTCACTCGATTTAAAACAGGGCGGCAGCACTATAACTCAACAGCTTGCACGCTCCCTCTTTCTTTCACCGGAGAAGACTGTATTAAGAAAACTCAAAGAGGCCATTATGGCGAAGAGGATTGAAAGCATATTGTCCAAGGACCAGATACTGGAGATTTATCTGAATCAGATTTACCTTGGACGAGGCGCCTATGGTGTGCAGTCAGCATCACAGATTTATTTTGGAAAAGATGTCAGGTATCTCACCCTGCCTGAATCAGCGCTCATCGCCGGAATTATTCGTTCACCTTCCCTCTATTCCCCATATCTTTATCCTGACAGGGTTAAGATGCGCCAGAAATTTGTTTTGAAAAGGATGGTAGAGGAAGGATATATTACTGAGGAAGAGTACAAGAAGGCATATAAAGAGGATATATTCCTGAAAAAGCATGAAAAGCGTGAAGAGATTGCTCCTTACTTCACTGAATATATAAGGCAGTATCTGGTTTCAGTATATGGCGTCGAGATGGTATATAAGGGCGGGTTAAATGTATATACAACGATTAACTATGACCTTCAGAGAGCGGCTACTTTGTCAGTAAAGAATGGCCTCAGGGCATTGGATAAAAGACAGGGGTACAGGGGCCCGCTTGTGCATAAAACGCGCTCTGAGATAAAAGAGTGGCTTGAAGGGAGTATAGGGACATTAACTCAGGCTGATATCCTTCCGGGTGATATAGTCGAGGGCATAGTCATTGGTGTTGAAGATGATTTTGCCGTAATAAAGGCCGGAAGGCTTACCGGCCGGATTACCATGGAGAATATGTTGTGGGCACGGAAAAGGCTGAGCGGCGCCGGTTTCAGGAAGGTTACCTATTTAAGCGATGATTCTACGGCGAAGGACATTCTTTTTGTTGGAGATGTTGTATATGTAAAGGTCATTAGTATAAAAGATGACAATAATGTTGTTTTTGCACTTGAACAGGAGCCGGCTGTTGAAGGAGCGCTTCTTTCTGTTGATCCTGTAACCGGTTATGTCCGGGCCATGGTGGGAGGATTTGACTTCAAAAGAAGTGAATTTAACAGGGCCATTCAGTCACGCAGACAGCCAGGCTCTGCATTCAAGCCCTTTGTCTATGGAGCTGCTATTGATAATGGTTTTACAGCAGCCACAGTAATTGAAGATTCACCGATAAGTTATAGCATCCCCGGCTGGAATAAGGACTGGACTCCTGAAAATTATGACGGAAAGTTTTATGGGCCGATGACATTACGGGATGCCCTCGCATATTCAAGAAATGTTGTGACTATCAAACTGGCAGAGAAGACCGGTATAGACAGGGTGATAAGTTTTGCGAGAAGTATGGGGATAAGAAGCAATCTTGAAAGAAACCTGTCTCTTGCCCTTGGATCATCCGGTGTTTCCCTGCTCGAACTGACAAGTGCGTATGGGGTATTTGCCAATCAGGGTATACGGGTTGAGCCAATGTTTATAAAGTATATTACTGATAAAAATGGAAGGATACTTGAGCGGTCATCACCGGCAGCAGAGGAGGTGCTTTCACCTCAGACAGCGTATATTATGACAAGTATGCTGGAGGATGTTATACAAAAGGGTACAGCGAGGCGTGCGCGCGGACTGGGAGGGTCTGCTGCAGGTAAAACAGGGACAACGAATAATTATTCTGATGCATGGTTTGTTGGTTATACTTCTGATCTTGCGACAGGTGTATGGGTAGGGTTTGATGACATGCAGAGTCTTGGCCATGGTGAGGCCGGCGGCCGTGCCGCCCTCCCGATATGGATAGAATATATGCAGGATGCATTGAGTCGTATTTCACCTTCTTATTTCCCTATTCCTGAAGACATTATGTTTGTTAAGATTGACCCGTATAATGGTCTTATTGCATCACCTGAACTGGCAGATTTTCAGGTAGAGATTTTCAAAAAGGGAACTGAGCCTGTTGAGGTGTCAAGGTCTGCAGGTCATCGTCCTGCAAGGTATATAATTGATGATGAGCCTGCTGACTGAAGGCATTCTTTGGCCTTGACTTATAAGGTGGTTTCTAATATTATGCAAAATGCTAAAATATTCTGAAAGGAGTGTTATATGTCTGTAAAAATAGGGATTAACGGATTCGGCAGGATAGGGAGAAACTTCTTTCGTATTATATTCAACAATCCTGAAATTGAGATTGCAGCTATCAATGATCTTACAGATGCAAAGACGCTGGCTCACCTGCTGAAATACGATTCTGTATTCGGTATCCTCAATGCCGAGATCGTTGCAAAAGAGAATACTCTTATTGTAAACGGGCGTGAGATTAAGATACTGGCTGAGAGGGACCCCCTCAAGTTACCATGGGGTGATCTGGGTGTGGACATTGTAGTTGAGTCAACAGGTCTTTTTACCAAGAGGGAAGATGCTGAGAAACATCTTAAGGGCGGAGCTAAAAAGGTCATAATATCCGCCCCTGCAAAGAATCCTGATGTTACGATTGTATTAGGGGTTAATGACAACAAGTATAATGCAAAGAGTCACAGGATTATTTCAAATGCCTCGTGTACGACAAACTGTCTTGCACCTGTCGCCAAAGTCCTGCTTAATAGTTTCGGCATTAAACGCGGCCTTATGACTACCATACATTCATATACTAACGACCAGAAACTGCTTGACCTGCCGCATAAGGATCTTCGAAGGGCAAGGGCGGCGGCCGTTTCATTGATACCTACATCAACAGGGGCGGCAAGGGCTATTTCACTGGTTCTCCCTGAGTTGGAAGGCCGGTTGGATGGTATGGCTGTCAGGGTTCCTACACCAAATGTCTCTATGGTTGATTTAGTTGTTGAAACTGAAAAAGATACGGATGAAGCGAAGGTTAATTCAGCGCTGAAGCGGGCTGCTGCAGGCAAGTTGAAAGGCTATCTGGAGTACACGGAGTTACCCCTTGTTTCTATAGACTTCAAGGGGAATGATCATTCGTCTATTGTTGATGGGACACTTACAAGGGTGCTGGATAAAAGGATGGTTAAAGTCATTGCCTGGTATGATAATGAATGGGGATATTCTACAAGGATAAAGGATCTGATTCTGTTTATGAGCAGGAAAGGTATAAAATGACCCCTGTTTTAAATAAACTTACTATCAGGGATGTAAACATAAAGAATAAGAGGGTGTTCATAAGGGTGGACTTCAATGTTCCCATCAACTCTGAACTCAATATTACTGATGACACAAGAATCCGGTCAGCGCTTCCTACTATAAATTATGCGATTGATGAGGGTGCAAAAATCATTCTTGCATCTCACCTTGGCAGGCCAAAGGGTAAGAAAAATCCGGCGCTTACACTTGCCACTGTGGTTAAACGCCTGCAGAGACTCCTGAACAAGGACGTCATATTTCTGGATGATTGTATAGGCCCTGAGGTAGACAAGGTTATTAATAATATGGAACCCGGGGATGTTGTACTTTTGGAGAATCTGCGGTTCTATCCCGGAGAAGAGGGAAAGGATGATGAATTTGCAAAGAAACTTGCCGCACTGGCTGACGTATATGTCAATGACGCATTTGGCACCAGCCACAGGAGTCACTCCTCAGTAGTAGGAATAACGAAATATGTAAGGCCTGCAGTAGCCGGTTTTCTTGTTAAGAAAGAAATTGAGTATGTAGAGGGTGTGATGGCAAATCCGGCAAGACCATTTGTCTCTATTCTTGGCGGCGCCAAGGTTTCAGGCAAGCTCGGGATGATAGAGAACCTTGGTAAGAAGGTGGACAAGGTTATTATAGGCGGCGGCATGGCGTTCACATTCCTTAAGGCTATGGGGTATGAGGTTGGGAATTCCCTTGTGGAACCTGAGATGCTTGAGATATCAATTCAAATTTATAAATCAGCGCGTCAGAGAGGTATCAAGTTCTATCTCCCTGTTGACTGCGTTGTTGCGCCTGATTTGGAGCCGGGGTCTCAGACAATGATAGTACCTGTTCAGGAGATACCGAAGGATTGGAAGGCCCTTGATATCGGACCTGCCTCTGTAAAACTATTCACTGAGGCAATAGCAAACGCCAGAACAATATTATGGAATGGGCCTATGGGTGTGTTTGAGATTGACGCATTTTCACGCGGGACATTTGCAGTAGCTCATGCAGTTGCGGAGTCTTATGCCCTTACGATAGTAGGAGGCGGCGACACGGCTAATGCAGTAGATAAGGCACGGGAGTCAGAAAATATGTCGTTCATATCTACAGGAGGCGGGGCAGTGCTTCAGATGCTTGAGGGAAAACCTCTGCCTGGAATTATGGCCCTTGATGACAGGGAGACAGGATTTGCGTAAACCGGCGATTGTTGCAAACTGGAAGATGAATAAAACGATAGCTGAGGCGCTGCAGTTTGTTGCCGAATGCAGGACGCTGCTGAAAGATATCCCTGTAAATAATGTGGATATTGTATTATCCCCGCCGTTTACTGCTATTAAGGCGGTTGTTGATGCCGTTGGCAATGATAATATTCATGTCGCTGCTCAGAATCTTTACTGGGAAGAAAAGGGTGCATTTACAGGAGAAATCTCAGCTCCGATGCTTACCGATTGTGGCTGCAGATACGTCATAATAGGACATAGCGAAAGACGACAACTGTTTGGAGAGACTGATGAAGGGATTAACAAAAAGATACGGCGGGCGATTCACTCCGGTCTGAGCCCTCTGTTTTGTGTGGGAGAAACTCTGATGCAGAGAGAAGATGAAGAGACATTCGGGGTCATCAGAGACCAGGTAGAGAAGGGGCTTAATGGATTAAGCGAAGAAGCTGTAAACAGTATTCTTATTGCATATGAGCCTGTGTGGGCAATAGGTACAGGTAAGACTGCAACTGCTGAACAGGCAGAAGAGGTTCACGGCTTCATAAGATCAATATTAAGGGAGACTTATGGCAGAAATGTCTCAGAGTCAGTCAGGATACTGTATGGTGGGAGTGTGACGCCTGAGAACATAGGCGGATTAATCAGGGAACATGATATAGATGGCGCACTTGTAGGAGGTGCAAGCCTGAAAGCGGAGTCTTTTGTAAAAATTGCAGTCGGAGCCATGAGGGGGGCATAAGTGACTATACTTCTTGTAATCATCCATATAATAGTATCTTTATTACTTATAGGAGTTGTCTTAATTCAGAGGGGAAAGGGGTCTGAGATGGGGGCCGCCTTTGGCGGAGCATCAAGTCAGACTGTTTTTGGAAGCCGCGGGCCCGGCAATTTCCTGAGCAAACTGACTACTATTGCAGCCGTAATCTTTATAATAACATCTTTTTCGCTTGCCTTTGTGGGCAGTGACAGGGGTGGTTCATCAGTTATACCTGAACAAACAGATGTTCCTGCATCACCGCAGACTCAGGCCCCGCTCACACTGCCTGAAACTGCGGCGCCATCGCCTGAGACGCCTGCCAATTCAGTTCCTTTAAAGAAATAAAGTATCTTTTCCGACATCATATCCTGCAAACTCACATCAAATTAATACAGAAAATTTAGATAAATGGAGGAGCAGGATGGTTTTTAAAAACATGAAAATCAGGTCTCGTTTGATGGTGGGTTTTGGGATTGTTCTGTCCCTGGTTGTAGTCTGCGGGGTTATTACAACGCTACTTCTGATGAAGTCTGACAGGAGTGTTAAAGTTGTAAGGGAAGAGAGTATACCATTCGCACTCACTGCAAAAGATATAGCCTTCCATGTAGTGCAGGTACAGCAATTCCTGACTGATGTTTCTGCCACTCATGATACCGGGGTATTAAAGGAGGCTGAAGATTCTGCACAAGCATTCAGGCAGAATATGGCAAAGTTCAGGGAGATGTACAGCGCTAAAAATGATCAGGACTCTCTGAGGAAGCTGGAGGATCTCGAGTCCTCATTTAATAACTATTACGAGACGGGTAAGACTATGGCAAATGCCTATGTTAATCAGGGCATTGAGGCAGGCAATATTTTAATGGAGGACTTTAATAAGACAAGTATTGCAATAACAGCTATGGTTGAAGAATTAGTAAAGAAACAGACAGATGATGCGTCAGCTATGACAGATAATGTTCAGAAATCTTTAGGTCAGATTATAGTGGTTCTTCTCGTAATATCGTTAATCATCATAGTGTCCGGATTATTGATAGCCTGGTACCTCACATCAAGTGTAGTCCGTCCACTGATCAGAGCAGTAGATGTTTCCAAGTCCATTGCCAATGGTGACCTCACTGTAAAGATTGAGAGTGACAGCACGGATGAGACAGGTCAACTGCTTAATTCAATGAATAATATGGTTGCTAATCTTAAGAAACTGATTGCTGGTATCAAAGAAACGTCAAGCAATATGGCATCAGCAAGTGAGCAGTTAAGCGCCAGTTCAGAGGAGATGTCAAAAGGGGTTATTTCGCAGTCAGACAGGTCTACTCAGATTGCCTCGGCAGCACACGAGATGGCTCAGACCGTAGTTGAGATTGCAAGGAACGCGTCGAGCATTGCGACATCAGCCAGTGGGACAGCCAATATAGCAAAAGAAGGGGAAGATATAGTTGATAAATCTGTCTCAGAGGTAAAGGATATTGCGGCCACAGTGAGTGAATCATCAAAAGTGATGGTCTCTCTCGGTGAGAGATCCAGGCAGATTGGTGACATTATCAGGGTTATAAGTGAGATTGCGGACCAGACTAATCTGCTTGCACTGAATGCTGCTATTGAGGCGGCCAGGGCGGGAGAGCAGGGAAAGGGGTTTGCAGTTGTTGCTGATGAGGTCAGGAAACTTGCAGAGAGGACTGCAAAAGCGACGTCCGAGATTGGATCTATGATTGGAGCTATACAGGATGAGGTTCAAAAGAGTGTAACCTCTATGGATGAGGTCTCTAAAATGGTAGGGACAGGTGTCGATTTTTCAACTCAGACAGGAGAGGCATTGCATAAGATCGTTTCCAGTGTAAGCGAACTTCAGATGATGGTACATCAGATTGCCTCAGCGACTAAGGAAATGTCTGAAACATCGGAGCAGATCAGCGGGGATATCATGGCCGTTGCCAATGTCTCAAAAGAGACTTCAACAGGATCAGAGCAGATCGCCGGGGCATCTTCAGAGGTAGCAAGGCTTGCATCAAAACTCCTGGAAATGGGTGGTCAGTTCAAGGTGTGAGGCATACTCAAAGCTTCATCCTTGGATCTATAGCATCTCTGATACCTTCGCCAAGCAGATTATATGCAAGGACAGTAACCAGTATTGCAACCCCTGGAAAAACTGATAACCACCAGGCAATTTCTATGTTGTCTTTTCCGATAGTCAGGATATTTCCCCAGCTTGAAGTCGGCGGCTGAACACCAATACCCAGAAAGCTCAAAGCCGATTCTGTCAGGATAGCCCCTGCAACACCAAGTACTGCTGAGACAAGCACCGGGGCTAGTGAGTTGGGGAGGATGTGCCTGAAGATTATCCTCATGTCGCCTGCACCGATTGCCCTTGCAGACTGAGTAAATTCCCGTTCCTTAACTGAGAGAAATTCAGCCCGAACCAGTCTGGTTATACCCATCCACGAGGTAAGTCCGATTACAATCATAATATTGCTTATCCCTGGTTCAAGAAATGCAATAACTGCGAGCAGCAGAAAAAAGGTCGGGATTGACAGCATGATATCTACAAATCTCATTATGACAAGGTCCACCCATCCTCCATAGTATCCTGTTAATGCCCCGAGTATGACTCCGATTAAAGTTGAGATTCCTACTGCTACAAAACCAACGGAGAGTGATATCCGTGAGCCCCAGATAATCCGGCTAAGTATGTCACGTCCAAGGTCATCCGTGCCAAATGGATGAGTAAAACCCGGGGGTTCGAGTATATTATGTACATTAATTGCATTGGGATCATAGGGGGTTATTGCAGGGGCAAATATAGCAATGGTAAAAAGGAATATTACGACTATCCCGCCGAGTAGTGCGAGTTTGTTCTTTTTGAATCGCTTCCAGAATGTCATGAAGTTACCTGTTTCTGATTCTTGGATCGGCTATGGCATAACCTGCATCAGCCAGCAGATTTCCTATTAATGTTAATACTGCCCCGATTGTCAAGACACCCATGATTAAGGGATAATCCCTTGTCATGACAGACATGTAAAACAGTTGTCCCATTCCCGGGATGGCAAATATAGTCTCAAATATTACACTTCCACCTATAAGTCCAGGGACGGATAATCCGAGGATTGTAATAACCGGCAGGAGTGCATTTCTCATTGCATGCTTATATATAACAGCCCTCTCGGACAGCCCCTTTGCACGTGCAGTTGTTATATAATCAGCCCTGATGACCTCGAGCATATTGCTTCTCATGTAGCGTGAAAGACCGGCAAGGCCGCCGAATGCCCCAAGCAATACCGGCATGATCAGGTGGCTTGACATATCCCGGATTTTACCAACTGTTGAAAGGCTGTCATAATTCAGTGATTTGATGCCTGAGATGGGAAGCCAGTCTAAATATATCCCAAAGAGTATCATAAGCAGGAGGGCAAGCCAGAATGTAGGTATGGCAAAGCCTACAAAGACGACAACAGTAGTGATCTTATCGTAGAGGGAATATTGATGGGTAGCAGACGAGACCCCGATGGGGATGGCAATGAGGATAACCAGTACCAGAGAAAGTACATTAATCAGGATAGTTATAGGGAGACGTTCTTTTATTTTGTCCCATACAGGTCTCTTATCTGTTGAGAATGATTCACCAAAATCAAGTTTAACCAGACGTTTTATCCAGATGCCATACTGAACGATAATGGGTTTGTCGAGTCCATAATATTTTTCAAGTTTCTCCCTCGCCTCAGGTGTTATCTTTGGATTTAATTCTGAAAGAATATCTGTTGGTTTACCGGGAGCAAGGTGTATGATGAAAAAAGATATCAGTGTTATCCCTATGATGGTTGGGATCATTTCAAGCAGACGTTTTGCGAAATAAATAACCATTATGATTAATGCAATAATATCAATTTAATAATTAAATTGGAAGAGCCTGAGTGTGACTGATATGGTATAGCTGATATCTTACTTGTATTTGGTGATTAAGTGATTTATTATCGTTTTAGGCTAAGCTGACGATAAATGTACAGATGAAAAAGCTATTTAATCCCAACACAGTTGCAGTAATAGGCGCTACGGAGCGGGAGGGATCTGTAGGCAGGACAGTATTGGAAAACCTGCTCAGATATCCTGACAGAATAATCTTCCCTGTTAACCCTAACAGGAAAGAAGTAATTGGATTGGAATGCTTCCCATCTGTCTTAGACATCCCTGTAACTGTTGATCTTGCCGTGATTGTTACCCCTGCCAATACTGTGCCTGCGATGGTCGAGGAGTGCGGGAAGGCCGGTATTGAAGGGGTAATTATAATTTCAGCAGGTTTCAGGGAGGCTGGAGAAGATGGCAGGGGGTTGGAAGATGAAATAAGAAAGATCAGGCACAGATACGGTATGCGGATTGTTGGTCCAAACTGTCTTGGTGTTATCAGGCCGCACATCAGTCTGAATGCCTCCTTTCTGAAGGTAAATCCGAAACCAGGCAAGATAGCATTTATATCGCAGAGCGGGGCGCTTGGAAGCGCGATCCTTGACTGGGCCATGGAGTCTAACGTAGGCTTCAGCATGTTTGCCTCCCTCGGTTCCATGATTGATGTTGATTTCGGGGATATAATTGATTTTGTCGGCGATGACCCTAATACGAGAAGCATTATGCTCTATATAGAAGGCATTGGAAATGCCAGGAAGTTTATGAGTGCAGCAAGGGGATTTGCACGCAGTAAGCCTATCATAGTTATAAAACCCGGAAAGTTTGCAGAAAGCGCCAGGGCAGCGGTCTCACACACAGGGGCTATGGCTGGTGATTACCATGTTTATGATGCAGCCTTTAAGAGGGCAGGCGTTATAAGGATTGAAGAGATAGCTGACCTCTTTAATGCAGCAGAGGTGCTCGAGTCTAAATATCTTCCTAAAGGACCCAAACTGGCAATTGTTACCAATGCCGGCGGCGTTGGCGTCATAGCAACTGACGCCCTTATGGAGTCTCATGGAGAGCTGTCTAAACTTTCAGATCAGAGCATAAAGGAGCTGGATGCGCATATGCCGGCCCACTGGAGCAGGGGGAATCCGGTAGATGTGCTTGGAGATGCTGATATTGACAGATATGTAAATGCCATCAATGTCTGTCTAAATGACGATGAGGTGCATGGTATTCTGGTTATCTATACACCCCAGGGAGCAGCAAAGCCTGATGAACTTGCAAAAAGAATAGTTGATATTGCGAGGAAGACATATAAGCCTATCATTACCGTCTGGATGGGAGGTAAGCGGGCTAAAGAGGGCAGGGCGGTATTTCTGAAAAATAACATACCTACATATGAGACCCCTGAGCATGCGGTCAAGACGTATCTTTACATGTATCAGTATGGCAAGAATCTCCAGTTGTTATATGAGACACCTGCTGAATTGTCAGTGGACCAGGCGCCGCCTAAACATCATTTGAAGGCGCTGATCAGACGGAGTGTTCAGGAAGGGAGGACACTCCTCAATGAGGATGAGTCAAAAAAACTCCTCAAGGATTACGGCATACCTGTAAGCAGGTCTTACATAACTGCCAATATAGATGATGCCCTTGCTTCTGCCAGGGAAACAGGTTATCCGGTAGTGTTAAAGATAGTATCGCCTGATATAACCCATAAGACAGATGTAGGTGGAGTTGTCACAGGGATAAGCACGGATGACCAATTAAGAGATGAATATGACAGATTGCTCAGGCGTGTAAAAGAGAGGCGGCCGGAGGCGGTTATCAGCGGCGTCTCTGTCCAGAAGATGTTTGAGAGGATTGACTACGAGCTTATACTTGGCGCAAAAAAAGACAGGGAATTCGGGACGGTCATTCTTTTCGGAATGGGAGGGGTAGGGGTAGAGATATTCCGTGATTTCTCGGTTGCACTCCCGCCTTTGAATCAGACCCTCGCAAGAAGGCTGATGGAGGAGACAGAGGTATTTAGAATGATCCAGGGTTACCGCGGCAGGCCGCCTGCAGACATAAGGCAGTTAGAGCATATTATAGTTGCATTCTCAAATCTGATAGTGGATTTTCCTGAGATTGCGGAGATGGATATAAACCCCCTTGCAATTTCAGGACAGGCAATATCAGCCCTTGATGCAAGGACGGTTATAGATAAGGATGCGCTGGAATCACCTTCTCCGTATCAACATCTGGTTATAACTCCATACCCTGCAAGATATGTTATGCCGTGGAAATTGATGGACGGTTTGGAAGTCTTGTTGAGGCCCATCCGTCCTGAAGATGAACCAATGGAGAGCGAGATGCTCTCAACCCTTTCGGAACAGGCCCTTGTCGGCAGGTTCTTTCAGTCTGTCAGAAAAATATCACATGAAATGCTGACCCGGTACTGTAACATTGATTATGACCGTGAGATGGCTATAGTGGCAGAGCTCAAAGAGGCAGGCAGGAAACGGCTGATAGGAATTGGAAGGATAATTATAGATACTGATTTCAGGAAGGGTGAGTTTGCGGTATTGGTCCATGATGATTTTCAGAGAAAGGGTTTGGGTTATAAGCTTGTTGACATGCTTATAGGAATTGCACATGAAAAAGGGTTACAAAAGGTTTATGGTATAGTATTGACTGACAATAAGCGAATGCTCAGGATATGCAGGGAGCTTGGCTTTACTGTTCGTGACATGCCTGATGGTCTCAGCAGGGTTGAATTAGTGTTAAAATGAACATCAATGTTATTCTTTTCCACTATATCCTTTCTTGGCGGCATAGCCATGTTGTTGTATGGAATAAGGCTTGCCGGCGACGGCCTCCAGAAGGCGGCAGGCGGACGCCTGCGTGCAATACTCACGTCTCTTACTAAAAACAAATACATGGGGATAGTAGTGGGTGCAGCCGTTACTGCAATCCTCCAGAGCAGCAGCGCTACTACAGTCATGCTGGTAGGCTTTGTCAGCTCAGGCCTGATGCGGCTAAATCAGACCATAGGTGTTATCCTGGGCGCTGACATAGGGACAACCTTTACAGTTCAGATACTCTCCTTCAGGGTATATGATATCTCAATCCTGTTCATAGCGATCGGCGTTGCTATAATGTTTCTTGGAAAGCGGGCCGTAGTCAGGGATATCGGCGAAGGGATCCTCGGTTTTTCATTTATATTCTTCTCAATTAAGATAATGTCAGACAGCATGATTCCGCTTAAAGATAGTGTCTACTTTAAAACGGCGCTGCTGTCTGTAGGAGATAGTCCTGTTTTAGGAATTTTGATTGCCGCTGTCCTCACTGCAATCGTCCATAGCAGTGCGGCGGTAATTGGAATGACACTTGCCCTGTCACTTCAGAATCTGATGACGCTTGACGTGGCCATCCCGATTATATTCGGCGCTAATATAGGCACTTGCGCAACTGCTGTTATCTCAAGCATCGGCGCTAACTATGAGGCTCGGCAGGTGGCTGCGGCCCATATATTATTCAAGATACTCGGTGTTGTAATATTCTTTCCTTTCACAGGTCTCTTCAAAGAACTTATAGAGTATTCTGCGTCAGACATACCAAGACAAATAGCCAATGCCCATACACTGTTTAATATTGCAATTGGAGTGATATTTATCCCGTTTACGGATCCTATCGCAAATCTCATACGAAAAATCATACCTGAACGGAAAGAAGAGAGGTTTGCGCCCAAATATCTGGATCCGCATGTATTAAGCACCCCGGCCCTTGCACTGGGACAGGCGTCGCGTGAGGCGCTGAGGATGGCTGAGATAGTCCAGTGGATGCTTCAAGAGAGCATAACGGTCTTCAGGACAAATGACAGGGACCTCCTGAACAGGATTGAACAGAGAGACGACGAGGTTGACATGCTTGACAGGGAGATAAGGCTTTATCTCACAAGGCTTGCCCAGTCTTCACTCTCGCCGTCTCAGTCCAGGAGGGAATTCGGGCTAATCGCGATAACCGGTAATATGGAAAATATCGGTGATATTATTGACAAGAACCTTATGGAGCTTGCAAAGAAGAAGATATCTCACGGTGTCGGATTTTCAGATGAGGGGATGAAGGAGATAACAGAATTTCACAAAATGGTAGTTGAAAATCTTGATATATCAATTTCTGCCTTTATGAGCAGGGATAAAGAACTTGCGCACAAGGTAGTACGCCACAATGCAAGGATGGGCGAGATTGAAAGGGATTTGAGACAGGCACATATAAACAGGCTTCATATGGGTCTTCAGGAGTCCATTGATACAAGTGCAATACATCTCGATGTCTTGAGCAATCTCATAAGGATTAATTCACATATTACCAATATTGCCTATCCTACTCTGGAAGAGGATGGAGATGTGTGATAGCCTGTTTAAAGGGTGATGGTTTGGTTCTTGACAATTTGTCCAAAGTTTCCTAAACTCTATTAGTTTAAAAAAATATATTAATACAATGGGGTAGTATGTTTGATAATCTGACATCAAAGTTAGACGCAATACTGAAAAAGTTCAAGGGTAAGGGTGTTCTGACTGAGCAGGATATTCAGGAAGGACTCAGAGAGGTAAGATTAGCCCTCCTTGAAGCGGATGTCAACTTCAAGGTTGTGAAGGAATTCGTTGACCGTATCAGAGAGCGGGCGATGGGGCAGGATGTTATGAAGAGCCTGACCCCCGGTCAGCAGGTGGTAAAGGTTGTTTACGAGGAGCTGTGCTCGATCATGGGGGAGCACAGCGATGGCATTTCCCTTTCACCTAACCCTCCGACAGTAATTATGTTAGCAGGGCTCCAGGGTTCCGGTAAGACCACGACTGCCGGTAAACTTGCCATGATGTTTAAGAAGAAGGGCAGAAAGGTGCTTCTGGTGGCTGCAGATATCAGAAGGCCGGCAGCAGTCAAGCAGTTATGCGTACTTGGGGAGAGCCTTAATGTGCAGGTATATACACCGGATGGCGGCAAGGATCCCGTGGCCGTGTGCCGTGATGGGGTTGATCATGCAAAGATGTATGGTCATGAAGTAGTAATACTTGATACAGCAGGCCGTCTGCACATTGATGATGAGTTAATGGAAGAGCTTGTAAAGATAAAGGAAATTGTCAGACCGGCTGAATTGCTCCTTGTTGTTGATGCTATGACCGGTCAGGACGCCGTCAATATAGCGTCCCACTTTGACAAGTCTCTCGATATTACCGGTATAATCCTGACAAAGATGGATGGAGACGCGAGGGGTGGTGCGGTTTTATCAATCCGTCATGTTACAGGCAAAAAAGTAAAGCTTGTAGGCATGGGTGAAAAGCTTGATCAGCTCGAACCATTTCAACCGGAAAGAATAGCCTCACGGATACTGGGGATGGGCGATGTCCTTTCTCTTATTGAAAAGGCGCAAAGTGCATACTCGCTTGAAGATGTCTCAAACTTAAAGAATAAGTTGAAGGGTGATGGCTTTACCCTTGAAGATTTCAGGGCTCAGATGAGGCAATTAAGAAAACTTGGCTCCCTTACAGACCTTATCCAGATGATACCGGGGGGGCGTAAAATGCTTCAGGCTGCCGGAGGTGAAATTCCTGAAGACAGTCTCAAGCGGGTAGAGGCGATAATCAGCTCTATGACTATGCGGGAGAGGGTTGACCATACTATTATTAATGGAAGCAGGCGCAAGAGGATAGCAAAAGGCAGCGGTACAAGCGTCGAGGAGATAAACAGACTGCTTAAGCAATTTGTCGAGGCCCGAAAGATGATGAAAGGTCTTTCAGGGGTCAAGGGGAAGATGTCAATGCTTAATAAGGCGAGAAGGATGTTTTCATGAGTTTTGATATAAACAAGGCAGCACTTACAAATGTATTTAGTTATTCCTCGGACTGCATATTTATCCTTGATAAGGAGTGGAAGATCGTTGATATGAACTCCGTGGCTGAAACTGTATCCGGATGGCGCAAGTCAGAAGTCCGGTCAATGCGTCTCTGTACAGAATTATTTATCTGCTATGACAAGGATGGAAATCAATTATGTGACAGCGGGTGTCCAAAGGTCAGTGTTATTGATTCTCAAAAGAGTAATGATTTGCTTGATATCAAGATCACCGACAGGTCAGGACAGCCGTTTATCCTGCAGGGTTTGGCTGTGCCTGTAAGTTGCGATAAGGAATCATTTGCAGCCATCATTATAAAAAATGATATAGACAGGCAGAGCCTGGAAGAGCGCCTCCTGTCCCTGGAGCGTCTTGACCCTCTTACACAACTTTATCACAGACAGTATTTTGAAGACCTGTTCAATATAGAGGCGAAGAGGCTTCAGAGACACGGCGGTACGCTTGCACTCCTTATGCTCGATGTTGAAGGGCTCAGGGAATTAAACAGCAGATATGGTCACAGGATCGGCGACGATGTCCTGAGGGGGATTGGAAAGGTAATTAAGAAAACCATAAGAGAGGTGGATATAGCAAGCCGCTACGGCGATGATGAGTATTTAATACTCCTTTATGGTGTTGATGAGATTAAGGGACAGACCTTTATTCACAGGCTAAGGGAAAATATGAATAAATGGAATCAGTCTGAAACAGTTCCAGCACCGGTTAAGTTAAATATGTGCCTGCTGGTTGAAGACAGGGAATTTCAGTCAGTACTTCAGAAAATAAAAAATATTATAGACGAACGTAAGGGAATTCCGTTATAATATAACGTTCAGGGTTTGGTATAAGATATTAATTAAGGAGGTGATGTAGTGGCTACAACGATTAGACTAACAAGAATGGGGAGGCGTAAAAGCCCTTTTTACAGGGTTGTTGTTGCAAATTCCCGCATGCCGAGGGATGGGAGATTTCTTGAAATCCTTGGCATGTATGACCCGCTTAAGGCTGAGACCGTGGTTAGTATAAAGGAAGACAGGGCGATATACTGGCTTAGCAAAGGCGCCACGGTGTCTGACACAGTCAGGCAGATTTTCCAGAGAAGTGGAATCATGAAGAAGTTTGATGACATCAGAAAAAGTCCAACACCGTAAAGACTTGTTTTCAGGTTAAAAGATGATTTGGCAGGAAACGGAGGTGGTTGTGATGAAAGAGCTGATCGAACTCATAGCTAAGGCGCTCGTTGACAGTCCATCCGAAGTTGTTGTTACCGAGGTTGAAGGGGAGAGGACTTCGTTGTTTCAGCTCCGTGTAGCCCCAGGAGACCTCGGCAAAGTTATTGGTAAGGAGGGTAATACTGCAAGGGCGATACGTAAGATACTCAGCGCAGCCGGTACAAAGCTTGGGAAGAGGTACGAACTGGAGATACTGGAATAGATTATTTAACTGATAAGGATTATGTAGCGGTTGCATATATCGTCAGGACTCATGGCTTGAAGGGTGATGTTAAGATTAAACAACTCTCCGATGACCCGGACAGGATAAATTCACTGAATAATGTTGTCATTATTTTAAAAAATGGAGAAAAAATAGAGTCAATTATAAACAAGGTCAGTGTCGTAAAGGGTGGTTTTGCCGTATCGCTGGCACATATAAAGTCTGTCACTGATGCACAGCAGATAGTCGGGGGGTATATAGCTGTACCTGAGAATGAGATTCCGGCGCTTGGCAAGGACACCTGGTATCATTACGAGATAATTGGTATTGAAGTATTTACGACTGATGGAATGTGTCTTGGTAAGATAGAAGACATCCTTACAACAGGCAGTAACGATGTCTATATTGTAAGAGACAATGAGCGTGAATACTTAATCCCTGCGATACGTGATGTTATAAAGGAAGTTGATACAAAGAGACGGCGCATGGTCATTACCCTTATAGATGGATTAATATAGCCTGAAATATCAAATATGAGTTATCAAATCTAAAATATCTGATGAGATGTGACATTCTAACACTCTTTCCGGGGATGGTGTCTTCTGTACTTGGTGAGAGCATCCTGAAGAGGGCGCAGGCCAAAGGGTTGTTAAATGTCAGGGTCATAAATATCAGGGATTTTACATTTGATAAACATCACACTGCCGATGATTATCCATACGGGGGTGGTGCAGGGATGGTCTTAAAGGCTGAACCTGTACTTAAGGCAATTGATTTTATCAGGGAGGGGGATGATAACCTTCGCATTCTTATGATGTCACCCCAGGGGAAGCGTTACGATCAGGGCATGGCATCTGAGTTGAGCAGGGAAGAAAGAAGGATAGTTATTATATGCGGACATTATGAGGGTATAGACGAGCGTGTAAGGACATATCTGTCGCCTGAAGAGGTATCCATTGGAGATTATGTGCTGACAGGTGGCGAACTGGCAGCCCTTGTAATCATTGATTCGATGGTAAGGCTGATACCGGGAGTACTTGGCGACAGCGCCTCTGTAGAGGATGAGTCCTTTAATCAACTGCTTGATTATCCTCATTACACGAGACCGGCGCGATTAAGAGAAATGGATGTACCTTCAGTTCTTTTGTCCGGAAATCATAAGGTGATAAGGCAATGGAGGAGAAGGCAGGCGGTTATCAATACCGTAAATAAACGTCCTGATATCCTTGACAAGTCAGTGTTGTCAGAGGAAGATATGAAAATACTTGAAGAAATTAAGGAGGAGACAGAGAAATGAATACGATTGAACGTATTGAGAGACAACAGATGCAGAAAACCATAGCGCCATTCAGCGTCGGTGACACGGTACAGGTACATGTCAAGGTTATAGAGGGTGACAGGGAGCGTACACAGGTATTTGAAGGCAACATAATTGCGAGACGCGGAAGAAACAACAGGGAGACAATCACGGTAAGGAAGGTTTCATACGGAGTAGGTGTCGAACGCGTCTTTCCGGTATATTCTCCTTATGTGCAGGATATTAAAGTTCTCAGGAGCGGTAAGGTGCGCAGGGCAAAGCTATACTATATAAGGAAGAAAAAGGGACGTGCAATGCGTATTATGGATAAGGATACTATGACAAGGGCCGCTATGGCAGGGGCTAAGAAGGCAGTTACTACAGAGGAACAGTAAGTGTGCCGTCTGTACCCGATCTATCATTTGAGACTGACATATACCGGCAGGGGTTTACTCATATCGCAGGGATTGATGAGGCCGGAAGAGGCTGTCTTGCCGGTCCGGTCGTTGCAGCAGCAGTTATATTCCATGCAGGATATTTTTTAGAAGGAGTTAATGATTCAAAGAAACTCTCATTTGCCAGAAGGGATTACTTCTTTGAGATAATCAGAGTGAATGCCCTCAGTATCGGGGTTGGAATAGTAGACAATAAAGAGATAGACAAGATAAATATTTATAATGCAACAATTAATGCCATGAAAATGGCAGTAGAAGATCTTGCAATAGTTCCAGATTATCTGCTTATTGACGCAGTACCGGTTAAAGACCTGCCAATACCTCAGTTGCCCATAATTAAAGGTGACACTTTGAGTTTTACGATTGCCTCTGCATCTATTGTAGCAAAGGTAACAAGAGACCGGCTTATGGCTGGACACCACGAATCATTTCCGGATTATAATTTCAAGGCCCATAAGGGCTATGGCACCAAAGAACATATTGAACGGCTGCGTCAGTTCGGGCCGTGCTCAATCCACAGAGCGAGCTTTCTGAAAAAGATTTTTACGGGTGGGCCTGGGGGTGGCCAGTTTCAAAGATGTCAGGCTTAAGTAACAGGGCTAAGGGCAGGGCCGGAGAGTCAACGGCTGAAGAGTATCTTGCAGTAAGAGGGTATGATATCCTTGAGAAGAACTACAGAAACCGTTTTGGTGAGATTGATATTATTGCGAAGGATGGAGAGACCTTCGTCTTCATAGAGGTCAAGACAAGAAACACCACCTTGCATGGTTTGCCTGCAGATGCTGTTGATATAAGAAAACAGCGTCGTATCGGGCGAGTGGCGTTATATTATATCACTGATAAGAAGATCGGGAATCAACCCTGTCGTTTTGATGTATTGTCTATCTGTGATGACAGGGTTGAGTTAATTACAGATGCTTTTGATATTCCGGATGAACGTTTATGGTAACAGGTATCAACAGTGATATTGATTACAACGGAAAGCTGTATCACGTACAGACAGAAGATGGCGGCATTAATAATCCTATAATACTGACAAGGATATTCAGCAGCGGCGTACTTGTAACCACCAGAAAGACAAGTTATGTTTATCTGCTTGATATGGATGGGTTTAAAGAGGTAGTGGAGAATTTAATGAAAGAACAGCACAATGAGATGATACAGGAAATTCAAAACGGTAAGATGGTCAGGTGATACAGTTTACTAATATTACAAAATCTTATGGCAGCATACCGGTGATTAAGGATTTCACCGCCTCTGTTGAAAAAGGGGAGTTTGTTTTTATTTGCGGTCAGACAGGTTCAGGCAAGAGCACATTATTGAAACTTCTAATGTGTATTGAAAAGGCTGACATTGGTGAAGTACTGTTTCAGGGTGAAGACCTTTCTGCTGTCAGCGAGTCCCGCATACCTTATATAAGAAGAAATATAGGATTTATTTTTCAGGATGGAAGGCTCCTTTCCAACAGGAATGTGTTTGACAATATTGCCCTGGTACTGAAGATTTGTGGCCTCGCGAAAAAGGAGATAGAATACAGGGTTAGTGAGGCGCTTAGATTAGTCGGCATGAGTGATAAGATATATTCACTTCCATCCACCCTCTCCGGGGGCGAATTGCAGAAGGTGGCTGCAGCGAGGGCTGTGGCAAATGACCCGTTATTATTGCTTGCTGATGAGCCTGCAGGGAACCTGGATGAAGAGAATGCACTTGAGCTGTATAATATCTTCAGTAAAATAAATCGTACAGGCACGACGGTTGTTATTGCTACACATGATTGTGAAATGGCTAAAAAGATGGGGAAGAGGATAATAACTTTGCCGGCACATTTATGATTATTTATAGTCTAAGAGAAGCTATCAGTCAGATCAGGTGTAATAAATACACTACCATTTCAGCAATAGGGATAATATCAATAATATTTCTTGTATTCGGTTTGTTTCTGCTGTCCCTGCACAATGTGAACATATTTGCGGAAGTACTGAAGAGTGATATGGAGGTAGTTGCATTTTCATCAGGAAACTCCTCTCATCAGGCGCTTCAGGATATCAAATCCGAAATTGAGGCAATGAAGGAAACAGAGACGGTCTTATTTATATCGAGGGACGATGCTGCCGGCATGTTTGCACGGGATTTGACAAGTTTTCAGGGAGTCATAAATGGCTTAATGGAGAATCCACTGCCTGATGCATTCAGGATAAAAATTGTTCCTGAATCAAGAAATCCTGATGATATGCGTAACCTGGCAGAGAAGCTGATGCGTATAAAGGGTATAGATGATGTTGAGTACGGCAAAGAGTGGGTAGAGAGGCTGAATGCACTCGTAACAACGGTGAGAGTCCTGAGCTTTATAGTCGGCGGCATAATGTTTCTATTGGTTTTGTTTATTGTATCAAATGCAATAAAACTCACGTTTGTCATGCGGCGGGATGAAATTGAAATAATGAAACTTGCCGGGGCGACCAGAATGTTTATCAGGATACCATATATCCTGGAAGGAGGAATATTAGGTCTGATCAGCGCCGGGATTTCTGTTGTCATGCTTTATATTATTTATAATCTGATCATCTATAAGATACCTTCAACTGTATATTTATGGCTCGGCGGTATTGAGTTCAGTTTTATTTCATTGAAGGGTATTATTGCAATTGTCTTTACAGGCATTATTGTGGGTTGTTTCGGTAGCTGGACATCCCTCGGAAGACTTACAGGGATAGCTTTATTTTTAATTTTATGTTTAAATATTACAAGTGTATCCGCTGTTGAGAGTAAGGAATTACAATCAATAGAAAAGGAGATTAATCAGAGCCAGAAGAAGTTATCTGATGTAGATAAACAGATCAGGGAGAAGAAAAAGGCTTCAAAGAAGGCAGCAGAAGAAGAGAAAAAGGTAAAAAGAAAACTTACGGTTAAAGAAAAAGACCTTGGGAGCAAGAAACAGGCGCTTAATAAGGTCAGTAAGGATATAGCACAGAAAAAGAAAGAGATAAAAACCGTTCATCAAAGTGTGGAGTCATTAACATCTGATTTAGATGCAAAGAAAATGGAATTAGCCGGATTTATTAAAGAGATATATAAGTCGAATATGTTGAGATACAGTGGTTCTGCCGAGATTCTTCTCTCATCAACGGATTATAATGACTATAAAGTGAGGTTAAAGTATCAGGACACGCTGATAGGTGAGGCAGACCGTATGATGGGTAATCTGAGTGATGATATCAGGGAATTAAACAATAAATTATTTTCTTTAAACAAAGGGCAGCAAAACCTTCTGGCAGTAAAGGGTAATATTGCTGACGACAAAGTGAATATTGAGCGTGATATCAGACAGGAACGCCGGCAGCTTGCGAGCATTCAAAGGAAAAAGGCAGAGTATGAAGAGGAGATAAAGAGACTTACTTCTGCATCTGCAGCGCTCAAAAAACTTCTTGCATCTTTTGAAAAAGAACGCAGTAAGGACCTCCCGGCTGGCGGAACCGGTTTTGGCAAAAATAAGGGACAGTTAGCATGGCCTCTGGAAGGTGATGTGGTATCATCTTTCGGACGCCAGAAACACCCGGAGTTTGATGCATATGTTTTCAGGAAGGGTATTGAAATAGCGGCAAAAGGTTCAAGAGATATAAAGGCTGCATTTGAAGGGGTTGTTGCTTATGCAGACTGGCTCCAGGGTTATGGACTTACTCTTATAATTGACCATGGAAACAGTTATTACTCAATCTATGGTCATGCATCACAGATTAAGGTATCAAGAGGTGGAAAGGTAAGAAAAGGGCAGGTTGTAGCTGTTGCAGGAAAAGGCAATAGTGCAGAGAGGGAAGGAATATATTTTGAGCTCAGGCATCAGGGAGAGGTTGTTGACCCCATTGCATGGCTTCCAAAAGGTTCAGGAGGATGAATAGTATGTCTAAAAAAAATCAGAGGGTAAAAACAGGGGTTGTAATAATAGTGCTTCTTCTCCTGGCCGGGATCTGGGTAACTCTTGGCAAAGGTATTGGTAATCCGGTTTTTGGAGGAGAGAGCTATGAAAATCTAAGGGTGTTTGCAGAGGCGCTCTCACTTGTTGAAAAGAATTATGTGGATGAGACAAAGACAAAGGATCTTGTCTATGGGGCAATAAAGGGGATGCTGTCAGAGCTTGATCCTCATACAAACTTCATGTCTCCGACGAGTTATAAGGAGATGCAGGTAGATACAAAGGGGGAATTCGGGGGGCTGGGGATTCAGATCAGCATGAAGGATAAGAAACTTGTAGTAATCGCCCCTATTGAGGATACACCTGCATGGAATGCTGGTATAAAGGCAGGAGATCATATATTTAAAATAGATGATCTGCCTACAAAAGACCTTGATTTGGAAGATGCAGTCAATAAGATGCGTGGGCCAAAGGATACGAAGGTCATCCTGACCATTATCAGGGAAGGTGAGAAGGAACCTCTCAAATTCACAATCATAAGGGACATTATTAAAATAAAGAGCATTAAACACAAGGTAATCGAGGAAGATATCGGTTATGTACGTATTACGCAATTCCAGGAGAGGACAGGCGAGGACCTTAGAAAGGCGCTTGATGACCTCGAAAAACAGAAGATTAAATCCATGATCATTGACATGAGAAATAACCCTGGAGGCTTGCTGAAGGTGGCGATACAGGTCTCAGAGTTATTTCTTAAGGAAGGCAAACTTGTTGTATCTGTAAAGGGCAGGAACGACGAGAAAGAAGAGTATCTCGCATCAGAAAGAAATGCACGCGAGAATTACCCGATAGTTGTTCTTGTTAATGAAGGAAGCGCAAGTGCATCCGAGATTGTAGCAGGGGCGCTTCAGGATTGGGAGAGGGCAGTCGTGATCGGGACGCAGACATTTGGAAAAGGTTCGGTTCAGACCGTGTTTACACTCAGCGACGGTTCAGGGATGAGACTTACAACTGCAAAGTACTATACACCTAAAGGCACCTCTATACAGAATACCGGCATTACCCCTGACATTGTAGTCAAACCTGTATCAGGCAAGAGTGAAATGGAAAGTAAATTTATCAGAGAAAAAGACCTGCAAAAGCACCTGAAAAATGACACAATAAGTGAAGAGGAAGAGAAGGATACTGAACCTGCCGGGAAGGATAGTGGAGAGGGCGAAGAGATGACTGGTCCTGCAGTAGAAGGCGCTGTTGATAAACAGGATATTCAGCTTCAAAGGGCAGTAGATTTATTAAAGGGCTGGAATATATTCAAGGGAATAATGCCTTCACAGACACAGACACAGGCAAATACAAAGGCCACCCATTAAACAGTGCGTCTCTATACCCTCCCCTTCAAGGGGAGGGTAAGGGTGGGGATGGGTTAACCAGGGGTTTTCGAGCGAAAGGAGACAATTCTTATGGGAAACGTAAGTGTGGTTACAAAAGACACATGGGATTCAGAGGTGTTGCAGGCTAATGGATTGGTAGTCGTTGATTTCTGGGCAGTCTGGTGTGGACCCTGCAAAATGGTCTCTCCTATTGTAGACGAACTGGCAAAGGATTATGACGGAAGGGCCAAAATAGTAAAACTGAATACAGACGAAAATCCGGAGATTGCCAGTCGCTATCAGATCATGGGCATTCCTACGATCATGTTTTTCAAGGATGGCAAGGGCATTGATAAGTTAGTAGGCGCCCTGTCCAAAGGACAGTATAAGGAAAAGATTGACGCTCTGTTAGCTGCCTGATTAACTTCCGGATAAAACACCCATGGTGAAAAATGCTCAGGGTATTAAGGATCAAAGACCTTGCTATTATTGATGAGCTTAAGCTTGAGTTTACTGAAGGATTTTCCGTATTTACAGGTGAAACCGGAGCCGGAAAGTCAATCATTGTTGATGCGCTTGATTTGATAACAGGCGGAAGGGGTTCATCAGATATTGTGCGTGATGGCTGTGAAGAGACTGTCATCGAGGGCATATTCGAAAGTCTTGATAAAGGCCTTAATAAAGAGAAGTTCCTCAAGTACGGCATAGATGATTGCGGTGACGAACTGCTTGTGAGACGGAGCATAAGCAGGAGTGGAAGAAACCGGTTATATATAAATGGCACCCTGTCTACCCTGTCTGTCCTGAACGATATATGCAGCGAGCTCATAGACATCCATGGACAGCATGAACATCAGATACTTTTGAAGAAAGAGTCTCATCGCGGCTATCTTGATGAGTTTGGCAAGCTGACTGAACTGCGGGAATTGGTTGCCAACAGGTACATGATACTTAATGATCTTCAAACCCGCCTCAATAAACTTGAGGAAGATATATGCCGGAAAAAAGAAAAAGAGGATCTGATAAGATTTCAACTGTCAGAGATTAAAGGCGCGTCTCTTAAGCAAGGCGAAGACATTGAGCTTGAAGGGGAACGGGTTATTCTGAGCAATTCACAGAATCTTTCTGCCTTAAGTCATGATGCATACAGCATCCTCTATGAAAACGACGGGTCAGTAATTACTTCACTCAGCAAGGCAGAGAATTTGTTGTCGGAAATTGCAGGTATTGATCCAGGCATGACTGACGCGGCTGAGATGGTCAGAACCTCCAGGGTAAACCTTAAAGAGGCATCTGATATTATCAGGAGATTCATTGACAGGATCAGACATGACCCGGAGAGATTAGAGAGTGTAAACGAGCGCATATATCTACTCGACAGGCTGAAGAAGAAATATGGCGGGACCATTGAGGACATTCTGGCGTTACAGGAGAGTCTTGAAAAAGATTTGACGGGTATAGAATCCCTTGAGCAGGATGTATCAGTCCTCAGAAATGAGATTGATAAAGTGCTTAAAGACGTCCGATTGCTTGCAGATGAACTCTCGGAATCGAGGAGAAAAGCCGCCGGCAGGTTTGAGGCAGAGGTAATGAGTGAGTTGTCAAACCTTTCGATGGATAATACGGGATTTGTGGTTAATATTGAACGTGTGCCATTATCGCAGGATGGAGTTGATGCAGTAGAATTCCTGATTGCAAATATGAATGAAGAGCCAAAACAATTGACAAGGGTCGCATCAGGGGGGGAGCTTTCGAGGATCCTCCTTGCAATCAAGAGCAGGCTTAATTCCATAGATAGTGCGCCAACGCTTATATTTGATGAAGTTGATGCCGGCATTGGAGGCAGGGTTGCTGAAGAGGTCGGCAGGCGGTTGAAATCCCTGTCTCAGGATAATCAGCTCTTTTGTGTTACTCACCTGCCCCAGATTGCTGCTTTGGCTGATTCTCATTATCACGTTGAGAAGGTTGTCTCAGATGACAGGGTTGTAACAAGGGTGAGACAGTTAGACAGGAAGGAAAGGGTCGAAGAAATCAGCAGGATGCTTGGCGGCAGTGACAAGACTAAGACCGCATTCAGATATGCAGAGGAGATGATGGGTAAAGTTGCAGACAGCAATGAGAAGGAAACGGCAAAAGATAAGAGATGCCCGCAACATTAAAAAAGGAGATCAGACATCAGGTATTGAGCAGGCGGGATAGTCTTTCAACGGATGAGAGGATCAATCTGAGCCGGAAGATCTGCAATAATCTCCTGAGTCTTGATGAATTCAAAAGCGCCAAAACAGTCCATTTCTTTCTGACAACAAGGAGTGAGGTGATTACTGAGGAGGCTGTGCGCAGGTCTTTGTTGCTGGGGAAGGATGTGGTTGTGCCTGTTATGGATAAGAAGCATAGACGTATAATGCTTTCTAAATTATCAGATTATGACAATGAATTAATGATAATGCATCATGGCATACACGAGCCTAAACCTGAATTCGTCAGACATGTTAACTTAAATGAGGTAGACCTTATGGTGCTTCCCGGTGTGGCCTTTGATAAGTCAGGTCACAGGCTTGGCTACGGGGCAGGTTATTATGACAGACTCCTTGAAGAGGAACATACACGGCCTGTTCTGACAGCCCTTGCATTTGAATTACAGATAGTTGATCAGATTCCGGTTGCCGGGCATGATGTACATGTTGACATAATCGTTACAGAAGATCGTGTGATAAGATGTAAGAGCCATCATTAGCCGGGGATTACAAAGGGGCATGAATATGACAGCAAAGATTATAGATGGGAAGGCAGTTGCAAAGCATATCAGGGAAAACATCGCTAAAGAGGTCGAAAAGCTCAGGCATGAGGGTATACACCCGGGGCTCGCAGTCGTGCTCGTTGGAAGCAATCCCGCCTCTATGATCTATGTCAGAAATAAGGGAGAAGCCTGCAAGGCAGCAGGCATCTACTCTGAAGAGCACAGACTGCCGGAAGATACGACCGAGGCTGAGTTGCTTAAACTTATTGACAAACTCAATAATGACAATCGTATTCATGGTATATTGGTTCAGCTTCCGCTGCCTGAACGGATCAATAAGGAAAATGTCCTGAAGGCCATTTCCCCTGAAAAGGATGTGGACGGATTTCATGAAATAAATATGGGACGGCTGATGACAGGTCATGATGGACTTGTCCCATGCACGCCGCTCGGCATTATTAAACTCCTCGAACATTACCATATACCGGTTGAGGGGAAAAATGCCGTAATAGTTGGAAGAAGCAATATAGTAGGCAAACCAGTAGCACTTATGCTTCTGCAAAGGAATGCAACTGTCACCATATGTCATACGAGGACAAAAAATATGTCAGAGCTTTGCAGGCAGGCTGATATCCTGATAGCTGCAGTTGGACGCATCCATATGATATCAGGGGATATGATCAAGGAAGGTGCGGTAGTTGTTGATGTAGGTATTAACAGGCAGGAAAGCGGAAAGCTCGCAGGTGATGTTGATTTCGAAGCAGCCTCCGAAAAGGCATCATGGATAACTCCGGTACCCGGCGGCGTAGGGCCAATGACCATAGCCATGCTGCTTTATAATACAGTTAAGGCTGCAAAGCATATTGCCCGTCAGCCGATGGCTCACAAGTAATGATATAAATACCCTCCCCCTTTACGGGGGAGGGATAGGGTGGGGGTGGTTGTTATTTTGAAAATAAGTCAACTTCTAAACAATAAGAGTCCTCTCTTCTCCTTCGAGTTCTTCCCCCCGAAGACCCCGGAGGGCGAGAAAAGTCTTTACGAGACCATAAAAAATCTTCGTCACCTGGAACCGGCATTTGTATCAGTAACCTACGGCGCCGGAGGAAGCACAAGGGAGAAGACTGTTGACCTCGTCATCCGTATCAAACATGAACTGGGTATTGAGCCAATGGCGCACCTTACATGTGTAAACAGTTCTGAAGCTGAAATCAATAGTACACTATCAAGATTACAGGATAGAGGCATTGAGAATATTCTTGCACTCAGAGGTGACGTTCCTCAGCAGGAAGGTCATGATATCAGTCATGAAGCCTTTCACCATTCCAATGAACTAATCCGTCACATACGCAAAAATTACGATTTCTGTCTCGGCGCAGCAGCCTTCCCTGAAGGTCATAAAGAGAGCAGGACACTGCAGGAAGATACAAACTGCATGAAGATGAAGGCCGATGCAGGAGCAGATTTTTTTATAACACAGCTTTTCTTTGAAAATCGTTACTACTTTGAACTTATAGAAAGAACAAGGAAAATAGGATTAAACCTGCCAATAATACCTGGGATTATGCCTATCACGGGTGTTGATCAGATAGAGCGTTTTACTTCTCTATGCGGCGCAACAATCCCTTATGAATTAAAGAACAGGCTTGAATCTGCAAGAGATAACCCTACGACTGTAATGGAAATAGGCATCAGGCATGCCGCAGATCAATGCAGAGAGCTCCTGAAATACGGTGTCCCGGGAATCCATTTCTACACCCTGAACCGCTCTCCGGCAACTATTGCCATACTGAAGGAGTTAAAGGGATAATCTATACCAATGACTGTTCCTGAAATTATCAAGAGAAAACATGACGGCAGGAAGATTACCATGCTTACCGCTTATGATTATCAGTTTGCCAGGCTCATAGACGATGCAGGCATTGATATAATCCTTGTCGGCGATTCTCTTGGCACAGTGTTCCAGGGTCATCCAACGACCTTGCCGGTCACAATGGATGAAATGATATACCATACGAAGATAGTAAGCAGGGGTGTCGAGAATGCCCTTGTTGTCGGCGACATGCCTTTTATGTCATATCAGGCATCTGTTTCTGACGCAGTGTACAATGCCGGCAGATTTCTTAAAGAAGGTTCGGCAGCAGCAGTCAAGGTTGAAGGCGGATCTGCTGTTATAGACAAGATCAGGGCAATAATTGCGTCAGGAATTCCGGTAATGGGACATGTGGGTCTTCTGCCCCAGTCAGTACATCAAATGGGCGGCTATAAGGTTCAGGGCAGGGAGG
>Ga0209126_1000080_pt1 | contig 27802 bp, 22 predicted proteins | sample RifCSP19_1_FD_184024 | JGI IMG/M metagenome (GOLD analysis project Ga0209126, IMG submission 184024) | Soil microbial communities from Rifle, Colorado - Rifle CSP2_sed 19_1 (SPAdes) (version 2) | ecosystem: Environmental > Terrestrial > Deep subsurface > Rock core/Sediment | place: Rifle...
GTGGCCGCCCTCCAGGCGCGGCCGGGGCGGCGGGTCGTCCTTGCCGCCGCCGACGAGTTCCCCACCGACCGCTACGTGCTGGGAGGGCTGGCCGAGGCGCGCGGTCTGGAGCTGCGCCTGCTGGAGACCGACCCGGTCGAGGGCGTCGCCGTGGGTGACGTCGCGACGGCGCTCGGGCCGGATGTCGCGCTCGTCTGCCTCTCGCACGTCAACTATCGCTCCGGCGCCCTCGCCGACATGGCCGCCATCACGGCCGCTGTCCAGGGGGCCGGGGCGATGATGCTCTGGGACCTCAGTCACGCGGTCGGCGCGGTGCCCATCGATCTCAACGGGGCCGGTGCGCAGCTGGCGGTCGGCTGCACCTACAAGTACCTCAACGGCGGTCCCGGGGCGCCGGCCTTCCTGTACGTGCGACGCGAGCTGCAGGACGTCCTGCGCCAGCCCATCCAGGGCTGGTTCGGTCAGCGCGACCAGTTCGCCATGGGCCATCCCTACGATCCCCAGCCGGGCATCGGCCATTTCCTCACCGGCACGCCGTCCGTGCTCGGGTTGGTGGCCATCGAAGCCGGCGTCGAAGTGCTGGCACGGGCGGGGATCGAGGCGCTGCGCGCCAAGAGCACGGCCCTGACGGAGCTGGTGATCGCGCTCTGGAGGGCGTGGCTGGAGCCGCTCGGGTTCACGCTGGGCTCGCCGGCCGACCCCGCGCGGCGCGGCGGCCACGTCGCGCTCCGACATCCCGACGCGTACCGCATCGATCGCGCGCTCGTCGAGCGGGCCAACGTCGTGCCCGACTTCCGCGCGCCCGATCGCATCCGCCTGGCGCCAGTCGCGGCCTACACCCGCTTCACGGAGGTCTGGGACGCCATGGATCGCCTCCGGCGGCTGGTCGAGGCCGGCGAGCGCGTCGCGCTCGATCCGGCTCGTTCGCGCGTCACGTAGCTCGGCGCCCGGCGTCTGTCGGTCATGGAGATCGCCTCCGGCGTCGACGAGGTCGAGCTTCTGGGCGCTCGCGGGTATGTGATCCTCGAAGATCGTCTGACCCTCATCGACGCTGGCCTGCCCGGATCCCGGGTGCGCCTGGCCCGCCATCTCGGCCGGATCGGCCGCTCGCTCGCCGAGCTGGAGCGGATCATCTGCACGCATGCCCACCCGGATCACGTCGGCGGCGTTCGTGAGCTCGCGAGCGACGGCGTCGAGGTGCTGATGCATCCTGCCGACATCGCGCGCGTCCAGGTGAGCCTCGGCGAGGCCGTCAGGCGCCCGTCCCGTGGCCGGTTGTTCGCGTTCGTGACTCCGACGCCCGCCCGGCTGACACCGGTCGCGGACGGCGAGGTCCTGCCGGTGCTCGGTGGGCTGGAGGTCATCCACACGCCCGGCCACACCCCGGGCAGCATCTGCCTCTACGCGCCGCGCGAACGGCTGCTGTTCGTCGGCGACGTGCTCGAAGCGAGGCGGGGCCGGGTGACGTTCGCGAGCCCGTTCTTCAGCGACGACGTGCGGATGGCGCGGGCGAGCGTGCAACGTCTGGCGGCCTTGAACGTCGAAACGATCGTGTTCGGCCACTATCCGCCACTGCGCCACGATGCACGCGGTGTGCTCGAGGGCTTGGCGGCGCAAGCCGCCGACGGCCGAGGAGGAGCGTCGCGATGGAGACGTTGATCGACCTCGTGACCGAGGGCGCCGCGCGCTATGACGACCGCCCGGCGCTGCTCATCCGGCCCAGCTTCCGCACGCGGGTCTGGCGCTACCGCGATCTGGCGGCGGTCGTGCCCCGAGCGGCCCGGGTCCTTGCGGACGCCGGGCTCAAGCCGGGCGATCGGGTCATCATCTGGGCGGTCAATCGGCCGGAGTGGGTGATCGCCTTCCTCGCCACCGCCCACGCGGGCGGTGTGACCGTCCCGCTCGACGTCCGCCACGCCCAGGAGTTCGCGGCGAAGGTCGCGGCGCAGACCGGAGCCCGCCTCGTCCTGGCCAGCCGACAGACGGCGGACGGCGCACGATCTCTGGGGCTGCCCATCGTCTGGATCGAGTCGCTCCCCGATCAGGCCCGCCGGACGGATCCGCTCGCGGCCGCGACCATCGGACCCGACGACCTCGCCGAGGTCGTCTTCACGAGCGGCACGACCGGCGACCCGAAGGGCGCCATGATCAGCCATCGGAATCTGCTTTCGAGCGCGAAGGGCATGGCCGCGGTCTTCCCCATCGGCCCCGCCGAGCGGCTCATCTCGGTGCTGCCGCTCTCGCATCTCTTCGAGCAGGGCATCGGCCTGATCATCCCGCTTCTCGTCGGGGCGAGCGTTGTCTACCCGGTCAGTCGCCAGCCGGCGGTCCTGTTGCGAACCTTCCGCGACTTCCAGGCGACGATGTTGCTCCTCGTCCCCCAGGGTCTGCGCCTGCTGGACAACGCCATCCTGCGCCGCGTCGACCAGGCCGGCCGGCGGTCGCTCTTCGAGTGGCTTCATCGCGTGGCCCGCGTGCTGCCGCGATCCGTGAGAAGGCTGATCTTCCGGCCGGTGCTGGCGCAGCTCGGTGGACGGCTGCACACCATCGGCGTGGGTGCGTCGGCGCTCGATCCGGCCCTCACCACGCACTGGACGCAGATGGGCGTGCAGGTCCTCCAGGGGTACGGCGCGACGGAGATGAGTCCGGGTATCAGCTTTACTCGTCCCACGCTGAATCGCCCGGGGACCGTGGGCCAGGCGATCCCCGGCGTGGAGATCCGCGTCGCCGACGACGGCGAGCTCCTCGTCCGCGGGCCCAACCGATTCCTCGGCTACTGGGACAACCCGGAGGCGACGGCGGCGGCCATCGATCACGAGGGCTGGTACCACACCGGCGACCTCGGCGAGCTGTCGGCCGACGGCGTCCTGACGCTGCGCGGGCGGAAGAAGGACATGCTGGCGCTGCCAGACGGCCAGAAGGTCTACCCGGATGACGTCGAGGCCGTGCTGACCCGGGATCCGCGCGTCCGTGACGCCACCGTCGTGGGCTGGCCGCTCGGCCTGGACCTCAGGGTCCACGCCGTGCTTCTGCTCGACGATCCGTCGCTGGCCGCCGCCGTCGTGCGCGACGCCAACGCCGTCCTGGGCGCCCACCAGCAGATTCGCGGCAACACCGTTTGGCCCGACGAGGACCTGCCGCGCACGCATGCGCTCAAGGTGAAGAAGCACGTCGTGCTCGAGCGGCTCACTCAGTTGGCCGGCGCCGCCGATGGGTCCCGACCGGGGGTGGCGGCATCGGCCGCGGCTTCGCAGGCGGATCCTGCGGACGCGCTCGATCCCGTCGCCGCCCTGGTCGCGCAGATCGCCCTCGTTCCCCCGTCCACGGTCACCCCGTCGGCGCGGCTGTCGAGCGACTTGAACCTCGACTCGCTCCAGCGCGTGGAGCTGCTCGGCGTGATCGAGGAGGAGTTGGGGACCTACATCGACGACGACGCCCTGGATCCGGAGGCGACGGTGGCCGACCTCTCGGCGATGGTCGCCGCGGCAGGCAGCGCGAAGCGCGAGGGCGGCATCTACGGCTGGCCGCTCAGTCCCGTATCGCGCGCCGTCGGAATGGGCCTGCAAGCCCTGGTCGTCCGTCCCTTCGTACGTCTCTTCTACCGGGTTCGCACCAGCGGGCTCGAGCGGCTCGACGGCCTCGAGGGGCCCGTCCTCTTCACTCCCAATCATTGCCTCCACCTTGACAACGCCATCATCCTCGCGCGCCTGCCGCGCGAGTGGCGCTGGCGGCTCTCGATCGCGGCCGCGGCGGACGACATCTTCGGCAACCCGCTGCGGGGCTTCGGAGCCTCGATCCTGGCCAACGCCTTCCCGCTCGCCCGGGAGGGGGCCGTGCGACGCAGCCTCGAGCTCCTCGGCGCCCGACTCGACCGTGGCTTCAGCATCCTCATCTTCCCCGAGGGGAAGCTGACCCTGGGCGGGCCGATGCAGCCGTTCAAGGCGGGCGTCGGTCTCATCGCGGTCGAGGGCGCGACGCCCATCGTGCCCCTGAAGCTCCACATCCATCGCATGTCGCGCATCGACGGTCCCAGCCGCTGGTGGCGGGGCGACGTCGAGTTCGTCATCGGCGAGCCGCTGCGCTTCGATGCGGACGCTGACCCGTCGGCGGCCACGACTCGCCTGGAACAGATCATGGCCGCGCTCTGAGGACGCGTCGGGCCGTGCTACACTCCGCGCCTCACGGCGGGGACCGAGAGGAGTAGCGCTCCAGACGGCCGGCAGAGACCGCGGGTCAGGGCTGCGAGCCCGCGGCGGCAGGGTAGCGCGAAGGTCGCTCGCGAGTCGTGACGGGTGGCGCCCGGTAGCGCGCCGAGAGGGCCGCGGCCCGCTCCCGACCGGGATGACCGGCCGGCGCCGCGACCGAACCAGCAGGTGGTACCACGACCCCGTTCGTCCGCTGGGACGAGCGGGGCGTTCGATTCCCGGGGCCGGAGCGGGCCCTCGGGGCGGAGGAGGCCGGCGTGACCGACGGGGCGACGAAGAGCCAGGCGATGCCGAAGGCGTACGACGCGGCTGCGGCCGAGGCCGGCATCTACGCGCGCTGGCTGGCCGCCGACGTCTTCGCGCCCGACGGCGCGGGCAGCCGCGCCGACTGGTCGAAGCCGCCCTTCGTGATCATCCAGCCCCCTCCCAACATCACCGGGGCGCTCCACCTCGGCCATGCCCAGCGAACGACCGTCGAGGACGCCATGACCCGCCACGCGCGGATGACCGGACGCCCGACGCTCTGGCTGCCGGGCAAGGACCACGCCTCGATCGCCGCCCAGTTCGTGCTCGACCGGATCCTGGCCCAGGAGGGCGAGAGCCGCGAGTCGCTGGGCCGCGAGCGCTACCTGGAACGGATGCGCCGCTTCATCGACGAGACCCGCCACGTCATGACCGGGCAGCTGCAGCGCGTGGGCGCCTCGCTCGACTGGAGCCGCGAGCGCTTCACGATGGACGAGGGCTCCGCCCTGGCGGTGCGCACGGCGTTCAAGCGCCTGTACGACGACGGCCTGGCCTACCGCGCCGAGGCGCTCGTCAACTGGTGCCCGACCTGTCGCACCAGCATCTCCGACCTGGAGACGATCGCCACCCCGGAGACGGGGACCCTGTGGACGGTCCGCTACCACCTCCTCGACGCCGCCGGGCGACCCGACCCCGACGCCTGGATCAGCGTGGCCACCACGCGCCCAGAGACGATCCTGGGCGACACGGCCGTCGCCGTCCATCCCGAGGACGAGCGCTACCGGGCCCTCGTCGGCCGGCGGGTCCTCATCCCCTTCGTCGAGCGCATCGTGCCCGTCATCGCCGACGACATCGTGGAGCGCGGCTTCGGCACGGGTGCCGTCAAGATCACCCCCGCCCACGACACGGACGACCTCGAGACGGGTAGGCGCCATGGGTTGGCCGCCGTCACGGTCCTCGACGACGAGGCCCGCGTCAACGCCGCCGGCGGTCCCTACGCCGGCATCGACCGCTATGAAGCGCGGCAGCGGATCCTGGCCGACCTGGAAGCGATGGGCGACCTCGTGGGTTCACGGCCGCACGAGATGGTCATCGGGCGCTGCCAGCGCAGCGACGACGTGGTCGAGCCCCGTCTCAAGACGCAGTGGTTCATCCGCGTCGCTCCGCTGTCCGCCAAGGCGCTCGCCTCCGTCCGCGAGGGCCGCGTGCGGATCCTGCCCCCCCGCTTCGAGAAGGTCTTCTTCCACTGGCTGGAGAACATCCGCGACTGGAACGTCAGCCGTCAGCTCTGGTGGGGTCATCGCATCCCGGCCTGGTACTGCCCGGACGGGCACGCCACCGTCTCCGGCCAGCTCGACGGCCCGGATGCCTGCGAGGCCTGTGGACGGCCCGCGGCCGAGCTGGTCCAGGACCCCGACATCTTCGACACGTGGTTCTCGAGCGGGCTGTGGCCCTTCTCCACGCTGGGGTGGCCGGAGCGGACGCCCGACCTGGAGCGCTTCTACCCGACCACCGTCCTCGAGACGGCCTACGAGATCCTCTTCTTCTGGGTCGCCCGGATGATGATGCTGGGTGAGTGGCTGCTCGGCGAGCCGCCGTTCGGGACCGTCTGGCTGGGTGGCCTCGTGCGGGACCCGTACGGGGCCAAGATGTCCAAGACCAAGGGCAACGTCGAGGATCCGTTGGCGACGATCGCCGAGATCGGCGCCGACGCCCTGCGCTTCGCGCTCGTCCACGGCATCGCCCCGGGAGCCGACGTGCGCATGAGCCGCACCAAGCTGGAGGGCGCCAGGAACTTCACCACCAAGCTCTGGAACGCGGCCCGCTTCGTGGTCGGAGCCCGACCACCCGAGGTGTCCGCGGACGCACCGCTGAGGTTGCCCACCGACGCTGATCTGGGCCCCGCCGAGCGCTGGATCCTGGGCCGCTGCGGGGCGACGATCGAGGCCGTCTCGGCTGCCCACGAGGCCTACCAGCTGGGCGACGTGACCCGCCTGCTCTACGACGCGGTCTGGAGCGAGTACTGCGATTGGTACCTGGAGCTGGCCAAGGCTCGCCTGAGCGACGCCGACGCCACGCCGGCCGCGCGTGAGGCCACCTGGTGGACGCTCGCCTGGGTGCTCGAGCGCTACGTCCGCCTGCTTCACCCGGTGATGCCCTTCATCAGCGAGGCCGTCTGGGCGCGGCTGCCTCACGAACCGGGCGACCCCGAGTTGCTGATCGTCGCCGACTGGCCGGACGCCGCCCGCGAGCGCGGGCTCTCCGATACGGCGACCGGGGCGGCCGTCGAGGCGCTCCTCGACCTCGTGCGCGCCGTGCGCAACGCCCGCTCCGCCGCCGAGCTGGAGGCGTCGGGCTGGTTGGAGGCGGACCTCGTGCTGCCCGACCGGGCGGTGCGCGAGGCCTACGCGGCGCTCGAAGTGCCCCTCGGCCGCCTGGCGCGGCTGCGGCCGGTGCGCGTCCATGCCGCGGCGGCGGATCTGCCGTCGGCCGCGGACGGGGGCCTGGTCGTCATCGCCGCCGCCGGTGAGGCTCGCCTCTCACGCGCCGGCGCCGACCTCGTGCGCGAGCGAGGACGCCTGGAGCGCGAGCTCGACGATGCCCGGCGGCTGCTGGCCGCGGCCGAGCACCGCGTGGCGAACGCGGACTTCGCGGCCAAGGCGCCGCCGGCCGTCGTGGACGGAGCTCTGGCGCGCGCGACTGAGCTGCGCGAACTGGTCCGTCGCCTCGAGGAGCGCCTGCGATCATGAGGCCGCGCCCGCCCGTGGCAGCGGGGTCGAGGGCGCTGCTAGGATGGACGCGTCGGGCGAGGCCCCGACCGTCCCGATCGCGAGCTGGAGACATCGTGCCCCTCGACTTCCTGAAGCGCAAAGGCCCCGACGTGAAGGCCGCCGCGCCCGCCCAGCCCGAGGCCGTCTTCGAGGAGCTCACCGCGCAGGACTACGCGCTGAAGCTCCACTATCACGGCAAGAGCAGCGAAGGCGTGCGCATGAAGGCGGGTCCCAAGGCGCTCAACGAGCTGCCGGGCATGCTGGCCGGCCAGGCGATATCGGAGATCGAGATCATCGAGCCGCTGCCCGTGGAGTTCGCCGAGGCGACGCCCGCGATCGTGCGTCCGTCCGAGGCGATGCAGTGGCTGAACGCCCACCACGACCTCAGTCCGATCGCCCGCCACGCATTGCTGGTGCTCGAATCGATCGGCGCGCTCGACCTCGCCTTCGACACGTTCGTCTGCGCGCTCCTGCACGGCGAGATCGATACGAGCGGCTACCCTGAGTACAACGCCATCGTGGGCGGCGTGGCCTCCCACTGGGACGAGGCGAGCGGCGACCTGATCGTGCGCGCTGTCGTCGGCTGGGGCGGGAAGGGCGTGCGCGGCGACACGGACCGCCTCGCGCAGAAGACGCTCGGCGGGCTGCTCACCAACATCCTCGCCTCCCAGTATGCCGTCGGCCTCACGCCGCTGGAGCGACCCGTCCCGGCGGCCGGTCACGGCGGCCTCGTGTGCGCCCACTGCGGTTTCGCCTCCCTGCACGATCGTGCGTTCTACTGCCCGAAGTGCGGCATGCGCTTGCTGCGCGGCTGAGCGGGAGCCGGAGAACGTGCCCACTTACGACTACGGCTGCACCATCTGCGGTCGCGAGGTCGAGGTGATGCACGGCGTCCACGGCCCTGGGCCCGCGAGCTGCGAGCACTGCGGCGGGCCGATGCGCAAGCTTCTCTCCGCGCCGACCATCCACTTCAAGGGCTCCGGCTGGGCGAAGAAGGACGCGCGCGACAGCGCGCGCAGCAGCAGCTCCGGCCGGGCGGCCACGACGACCGAGTCGAAGACCGAGCCGAAGTCGGCGCCGACGGGGTCGACCCCCGAGGGAGCCGCGGGCTCGAAGACCTCGCCCGCCCCACCGAGCACGACGTCCGGCGCGTAGCCCGATGCCGCGCCCGCCGTCGGACTGGATCACGCTGCGCGAGGCGGCCGAGATGTTCGCGGCCGCCAACATCGCCATCAGCCGCGACACGCTGGCCCGCTGGGCGAAGGGCGGCAAGCTGCAGAGCATCCGCCCCGGGCGCTACCTCTACGTCCGGCGGGCCCAGGTTCGCTCGCTGCTCACGCCCCGGCGCCGCGGCGTGCGCGTCGAGCGGCTTCAGCCGGGGCTCTTCGAGGACCTGGATGGCTGAACCGGCACGGGGATGCTCGACCGCCTGCTGAGTCACGGTCTGGCGCTCGTGGAGCGGGCGCTGCGCGTCCCCTGGATCGCCGAGGCGAGAAGCGTCGTGGCCGCCGACGCCGAGGCCGGCGGAAGCCTTCTCGCGGCCGCACTGGCGTATCGGGCCCTGTTCGGCCTCCTCTCCGGGCTCGTATGTGTGGCTGGGTTGATCGGCTGGCTCTTCGAGGACCCGACGCGACGGGCGGACGCCGTGGCGACCCTCGCGACGCTCGTGCCGGGAGTCGAACCGGTGGCCGGGATCGGGCTCGATTCCTTCGTTGCCGGCCGCGGTGCGCTCTCGATCCTGGGGCTCGTGGGCGCCGCCTGGGGCGCCAGCGCCTTCTATGACGCCCTGGACGGGGCCATCAACCGGGTGCTGCCCGGGTTGCGCGAGCGCAACCCGTTCGAGCGCCGCGTGCGCGGCATCGGCGCGGTGGTCGTGCTGGCGCTGTCCGGCGTGCTGGCCCTGGGCATCGGAGTGGCGCTGCCGACACTGCAGGACGTGGTGAGCGGCGAGCCGCTGCGCTTCCTCGTCGGGGCAGGGGAGGTCGGTCTGACCGTCGCCGTGCTGTGGGCGGGCGTCGTGACGATCTATCGCCTCGTGCCGACCGCCGCGCCATCGCTGTCCGCGGCGGGTCTGCCGGCGCTGGCCGTGGGCTGCGGCATCTGGCTCGCGGCGCAGGCCTATGCGCTGTTGACACCCCTGCTGGTGGGCGGCCTGGCCGTCTTCGGCGTCTTCGTCTCGCTGTTCGGCCTGCTCATCTGGCTCGGCTGGGTGAGCCAGCTGCTGCTCCTCGGCGCGTCATGGACGCGGGTCCGGCGCGACGGCAGCGGCGCGCTCATTCCTGGCGCGACCCGCAGCGACGGCAGAAGCGGGCCGACGCCGACAGGGGCAGGCCGCAGCTGAAGCAGGCCTGCACGCCCGAGCCGGGCCGGTTGATGACGCCGACGCTGGACTCCTCCCAGACGCTGGGCGCCGGCGGCAGGGCCTGGGATGCCGGTGTCGCCGGCCGCGGCCACGATGGCACCGGGGCGGCGGGCGATGGCGTCGGGCGCGGCAGGGCGGCGGGCGGTCGATAGACCGGGGCCTGGGGCGGCCAGGCCGGCGTGGGTTCCGCGGAGGGGGCATCGGGCGCGACCATCGTCCAGGCCGGCGCCACGCGCGGAGGCGCTGGCGGCACGAGAGGTGCCTCCGGCGCGGTCGGTGGCTGGACCACCCCGGCCTCCGGCTCGACCGCCGCGGCCTCGGGCTCCGGCGCGGCGGCACCCTGGACTTCGGCCGGCTCCTCCCCCGGCAGCTCGACCGGCGTCAGCAGCTCGGGCAGGTACGCGTCGGGGGCGGCCTCGACGACGGAGTCCACCGCGGGCGCGGCCTGCGCCTCGACGACGGCTGCGGGTTCGGGCTCGGCGGCGACGGTGGCGGCCTCGACGATCGCGACCGGTGCCTCGACGGCGGGCAGGTCGATGGTCGGCCAGGCCTCCTCGCGGTCGTGCCCGTTCGCCGACGCCTCCGGCAGCGGCACCGCGATGGGCTCCAGGGTCGCCATCGCCGTCTCGATCCGGCCCGGCATGGGGGCGCAGGTCAGGCAGCGCCCGTCGACCTCGTTCCAGCAGCTCGTGCAGGTGTACTGGCGGCAGTCCATGCAGAAGTTGAAGGTGTGGTGGAAGGCCTCCATCTGCGCGGCCGCTCGACCACGCTCATCGTCGCGGCGGGCGTCGGCCAGGGCCGCCTCGAGGGGATCGTTGGACATGACGAAGTTCCTGAGCCCGCGCACGAGGACCCGCGCCTTGGCCACGGTCGGGCGCTTCGTCTGGGGCGCACCGGTCTCGAACGCATAGCGCGTGCCACAGCGTTCGCAGAACGATTCGGTGAGGATCTCGGGCATGGGTACGGGGATGGGATCGTCCTCGCGCGCGTGGCAGCCGGTGCCACGGGGGACAGAGTATAGTCCCGGCCGTCGAGCCCTCCCCCCGACGGGGGTACTCCCGGTGGCCGGGAGATGGTCCGGGGTCCCTCTGCTAGACTCGCCGACCCGATGGCCCGTCCTCTCGCCGCACTCGAGCGCTTCTTCGAACGCCTCGTCGAGCGACCGATCGGCCGCCTCTTCCGCGCCCCGCTGGAGCCCGTCCAGGTCGAGCGGCGGCTCGGGCTGGCCATGGACGAGGGCCGGCGGACGGTGGCGGGCAGGACCCTCGCACCCGACCGCTACCGCGTCCAGCTCCATGCCCACGACCTCGCGTCGCTCCTGCGGGCGGATGCCAGGCTCGAGGCACGACTGGCGGAGGCGCTCCTTGCCCGCGCGCGAGCCAGAAGCTACGCGCTGCTCGACCGGCCGCGCGTGACCCTCCACGCTAACGCGGCCGTGCCGCGCGGCGACGTGGCCGTGACGGCGACGATCGTGGATCGACCCGCGGCAGGTCCGGACGCACCGTCGGGCGGTGAGGGCCTCCCCCTGGAGGCCACTGCCGTCTTCCCGGTCCCGGTACCCACGCTGCCCCGCGCCGTCCTCGTCATGGGTGCGCCCGGGCGACCGGAGCGACGCACGCCGATCGAGAGCACGCCGATCCGCATCGGGCGCGCCACGGATAACGATGTCGTCCTGCCCGACGAACGGGTCTCGCGCCACCACGGCCTGCTGCTCCTGCGCCAGGGAGCGCTGGTCTACCGCGATCTTGGCAGCGCCAACGGCACGTTCCTCGGGGCGGCGCGCGTGAGCGAGGTGGCACTTGGATCGGGCGACGTGCTCCGCCTCGGCGAGACGACCTTGCGCGTGGAGGTCGCCTGAGCGTGGATCCGCTGGCCATCAGCCTGTGGATCATCCGCCTGGCCTTCCTGGCCGCCCTCTACGCCTTCCTCTACCTCGTGCTGCGGGCCCTGTGGCGCGACCTGCAGGCGAATCTCCGCGGAGCCGACCGGCCCCTCGGTCGGCTCCGCGTCGTGGCCTCCCCGGACGGGATCCCTTCCGAGGGGTCGGTCTTCGCGCTCGATGCGATCAACACGCTCGGGCGCGACGTCAACAACACGGTCGTGGTGGACGATGCCTTCGCATCGGGCCGCCACGCCGGGCTCACGTATCGTGGCCGCAGCTGGTACCTGGAGGATCTGGGCAGCACCAACGGGACCTGGTTGAACGGCGAACGCGTGGTGGCGCCCATGCTGCTCGGCTGGGGCGACGAAGTGCAGGTCGGCCGCGTGCGGTTGCGGCTGGACCGTCCCGACGTGCCCCCGGCGATCCGGTGACCGGCAGGGCAGGCATCGCCAACCGTCGCCGCCCGCGCTTCCGGCGGCGCGAGGCTCTCCTCCTCGGTGGCGTGGCCGGCGCCATCGCCTGCGGCTGGGTCAGCCTCGCCTCCACCGTCGCCGGCCGGCCGTCGGTGGGCGACCCGTCGCTGCTGCTGGCCTTCCTCGGCCTGCTCGCCGCGGCCCACGCCGTCCTGTCCCTGGCGGGGAGCCGCTGCGACGAAGTCCTGCTGCCCGTCACCGGCCTGCTGATGGGCCTCTCCCTGCTGATCATGGTGCGGCTGCCGCAGGGGCTCGTGGTGCAGGAGTTCGGGCCGCTGGAGCTGGGCCTGGCCCCCCTGCAACTGACCTTTATCGGGCTCTCGTTGACGGCGGCCACGGTCATCGCCGTCGCCCTGCGCAGCGACCTGTGGCTGCGCTCGTACAAGTACACCTGGGCGGCGGCCGGCATCGCCCTCCTCCTGCTCGTCTTTGCGTTCGGGGAGGAGACCAACGGCGCCCGGCTGACGCTGCGCGTGGGACCCGTGGCCGGCCAGCCATCCGAGCTGCTGAAGATCCTGCTGGTCGTCTTCCTCGCCGGCTACCTGGCCGACAACCGGGCGTTGCTGGCCGCACGGGTGACGCGGCTTGGCCCGCTCCGCCTGCCGCCGCTACCGTACCTGCTGCCGATGCTGGCGATGTGGGGGATCGCGCTCACCATCGTCGTCGTGCAGCGTGACCTCGGGGCGGCGCTGCTCTTCTACGCGGTCTTCCTGGTGCTCTTGTGGGTGGCCACGCAGCGGCTCGGGGACCTGGCCTTGGGCGTTCTCCTGTTCGTTGTCGGAGCGGTCGTCCTGTACGCGCTCTTCCCGCACGTGCGCGAGCGCGTGGAGATCTGGTTGGACCCCTTCGCCACGGCGCAGGGCGCCGGCTTCCAGGTCGTGCGCGGCCTCTACGCCCTGGGTCGCGGCGGCGTCCTCGGCACGGGCCTCGGCGCCGGCCTGCCGGGCGTGGACGGGCACCCCTCGATCCCCGCGGTGCACACGGACTTCGTCTTCGACGCGCTCGCCGAGGAGCTCGGCCTGGCCGGCGCACTGGTGATCCTCGCCCTCTACGTCGTCCTCGCCGAGCGCGGGCTGCGCATCGCATCCGCGGCGCGCGACGACTTCCGCGCCCTCCTCGCAGCCGGCGTCACGCTCGTGGTCGTCGTCCAGGCGGCGATCATCGTGGCCGGCAATGCCAGGCTCATTCCGCTCACCGGGATCACGCTGCCCTTCGTCTCGTACGGCGGTTCCTCGTTGCTGGCCAACGGGATCGTGCTCGGACTGCTCCTGTCGCTGGACGACACGCGGCTCGCGGCACCGCCACCGGCGCAGGCCATCGGCCGGCGTGAGCGGCTGCGCGACGCCGCAGGGGCCGTTGCCGGGCGCGTCGAGCGGGTCATCTCGTGAGCGGCCTGCCCGACCTCCCGGCCCTGGGCGCACCGCCACGCATCGGGCCTGCGCTCCTGCGCGTGGCACTCGCCCTGATCGTCGTCTACGGCGCCATCGGCGCGGGCCTGAGCTGGTGGCAGGTGGTCGAGGCCGAGCGCCTCACGAGCGACCCGGGCAACCCCCTGCTGCTGGCCGCCGAGCGCGAAGGCCGCCGCGGCCGCATCGTCGACGCGCGCGGCGTCGTGCTGGCCGAGAGCGTCCCTGGGGGCGACGGCAGCTGGACGCGCCGCTACCCGCACCCGGAGGCGGCGCCCATCCTGGGCTACTTCAGTCCGGACTTCGGCTCGGCCGGCCTCGAGCGGAGCTTCGCCGCGGAGCTGCTCGGCCTCCGCTCCCTGGCGCCCGGTGGCGACCTGCTGCGCAAACTGCGGCGCGACTTGTACGACCCGCAGGACGTGCAGCTCTCGCTGGACGTGCGCCTGCAGCGTGCCGCCGTGGCGCTGCTGCGCGGCAAACGCGGCGCCATCGTCGCGATCGAGCCGGCTTCCGGGCGCATCCTGGCCCTGGCCAGCACGCCCTCCTTCGATCCGAACCGGATCGTCGATCCGGATACCGGCGCTGCCTACTTCGCCGACCTGCTCGACCGACCGGCCGAGGCGTCCGCGCTCCTCGATCGGGCCACGATGGGCCGCTACACGCCCGGATCGGTGCTGAAGATCGCCACCGCTGTGGCCGGTCTCGGGTCGGGCGCGATCACGCCGCAGACCGTCTATCCCGAGCAGCCCGCCGAGGAGCGGACCGGCTTCCTGGTGGAGGGCTTCCGGGTGCGCGACGGTCATCACCCGCAGACCGGCCAGCGCACGCTCGATCTGACGGGGGCCATCGAGGTCTCCTGCAACATCTGGTTCGCCCACGCCGGGCTCGACATCGGTGGCGAGCGGTTCCTCGCCTGGGGCGAGCGCATGGGGTTCGGTGCCGCCATCCCCTTCGACGTGCCAACCGCGGCCAGCACCCTTGACGGCGGTGACGGCTTCGTCGACGACGTCGAGCTGGCGAATGCTGCCTACGGCCAGTCGGAGACGTTCGTCACGCCGCTGCAGATGGCGCTCGTGGCCGCGATCGTGGCTGACCGCGGCACGCTGATGCGGCCGCACGTCGTGGACGAGCTGCGCTCCGCGGACGGCCGGGTCCAGACCATCGCGCCGGAGGTTTGGCGACGGGTCCTCGATGCCGGGCAGGCGGAGACGATCGCGCGGGCCATGCAGCAGGCCGTGGAGGGCCGCCTGGGCCGCCGCTTCGCGGGTGCGGCGAAGGTGCCCGGCGTGCCCACCGCCGGCAAGAGCGGCACGGCCGAGCTCGGCGGCGAGCGCGAACCGCACGCCTGGTTCATTGGCTTCGCGCCCGTCGAGGCGCCGCGCATCGCCGTGGCCGTCATCGTCGAGAACGGTGGCGCGGGCAGCGCATCGGCCGTGCCGATGGGCGGCGAGCTGATGGCGGCCTGGCTCAAGCTGGCGCCCTGAGCCGAACCCCTGGAAACCCGCGAGGGCGGTCTGGCGTACCATCCACCGACGGTCCGGGGCGCCGCATCGCACCCCCAGGGGGAACCAGGAGGAAGCACCGCCGATGGCGATCCATGAGTCGGGCGAGAAGGTCATCGCCAACGTGGAGCGGGTCATCGTGGGCAAGCACGAAGCTGTGCGCCTGGCCCTCGTGGCGCTGCTCTGCCAGGGCCACCTGCTCATCGAGGACGTGCCCGGCACCGGCAAGACCGTCCTGGCCAAGGCCATCGCGCGCAGCTTGGGCTGTAGCTTCCGGCGCATCCAGTTCACCCCGGACCTGCTGCCCTCCGATGTGACGGGCCTCTCCATCTTCAACCAGAAGACCCAGGAGTTCGAGTTCAGGCCGGGGCCGATCATGGCCCAGATCGTGCTCGCCGACGAGATCAACCGGGCCACTCCCAAGACGCAGTCGGCGCTCCTCGAGTGCATGGAGGAGCGGCAGGCGACCATCGACGGCGTCACCCATCGGATGCCCGATCCATTCCTGGTCATCGCAACCCAGAACCCCATCGAGTACGAGGGCACGTTCGCGCTGCCGGAGGCGCAGCTCGATCGCTTCATGCTCCGGCTCCGGCTGGGCTACCCGCAGCCCCTCGAGGAGATCGTCATCCTCGACGAGCAGAAGCGCATCCACCCCCTCGATGAGATCGGTGAGGTGCTGTCGGTCGCGGAGCTGCGCACCTTGCAGGTCGCCGTGCGCGAGATCTACGTCGACCCGTCGATCAGCGACTACATCGTCCGCCTGGTCAACGCCACGCGGATCCACCCGGACATCTACCTCGGGGCGTCGCCGCGCGGCTCGCTCGCCCTCTACCGAGCCGGCCAGGCGTACGCGGCGCTGCACGGCCGCGACTACGTCATCCCCGACGACGTCAAGGCCGTGGCCGAGCCGGCGCTGTCGCACCGTCTGATCATCAAGACGGCGGCCACGATCCGCGACGTCGAGGCCGGCGCGACCGTGCGCGAGCTGCTCGAGACGGTGCCTATCGAGTCCCAGCCGGCCGGGCCGGACCGGCCCAGCGTGCGGCCGGCCTGAGCCGCAGGCACGCGCGCCATGCTGCGACGGCTGCCGGCCATCGTGCTCGGCGGGGCGCTGGTCATCGCCGCATTCTCGACCGGCGCCGACTTCCTCTTCTTCCTCCTCTACCTGGGCCTGCTCGTGGTGGGCGGCAGCTACCTGGTGACCCGCTTCGGGCTGGCCGACCTGGAGGCCGGTTACGCGCTCGACCGGCTCAACGGCCAGGTCGGAGAGGCGCTGCGGGTGACCTACACGATCCGCAACGCCGGCCGCCTCCCCAAGCTCTGGCTGGAGGCCTTCAACCCCTCCACGCTGCCCGTGCCGCTGCCGGGTCGGGCGCTGGTCCTGGGTCCCCGCGCGGAGCGATCCTGGGCGGCACGCGTGCCGCTCGTCGCGCGCGGCCACTTCCGCGTCGACCCGCTGGTCATCCGCACCGGGGATCCGTTCGGGCTGTTCGAGGCCTCGGCGATGGTGGGGAGCGGGGCGGGCGTGACGATCTATCCCCGGGTCGAGCCGCTGCCACGCTGGCGCCTCCCGGCAAGCACGCTGGAGGGCACCAGCGCGACCCCCGAGCGCACGTCGCAGGCCACGCCGCTCGTCACCTCCATCCGCCCCTACGCACCGGGCGACGCCTACAACCGCATCCACTGGAAGAGCTCGGCCCGTCACCAGGAGCTTCAGGTCAAGGAGTTCGATCTCGAGCAGACGGCCGACCTGTGGATCTACCTCGACCTCGATCGCCGCGTGCAGGCCGGCGAGGGTGACGAGTCCACGCTCGAGGCGGGCGTGCGCGTCGCCGCGGCGCTGGCCGCCGAGGCCATGCTCGAGAACCGCGCCGTGGGCATCACCGCGGCCGGCCACCGGGTGGCCACGCTGCCCGCCGACCGCGGCGGGCGGCAGCACCAGAAGATCATGTCCCTGCTGGCCGCCGTCGGCGCGGACGGCTCCACGCCGCTCGTGGAAGCGCTCATCGTCGGCCTGCCGCGGCTCCGGCGCGGCATGTCCGCGGTCGTCATCACGCCGTCGCTGGAGCGGGCGTGGGTGCGGCCGCTGGGCAGCCTGCGGGCGCGCGGCATCGCCTCGGCCGTCTGCCTCCTCGACCGCGCCGGCTACGACACGCACTGGCGGCATGCGACGGGGCGTCCAGCGCAGGCCCGCGAAGTCCTCGCCGAGCAAGAGCGGGTGGCCCGCGGCATGCGCCATGCCCTCGCCGAGTACGACCTGCCCGTCTATCCGATCGTGCCCGGCCGCAAGCTCGCCGAGCTGCTCGTGTCACCCGGCGGGCAGCGCCAGACGGCGGTGCGGGCGTGACGGCTCTCGGTACGGCGTCACGCTCCTCGCTGTCCTCTCCCGGGGAGCGAACGCTGGCGCCGGCCGAGGGCTGGTCCACCGTGCTGCTCCTGGCCGCGCTCCTGGCCGCGGTCGGCTTCGCCCTCGACGACGCGCGCTGGGTGGGCACCACGCCGGACGGAGAGAGCCAGACGTGGTTCGTGCCGGCAGCGATCCTGCTCGGCGCCGCATGGGGCCTGGTCGGTGCCAAGGCGCGGATGCCGGCCCTCGTGGTGCACCTCATCGGCGCCGCGATCGGAAGCGTCGTGGTCATCGTCCTGGTCGCTGGCGTCGTCTCCGGGGCGCCCGATCTGCTCGAGCGGCTGCGCGGGCTGAACGCGTCGCTGGAGGCCTTCGCCGGTGACGTCTTCGTGCGGCACCTCCGCTCGAGGGAGACGTCGGTATTCCTGCTCGTGGTCGGGCTCGTCGGGTGGGGCACGGGCGCCTTCGCCGCCTTCGCCGTCTTCCGGCGGCGTCGTCCGCTGAGCGCCATCCTCATGGCCGGCCTGCTGCTGCTGGCCAACCTGTCACTGACCTTCCAGCCCCAGTTCGTCCATCTCGTCGTCTTCGCGGCTGCGTCACTCCTGCTGCTCGTGCGCGCCAACCTCGTCGAGCAGCGGGCGGGCTGGGTGCGCCGCCGCATCGGCGATGCCGGCTACGTCTCGGGCCTCTTCATGCGCAGCGGCCTGACCTTCGTGGCCGTGGCCATGACCGGCGCCCTCGCGCTCACCGCGTCGGCCAGTTCGGCGCCGCTGGCCGGTGCCTGGCGCGGCCTCGACGACGACCTCGTGCGCCTCGGGGACCAGCTCAACAAGATCATCGGCGGGGTCAACGCGCCGGCCCGCGGACCCAACGCCCTCTTCTCGTCCGAGCAGACCATCCGCGGCCTGTGGGTCAGCTCGAACGAGGTCGTCTTCCGCGCCACGACGAGCGACGGCCTCGGCCACTACTGGCGCGCCGCCGTGTACGACCTCTTCGACGGCACGACCTGGCACCAGAGCGAGCGCTTCGGCGTGCGCGTGGAGGCGGCGCAGCCGCTCCTGGGCCCGACCCGCGAGATCGTTCCCGAGCTGGGACGGCACGAGGTCGCCGCCACAGTCACTGTGGTCGGCAGCATCGGCGACATCGTCCTCACGCCCGACGCGCCCTACGTACTCGACCGGCCGGCCATTGTCTATGGCAACGCCGAGGGCGGGCCGTTCGCCGCCGCCGAATTCGCCGACGGCCTGCGTGACGGGGAGTCCTACACCGTGCGCGCGCTGGTGCGCAACGAGCGCGAGGCCGACGGCGGGTTGACGCAGGCCCGTCTGACCGCCGCCAGCCAGGCCTATCCGGGCTGGCTGGCCCGCTACGCCCACATCGAGGAGGGGTCCGTGGGTCCGATGACCTACCAGACCGCCGAGCGCATCGTGGCCGCCCTGCCCGCCGACGAGCGCGACGCCTTCCACGTCGCCGACGCCGTCCAGCGCTTCCTCTTCGCGGGTGACTTCGAGTACCGCACCGACGTGCGCGGCCTGTGCGGCGGCAACCAGGTCGTCGACTGCTTCCTGCGCACGCGCGCCGGCTACTGCGAGTACTTCGCGACGACGATGGTCATGCTCCTGCGGACCCAGCAGATCCCCGCCCGCCTGGCCATGGGCTACCTGCCCGGCCGCAAGCTCGCCGATGGGGCCTGGGAGGTGGACCGCGGCGCCGCCCACGCCTGGGTGGAGGTCTACTTCCCGGGCTACGGCTGGGTCACCTTCGATCCCACGCCGGGCAACACGGAGAACGGGCAGCGGCCGACCAGCCTCGAGCCGGGAGTGGCCGTCCCGAGCCCGAGCCCCGGCGGCAGTCCCGGGGGACCCGGTGGACGCCGGACTTTCGAGCCGGACGAGCCGCGCGATCGCCCGGGGGCCAGCCCGGGGGCGGGGAACGTGACCCCGCCGCCGCCCGGAGGAGCCGGCGGCGGGCTGCTGGCCGTGCTCGTCACGGCCCTCCTTGGTCTGGGCTTGCTCGTGGCCGCGCTGTCGGTCCGCGAGCGGCGCCGGCCGACCCCGGAGCCCGACGTCGTGTATCGCGGAGTGGCCAGGCTGGCCGGCCGCTTCGGCTACGGGCCGCGCCCCACGCAGACAGCCTACGAGTACGCCACCGTCCTGGGAGAGATCGTGCCGGCCGTCCGCGAGGAGCTGGCGCTCGTCGCGCGGGTCAAGGTGGAGGCCACCTACGGACGCCGACAGCCGGGCCCTGATGCGATGGCGGCGCTGCGCGCAGCCTACGGCCGGCTGCGGGTCCGGTTGCTGACGCTCGCCTTCCGCCGTCGCCCGCGCCGGCGCTAGGACGTCGTGCGGCGCGAGGTGGTCGGCGTACCACGATCCCTCATGCGCACGTCCCCGGAACGTTAGAAGCGGCAACCCACCCGGTTCCCTTCATGCGCACGCCCCTTGGGCGCATGAGTGGCCTGGAGCCCGATCTCGGCTCCGGCGAGCTTCTTACGTTCCAGCCACGTTCATCTGAGGATCAGGCGCGATGAGGCTCAGACGCTACGAGATGGTCGGCAAGGTTGTGGGCGCGCAGGACGGCGCGGCCGTGGCGCAGGTCCACTACGGTCACGCCGCCGAGCACGAAGGGAAAGGCCCAGAACCGCTCGAGCGGCAGGTCGAGGAGGGCCAGGAGCGCGAGGCGGAAGACGCCTTCGTGACCCACCACGATGCCCCACGGCCGCAGCGGCGGTGGCGGACCGTAGCCCGGGACCGGTGAGCGCCGCAGGTCGACCGCCACGGACCCCTGGGCCGCGCCGGCGAGCACCGGGAGGATCCCTGCCAGGGCCGTCCGGACACGACCGTCGGCCGTGGCCAGTGGCTCGCCGCCGGGGGCTTCGTTACCGACCGGCGCACGGCGCCAGCGGGCCAGGTCGTCCGCGTAGCGCTCCACGACGTGGGTCAAGAGCAGCCCCTCCCACTCCCCCTGGCCGATCTCCGACAGCCCCGGCTCGGGCACGAGCGGCGGTCGATCCGCCGGGACCGCTGCGGCCGCGGCGATGGCCGCGGCCGTGGCCTGCGCCCGGCGCAAGGGGGAGTGCCAGATCGCCACCGGCGGCCCGGCCGGGATGGGCAGCGACCGTGGTGCCCCGGGGTCCGCGAGGCGGGCCGCGACGAGCGCCGCCTGACGTTCACCACGCGGCGAGAGCGGCGGATCGCGGCGCCCCTGGAAGCGGTCCTCGGCGATCCAGGTGGACTCGCCGTGGCGGACGAGGACGAGGGTCGCGTCGATGGCCGGAGGGATGAGCGGCGTGGTCACCCGAGCCGGATGACCCACAGGTCGAGGATCGCGTCGAGGGCCCGGATGCGCTCGGCGACCGCATCGGGCACCGGGTCGTCGAGGGCGAGGATCATGAAGGCGTCCTGGCGGGGCGTGCTGCGCGCAAGGTGCATGGCGCTGATGTTGACGTCCGCCTCGCCCAGGATGGTGCCCACCCGCCCGATGGTGCCGGGCCGGTCGTGGTGGCGCGTGATGAGCATCCAGTGCGCCGGCTGCATGTCCAGCCAGTGCTCGCCGAGCCGCACGATGCGCGGCTCGCCGCCGGCGGCGACGGTGCCGCCCACGGTCGCCGAGCCCTCGAGCGTCACGAGCGACGCGTAGCGGCCGGCGTCGGGGGTGCGCCGCTCGACGAGGTTGATGCCGCGAGCCCGAGCCAGGAGCGGCGCGTTGACCTGGTTGACCCGCTCCTCGGTCACCGTCTCGAGCAGGCCGCGCAGGGCCGACGCGGCGAGCGGCGCGCTGTCGTAGGCCGCCAGCTCGCCCGCCACCTCGAGCGTGAGGGCCTCGACGCTGCGCGTGATCTGGGCATAGAGCTGGCCGAGCATCTCGGCCAGCGGCAGGAACGGCCCCAGCGCCCTGGCCGTCTCGGGCGTCAGGATCGGCGCATTGACGGCGTAGCGGGCGGGCCGTCCGGCCAGGACGTCGAGGACCTGCTGGGCCGCCTCCACGGCCACGCGCACCTGTGCCTCGGCGGTGGAGGCTCCCAGGTGCGGCGTCAGGACGGTGTTTGGGGCGTCGAGCAGCGGCGAGTCGCGGGGCGGCTCGGAGGCGAAGACGTCGACGCCCGCGCCGCCCAGCCGGCCCTCGCGCAGCGCCTCGGCCAGGGCCGCCTCGTCGACGATCCCGCCGCGGGCCACGTTGAGGACGATCGCGCCCGGCCGCATCGTGGCGATGGCGGCCGCGTCGAGCAGGTTGCGCGTCGTGCGCGTGAGCGGGACGTGCAGGGTGAGAACGTCGCAGCCGGCGATCACCTCCGCACGCTCGAAGAGCGTCACGCCATGGTTCGCCGCGGCCTCCGCGGTCACGAACGGGTCGTGGCCGATGACCTCCATCTCCATCGCCCGGGCGCGGTCGGCGATGGCCATGCCGATCTTGCCCAGGCCCACGATGCCCAGGGTCTTGCCGCGCAACTCGACACCGGTGAAGGCGCCACGCTTCCACTCGCCGCGCCGGAGCGAGGCATCGGCGGCGGCGATGCGGCGGGCCACCGCGTACAGCAGCGCCAGCGTGTGCTCGGCGGCCGCGATCGTGTTGCCGGTCGGCGCGTTGACGACGGTGACGCCGGCACGTGTCGCGGCCTCGAGATCGACGTTGTCCACGCCGACGCCGGCGCGACCGACGACGATCAGCCGGGTCGCGGCCGCCAGGGCCGGGGCGTCGAGCTGCACCTGGCTGCGCACGAGGATCGCGTCGTAGTCGGGAACGGCGGCCAGAAAGGCCTCGCGCGAGAGGCCCGTGCGGACGTCCACCTCGTGCTCGGCACGGAGGAGGTCCAGGCCCTCCGCGGCGAGCGGCTCGGCGACGAGGACCCTCACACGGCGCTCCCGGCGGGGACCTGGGCCGACGTGTCGGCCGCGCGCAGGGCCTCTACCAGCGCCGCACCGCGTTCGCCGGGAGGGAGCCCGAGGGCGATGAGCGCATCCTCGATGATGGCCAGGGCGGCCAGCACGTCGTTGACCGTCACGGCACCGAGGTGCCCGAGGCGGAGGATGTGGCCGGCGAGCTTGCCCTGGCCGCCGGCGAGGATCAGGCCGCGCGCCTTCAGGGCGCCGTTGAGGGCGGACCATTCGAGGCCGTCGGGGACGTATGCCGCGGTGACCGTGTCCGAGGCGTGCGCCGGGTCGGCGAAGAGCGTGAAGCCGAGCGCCCGGAGGCCCGCCCGGGCGGCTGCCCCGCAGGCCCGGTGACGCGCGAAGATGGCCTCGTAGCCCTCCGCCTCGAGGAGTGCGATGGCGACGTCGAGGGCGAAGCAGACGCCGACCGCCGGCGTCCAGGGCGTCTCGCCGGTGGCCGCGCTCTTGCGATGCGCGGCGAGGTCGAAATAGAAGCGCGGCATGGTCGCTCGTTCCGCCGCCGCCCAGGCCCGCTCGGACACGCTCACCATGGCCAGTCCGGGCGGCACCATCCAGCTCTTCTGGCTGCCCGTGACGACCACGTCGACACCCCAGGCGTCCGTCTCGAAGGGGACCGCGCCCAGGCCGCTGATGGCGTCCACGATGACCAGCACGTCGGGCACGACGGTGCGGGCGGCGGCGGCCAGCTCGGCGACCGGGTTGGTGACGCCGGTGCTCGTCTCGTTATGCGTCAGCAGCACCGCCGCCGGCGCTCGTCCCCGGGCGGCCATCTCGCGTGCCGCGGCAGCCACGTCACCCGCCTCGGCCGCGCGGCCCCACTCCAGCGCGAGTCGGGTCACGTCGGCCCCGTAGGTCGTGGCGATCTTCGCGAAGCGGTCGCCGAAGGCGCCGATGGTGACGGCCAGGACGGGGTCGCCCGGGGAGAGGTGGTTGACCACCGCCGCTTCGAGACCACCGGTCCCCGACGAGCTCAGCACGAGGATCGTGTCATGCGTGCGGAAAGCGCGCCCCAGTCCGGCCGTGACGCGCCCCAGCAGTGCCTTGAACTCGGGCCCGCGGTGGTTGACCATCTGTCGGGCGCCCGCCTCGCGGACGGCGTCGGGCAGCGGTGTCGGACCGGGGACGTGCAGGCGGATCGGCAACGGGCTCACGGCGGTCTCCAGGACTCGGACGGGGCGCTCCGCGACCGGGGCGGGTCGCCCGCCGATGGTACCCCGAGTCCCGCCACGGGCGCGTCCGCCGGGTCCCGGGTAGCATGACCAGCCACGAGACAGGAGGCCCACGCCGTTCCGATGACGTCCTCGACCGAGCCCAGGCCAGGCGCCCCCCGACCCCGCGCCGACGTCGTCGTCGACGCGACCGGCCTGGTCTGCCCGATGCCCATCGTCAACCTCGCCAAGGCCATCCGGCAGGCACGAATCGGCCAGCTGGTCGAGGTGACGGCGACCGACCCGGGCATCCTGGCCGATGCCCCGGCCTGGGCGAAGGCGACCGGCCACGAGATCGTCGGCCAGCTCTCCGAGGGCGACAGCCACTCGTTCTGGTTCCGCAAGCTGCACGACTGAGGCGCGCGCATGCCGCGCACCGGATCCACCCGAGATGACCGACCCGAGGCCCTGACGCTGCCGCCGGCCGCCCTCGACGGCCACGCGCCGCTGGCGGCGCGACTGCGGCCGCGCACGCTCGAGGAGTTCGTCGGTCAGGCACACCTCGTCGGCGACAACGGCGCCCTGCGGCGCCTCGTCGAGCGCGGTCACCTCGGCTCCATGGTGCTGTGGGGACCGCCGGGCTCGGGCAAGACGACCCTCGCCCGGCTGCTCGCCGATGCCGTGGGGGCACGCTTCGCCACGCTGAGCGCGGTGATGAGCGGCGTGGCCGACGTGCGGGCCGTCATCGCCGGCGCCCGCGACTGGCTCGACCGCGGAGGCGCGCCGACCGTCCTCTTCATCGACGAGATCCATCGCTTCAACAAGGCGCAGCAGGACGCGCTCCTGCCGCAGGTCGAGGACGGCACGATCACGCTCATCGGCGCCACGACGGAGAACCCGTACTTCGAGGTCAACTCGGCGCTCCTGAGCCGTACCCGGGTCTATCGCCTCGAGCCCCTGACCGACGACGACGTGCGCACGGTCGTGGAGCGGGCCATGGCCGACGAGCGCGGCTTCGCCGGCCGCGTGGTGCTCTCGCCGGAGGCCCTCGACCACCTCGTGGGCATCAGCGGCGGCGACGCGCGAGCGGCGCTGAACATCCTCGAAGCGGCCGCGGTCATGTCCGAGGTCGGGGCGGGGGAGGGGGCCGACGCTGGGCCGCTGTCGCCCTCGCTCGAGACGATCGAGGCGGCGGCGCAGCAGCGCGTGCTGGCCTACGACCGCGCGGGCGACGGCCACTACGACACCGTCAGCGCCTTCATCAAGAGCATCCGCGGCAACGACCCCGACGCGGCGCTCTACTGGCTGGCCACGATGGTCGCGGCGGGGGAGGATCCGCGCTTCATCGCGAGGCGCCTGATCATCGTCGCCTCCGAGGATGTCGGGAACGCCGATCCCCGCGGCCTCGAGCTCGCCGTGGCGGCGGCGCAGGCGCTCGACTGGGTCGGCCTGCCCGAGGCCCAGTACGCCCTCGCCCAGGCCACCGCCTACCTCGCCTCGGCGCCGAAGTCGAACCGCGCCGGCCTGGCCTACTGGGCGGCCATGGCCGACGTGCTCGACCGGGGCTCGTTGCCGGTGCCGCTTCATCTGCGCAACGCGCCGGCCCGCGGGATGCGCACGCACGGCATCGGCGTCGGCTACCGCTACCCGCACGACTACGACGGCGCGGATGTCGCGCAGCAGTACCTGCCTGACGGGCTCTCCGAGCGGCGCTACTACACGCCGAGCGGCGAGGGCCTGGAGGCGCGCATCGGAGAGCGGCTGGATCGGCTCCGAGTGGCGCGTGCGGCGGCCGTCGCGTCGGGCGAGCCGCAACGCAGTTCCCGGGCCGGCCTGCCCAAGGTCGACCCGATGCGCACGGCGGGTGGCGTCATGAAGGCGCGTCAGGGGCCCAAACAGCGCCTCGCCGCGGAGCAGGAGCGGGACGCGGGCGGCTAGGATCACCTCGTAGATGCGTCTCGGAGCGGCAGCGGCTCGATCTGCGCTGCGTGCGCGGATCCAGCTACTCGAAGCGGATCGATTCGACGATCTGCTGCAGCTCCTGCCCGAGTTTCGGCCTGGCCCGCGTGGTGGTGATGCCCTCGATAACGAGGAGCACCCCGTCCACATCGACGATCCAGACGCTGATCGTGTCGCCCCGCCTCGTCTCTCCCCAGAGGGGACCGCCGTAGATGGCGGGCCAGGTGTAGAAGAATCCCGGCTGGCAGCCGTGGTCGTCCCCGACGGTGAATACCACGTGCTTCGCGGGGCGGCCCCCTACGATGACGTCCGACGGTCCCTCGAGGGCGATGGGATCAGCGGGCGCACTCGCCACAGCGGCCGCGAGGTCGGCCGCGGTCGTCCCGACTTCCGGACCGAGTTCGTCAAGGCACCGGACGGGGTAGCCGCCATCGGGGAAGCTCGTCCACAGGATGGCGGCCTCGGCGCCCTGTGGGCCCGTGGTGCTCTTGCTGATGTAGAACGCGCCGTTGCTGCTCCAGCCATCGTCGGTAGGGTTCGTTGGCACCTCGAACGAGACCGGAACGCCCCCCACGGTCATCGCGTACCTGCCGATCGCCAGCGGCTCGCGCATCGGGAGAAACGCGGTCGCCGGAACGGGCACCGGCATCGCCGAGGGCTCGATCTCGATCGAGGCGATGATCGCTTCGAGTTGCGCGAGGTCCTCCGCCGATGCGCCCCGGTCGAGGCTCGTGATCACGAGGCGTTCGCGATTCACGTCGACGATGTAGACCGTCCCGGTTCCCTCCTCGGGGATCGTGAAGCCGTACGTGGTCGCGTTCATCCAGATGTCGTGGCCCTGCGGGTACCTGCACGTACCACCGACGAGCGCGGGCATCGTCAGCACGAACTTCCAGGCTGGGTATCCGCCCAGCGTGACGTCGATGGGGCCCGATCGCCGTCCCCCGGTCTGGTTGGCGAGCGCGGTCGACAGGTGGTCGACCGTCGGCCCCACCGGTGCGGCGTTCGGGGTCCGCAGATCCAGCAGATCGGCGCACCCTCTCACTCTTAGCGTGATGAACTCAACGTCGTGCGCCAGGCTAAGGCTGAGGGTCGGGCCGAGGACCTCGAGGAGATCCTTCGTGATCGTCGTTCCACCCTGCGGCAGCAGGCACGATCGGGCCTCGCACCAACCGAACCCCGCGTTCGCCGACAGCCAGCCGGCCGGCATCGTGAGCCTGATCCGGCCCTGCGTCCATGGGACGTCGTAGCGGCCGGGAGCGATCGCCGAATACTCGGTACCCGTATTCGTCCTGGGAGCCAGCGAGCGCGAGGGCAGGGGCGAGGGCGAGGGCGACGGTGAACGAGCCGGCGAGGGCGTGACAGCGGCGCCGCGCTCCGGTACATCAGCGCCGGTGGGCAGCAGGTTTGTCGCGACAAGCGCGACGACGACCATCGCGGCGGCCGCGGTGGCCAGCTTGACGTACCGGACGGGGACCCGAGCCCGGTCCTCGACCGCGACGAGCTCGAGCGCGGCTGCCGCCGGCTCTCCATCGATCATCGCGCGGTGGTCGTCCTGCACGGCTACCTCGACCTGCCGTTCGACCGGTTCACCGACACCCTTGGGATCCGGGTCGGGACGGCGCATTGCCCGCTTCACGAACCTCGATCGACGCACCATCCTCGTGATCCTATCCATGCCTACGGGATGGGTGAACGGAGCCGCGGGAGTCGTCAATCCGCGGTGCCATCCGGACCATAGATGGCGGCGGCGGCCTCCGGGCCGCCGCCGCGCGCGCGGATCGGGCTACTCGAACTGGATCGAGTCGATGATCTGCTGGATCTCCAGTCCGGGCTCGGGGCCGGCGCCCTTGTATGTCTCGCCATCGATCCAGACCAGCACCCCGTTGACATCGATGATCCAGACCCTGTACGTCGAGCCCAGCTCGGTGGCGTAACGCGCAAGGCCTTCTGTGGGCGCGTACCAGAGGTAGAAGTCACTCGCGTCGCAGCCGACGTCCTCGCGAACGGTGAGCACCACCTGCTTGGCGGGGTACCCGCCCACGGTCACGTCCGAGGGCCCGCTGACGAGGTCGGTGCCGGGGATCGCGGCCACGGCGGCCGCGAGATCGGGCGCCGATGGACCGACCGGCGGGCTCGTCGAATTGGCGCACGGATCGGCGAAGACGCCGGTGGGGGTGTCGGTCCAGAAGATGAAGCCGGCACCGTCGGGAGTCTGTCCCGTGGACTTGTCGATGCCCCATTCGCCATTGCTGATCCAGCCGGACGTCGGCACGCTGAACGAGAACGGAACGCCCTCGAGAGTCATGGAGTGGCGCGTGCCGACCGCCAGCTCGCCCGCGGGGGGAAAGACGGCCACCGGCGAAGGCGACGGACTGGGTAGCGGTGTCGGTGAGGGTGAGGGCGAGGGCGAGGGTGAGGGCGTGACTGCGGGGCCGCTCCCCCCGACCCCACCGCCGGCAGGCAGCAGGTTTATGCCGACGACCGCGACGACCACCACGGCGGCGACCGCGATCGCGAGCTTGGCGATGTTGTTCATGTCGGCGATCCTCCTCGCCGGCCACCAGGACCGGCGCTGTGGGGTGGCGTTCAGCTGGGCGAGCACGTGG
>Ga0209126_1000085_pt1 | contig 27039 bp, 20 predicted proteins | sample RifCSP19_1_FD_184024 | JGI IMG/M metagenome (GOLD analysis project Ga0209126, IMG submission 184024) | Soil microbial communities from Rifle, Colorado - Rifle CSP2_sed 19_1 (SPAdes) (version 2) | ecosystem: Environmental > Terrestrial > Deep subsurface > Rock core/Sediment | place: Rifle...
AAATTTTTCTCATTCGATTTTATAAACCTTAGCGTTTTTCTTCGCGTAACAAATCTTTTAAATACAAGATTTGTTAACGGATTTGTCTTTGCAGGTTCTGGCAGCCCGGATTATTCCAATAATCCTTTAGGTGATCGTGCTGCATTGGCAGACCCAGGACGATTCTATGAGCCCAGAAGAATTGAAATAGGCATTTCTTTCAGGAGTAATTGACATGAAAACAAAATTTAAACCTCAGTTCATGGATGGAAGTCTAAAAACATTTTTATTCATTTGTCTCACGGTTTGTTTTATTGTACTCGATTCATCGCTGCCAACCAAAGCACAGAATGGCGGATTGTTACCTGTTGTTCCCGATTCCCTAAGAGGAAGAATTGATGCCGAGAGATTAGGGCAGCATGATTTCAACCGCATACGGACCCGGTTTTATAATTATGGAATGGTCGGAGATTATCCGCTTGATCCTATCAAAGTTGATTTAACCACATTTCATTCTGTTGAGATTCCCAAAGGTTCCGGTGAAAATTACAGTGATGGAATTACTCCATTTGTTCTTGCGAAAATTACTCAGGCGGACGACAGTCCATCCTATATAATGGAAACTGGTTATCGTGAGCGTCAGGATATAAGTCCTGTAACAGGAAAAACAATGCGCTACGAACCTCGTCCGGGTTACTTTCAAATAGATCCGTTAATAAATAAAGGACTATCACCAGCGTTAAGTAATGATCCGCGTACCTGGCCTGATGAATGGATTGATAAAGTTAATGATCCAGATGATCCAGGATGGAGCGGATCATGGAATGGATATTTTGGTAAAGCTCCAAAGTTAGAAATGCAGGAAAGTTTTCTCGTTTATGATGATGATTATTATGATGCATGGAATTACTTCCCGGACTCACGTGACCTAACAAGAAGGGGGCTTGGATTAAAAGTAGAACAACGAGGTTTTCAATGGAATAATCCTCAAGCAGGAAATGTAATTTTTTTCCATTACGATATATCTAACGAAAGTACAACTGATTATAATGACAATATAATTTTTGGTTTATATATGGATTCAGGTGTGGGTGGTTCCGGTAAAGGACAAGACCCCTATCCGGAATCTGATGACGATAATGCATATTTCGATCAAGAAACTGATTTGAATATTGTTTATACATGGGATTTTTACGGTCATGGAGTCAAAGGTCCAACAGGTTATCTCGGTTACTCATATCTTGAAACTCCTGGAAATCCTACTAACTTAATTGACGATGATGGGGATGGTATTACTGATGAGTTGCGAGATGGTGGTCCGGGCATTTTATTGCAAACACAAAATGAAATAATAGCATATGTAAATACTCATTATAATTTGGTAAAGTTTCAGGAATTTTTTGGTCCGCTTGAACAAAGATTCGCTTTTCAGCGCAGCTATTGGTGGACCGGCGATGAAGATCTCGATTGGATTGCTGAGTTCCATGATACGGGAGCAGATGGAGTTTTCGGGACAAATGATTTTGGTGATAGAGATGGGAAACCTACACTTGGTGAACCGTACTTTGATAAAACTGATATTGATGAATCTGATCAAATCGGATTAACAGGATTCAAGTACAATAGAATTAATGACCCCGCTGGCGGTGGTGCTACTGATAATATTGTTTTCTTTAATGATGGCAGGGATTTGCCAAAGCGTCTTTATGAAAATATCTTTACCCAACCGGATTCGGCATTTGAACCTATTCTCACAAGAACAAACATCAACATAGGTTTTTTATTTGCTTCCGGTCCTTTTAAACTTGCTAAAGCAAAAACAGAAAGGTTTAGTTTAGCATTGGCTTTCGGACAAGATTTAAGAGAACTAAAGTCAAATGTCAGGGTCGTTCAAAAAATATACAAAGCTAATTATCAATTTTCTGTTCCTCCTCCTATGCCTACCCTCGATGCTTATGCGGGCGATGGTTATGTGACATTGTCTTGGGACGGTGCGGCTGAGCTTGCTTTCGATCCGGTAACCAGCGTAAATGATTTTGAAGGATATCGATTATATAGAAGCACCGACCCAACTTTTCTTGATCCTCAAGTTATTACTACTGCTACTGGTACGGGTCCAATTGGAAATGGAAAGCCGATTTCTCAATTCGATTTGATAAATGGTGTGAATGGATTTACTGTAACGACTGTGGAAGGCGTTGCTTATTTTTTAGGAAATGATAACGGTATTAAACATACTTTTACAGACACAACTGTAACAAATGGGCAAAAATATTTTTATGCCATCACATCCTACGATAGAGGGGCTGATACATTAGAGCTATATCCTTCTGAAAATGCGATTTCAGTTAATCAGACTCTAAAAGGAGGAACTATTCTTCCTAAAAATGTCGTGGAAGTTATTCCCAATCCTCCGGTTTTGGGGTATTTACCAGCCGAGACGAATTCTGTAGTGCATGATAGTGGAAATGGTTTTGGTTCTGTTCAGGTAGTGGTCAAAAACTCAAACCTAATTCCCGACAATCATTTATTTAAAGTAGGATTTAGTCATCCACCAGACAGCATTAAAGCAGATGAGTATCATCTTATTGATATTACAGAAGGAGATACTCTTTATACTTCCGGGAAAGATTTCGTTGCTGAAGGAAGCGGACCGATTGGAAAAGGCCTGCTCGCATTCGTGAATACCATTGATTCTGTAATGGTAGATTCTGCAAAGACAGATTTCAGTAATGAGAGTGTTACAAATGTTAAATTATTCTCAAGATCAATTTGGACGAAGGTGAGTCCCAAAGCTATTAGGTTTAGAAGACCGGGATTTCCTTATAACATTCAGGTGGTATTTAGCAATCAAGTTCAAGATACCTCGATTGCAGTTGTTGGATTACCGGCAAAACCCGTGAAGTTCAAAGTTCTCTCAAAGACAAAACAAGGCGATCTTCAGATGAACTTTCGCGTATTTGATCCAAATAATTCTGGAACTTTGGATCAGCACAATGAATATATTGAAGTACTAACTTACGATGATAATGCTCCTACTACAGCAATTGCAACATGGAGAATAATTCTTGATACGACCAATCAAGCTGTACGTGGAGCAATAATTCCTCCGACGCTTGGAGATGTATATAATTTGACTGTCAAACTTCCTTTCTCGGAGGACGATGTTTTCACTTTCTTAACCAAAGCTCAAAGAGTTGACAAAAACTTAGCTGATCAAGAACAAGCTAAAGAAAAACCTTATGTGGTTCCAAATCCTTATGTAGGAGCGGCAAGCTTTGAACCCCAGAGATTTGCAGTTTCTGGTAGAGGTGAACGAAGACTTGAGTTCAGAGGACTTCCGCAAGAATGTACGATTCGTATTTATACTATTACTGGAGAATTGGTTCAAACTTTAGAGCACAACGGGATTATAACTCAAGGATTTGTCACATGGGATCTTAGAACAAAAGATAATCTTGAAGTTGCACCAGGGCTGTACATTTTTCATGTTGAGGCGGTAAACTACACGTCTTACATTGGCAAATTTGCTATCATCAAATAAATGGATTGGTGATCATCATGAATAAAAAAATAATTTTCTCATTGCTCATTATCTTCTCTTTCTTTTCATCATTATTGGCACAAAACAAAACGGGAACTACAATAGGCCAGTTTCTTAAAATTGATCCGAGTGCAAGAGCGTCAGCAATGGCAAATGCAAGCACATCATTATATGGAGAAGCGTCTTCTCTTTATTATAATTCTGCCAGCTTAGGTCGTTTAACTAATGTTGACATTCAGTTCACATACAACCAATGGCTTGCAGATATTACATATGACTATGCGGTGATAGCGGTTCCGATTACAAATTTAGGAACTTTTGCTTTGCAGTTAACATCTCTAAATTCAGGTGAGATTGATGTTAGAACTGTAGAGTATCCTAAGGGTACTGGTGAAAGATACTCGGTTACGAATTTTGCGTTAGGATTAGGTTTTGGTTTAATGCTAACAGATAGAGTATCAGTTGGTTTGCAGGTAAGTTATATTCAAGAAACAATCTGGCATAGCAGCTTGTCAACTTTTGGATTAAACTTTGGAGTGCAATATCAAGTTGAAGAAAACGGTTTAACAGTGGGCGCAAGCATTTTGAATTTTGGACCACGTGCTGGTTATGACGGGCGCGATCTATATATAAATTACGATTTTAATTCTGATAAATATGGTGATAATGATTTGCTGCCTGCTGAGCTTCGTACCGATGCATATTCTCTCCCAACCTCTTTCCGTGTTGGTGTTTCATATCCTTTAATCATAAATGAAGATAATAAAGTCACATTTGCAATGGATGCATTTCATCCTAACGATAATACCGAAAGTATAAGTATTGGAAGTGAATGGCAATTCTTAAATAGTTTTTCAGTAAGAGGTGGATATCGAGATTTATTCATTCCCGATTCCGAAGCTGGTTTGGTTCTAGGTGCGGGAGTTAGAGTAAATGTTTTGGAAAGTTATAATCTTCGTTTTGATTACGCCTGGGCAGATTATGGAAGGTTGGAACAAGCACATCGTTTTACTATTAGCCTGGGTTTTTAGTTAAAATCATTAATTGAGATTAGGAGGATATTTTTAATAAGTACCCTCCTTTTTTATTATCACTTCAAATTAGGAGTTAAAATGGGCTTCACGAAGAAAATAATTCCTTCCATCTTATTGTTAGTTATGATTCTTGGATGTAACTCTTCTGTTACAATCCAATCCAATAATAACAAGGGTGAGATTGTTCTCACCAAGTCAGAGCAGTCCTTTCTTGATTCCCTTCAGTATAGAACTTTTCTTTTTTTCTGGAATGAATCTAATCCTGCAAACGGTTTAGTTAAAGACCGTTCAACAAAAGACTCACCGGCAAGCATTGCCGCTACTGGATTTGCAATTCCCGCCTGGGCAATTGGTGCAGAAAAAAAATGGATAACTCGACAAGCTGCAGCAGAGAGAACATTAACTCTTCTAAAATTTTTCATGAAATCCGAACAGAGTGAAAACAAGTTCGCTACCGGATACAAGGGCTTTTATTATCATTTTCTTAACATGCAAACAGGAGAAAGAGAATGGAACTGCGAACTATCATCAATTGACACCGGGCTATTATTTGCCGGTATTGTTTTCGCAAGAAATTATTTTGATGGATCGAATGAGATTGAAAAAGGAATCCGGGATTTATCCTCACAATTAATTACAAGAGCTGATTGGAAATTTTTCACACTTCCCGACTCACATAAAATGCCTAATTCAATATGCTTGGGCTGGACTCCCGAAGAACGATTTCACCCTTGGGGATGGCATGGTTATAATGAAGCTCTGATTCTTTATATAATTGCGGCAGGGCTTGGCATGGAAAAAATTGAGCAGGGTTATGAAACATGGCTAAGCACTTATGAATGGTCTGAACCATATAAAGGATTAGCACATGTTGTTTTTCCTCCGCTGTTTGGTCATCAATTTTCTCACATGTTTATAGATTTCCGTAATCTTGCCGATAGATATTTGAAAGAAAAAAATATTGATTACTTTGAAAATTCAAGATTCGCAACATATGTTCAAAGAGAGTATGCTAAAGAAAATCCAAAAAGTTGGATCGGATATGATTCATTAACTTGGGGATTGACTGCATGCGATGGGCCAGGGTCTTCATACAATAAAGATGCAAAGGAATTTTTGGGTTATGCCGGAAGAGGTACTTCAGGTAAAGATTTAGTTTATTTTGATGACGGAACAATTGCTCCAACTGCTGTTGCAAGCTCAATTGTTTTTGCACCGGAAATTGTAATTCCAACTTTAATGAACTTCATGAAAAAATTTGGCAGCGAAGGTCTGTGGGATAAATATGGTTTTGTTGATGCGTTTAACCTTACTGCAGGCTGGTATGGAAAAGATTATCTGGGGATAGATCAGGGCCCCATTATTTTAATGATTGAAAATTTTCGTAATGAATTTGTTTGGAAATTGATGATGAAAGATCCGGTTATACAAAATGGATTGAAGCGATTGAGATTTGAAAACCTATCGAATAGATCCGTGCACGAAAAGTAACAAGCTTGGGATAAATTCCTTGCTTAACATTTGAGGCAACTAGTCGGGGTAAAGCTAGATCAATAATGTAATCGTAATTATTACAAAAGGAATGTAAAAATGGTTTTAATGTTCATAGCGTTATTAATATTTTATCTGGTATTGCTTGTATTGCTGCTGCTTTTTGTATCCTCTGCACCAAATTTTTACATGTAAAGAGTAAAGCTCAATTGAAAGCTCATCCATCTGATGTATCTTTCATAAGGACTTAAGGAATCGCTCTCTTGCAACAAAAAAAACGTGATGGAAAACCATCACGCTTTTTTGTTTTTAATGTAAGTTGATCTTATCTTTTTTCGATAGGAACATAAGCACGTTTTGTTTCGCCGGTATAGATTTGTCTTGGTCTGTAAATTCTTTGACCGGGAGTTTCGCGCATTTCTTTCCATTGTGCAATCCAGCCGGGTAACCGACCTATTGCAAACATCACTGTGAACATGTTTGTCGGAATTCCCATTGCCCGATAAATTATTCCGCTGTAGAAATCTACATTAGGATAAAGTTTTCTCTCGATAAAGAAATCATCCTTGAGAGCAATCTCTTCCAGGTTTTTAGCAATGTCGAGAAGAGGATCTTGCTTTTTGAGCTGGCTTAAAATTTTATCGGCAGAAGCTTTAAGAATTTTAGCTCTTGGATCGAAATTCTTATAAACACGGTGACCAAATCCCATCAGCTTAAATCCTGATGTTTTGTCTTTTGCCATGTTCATGTATTTCTTAAAGTCGCCACCGTCTGCTTTAATATGCTCTAACATCTCGAGCACCTGCTGATTTGCACCGCCATGCAATGCGCCCCAGAGCGCACAGATTCCTGCTGATATTGAAGCGAACAAATTTGCTTCACTGCTTCCAACCATTCTAACTGTTGAAGTACTGCAGTTTTGTTCATGATCTGCATGAAGAATTAATAATAGATCAAGTGCATTTTCAACGACTTTATCTACATGGTATTCTTCCGATGGAACGGCGAACAACATGTTCAGGAGATCACCGGCATAGCTAAGATTATTTTGCGGATAGATGTACGGTTGTCCAATGGATTTTTTATAGGAGAAAGCAGCAATCGTTTTCAGTTTTGCAATTAATCTGATAATGTTAATTTCAAGATCGGTTTTGTAATCCGATACCGGATAGAAAGCTGAAAGTGAATTAACCATTGAAGATAAAATTCCCATTGGGTGTGCAGTAGGAGGAAATCCCTCGAAGAATTTTTTCATATCTTCATGAATTAAGGTATGATGAGTGAGCTTAAAATTAAAATCTTCAAACTCGGCTTTAGAAGGCAGGTGTCCGAAAATTAAAAGATAAGCCACTTCGATAAAATTGGATTTTTGTGCAAGCTCTTCTATAGGATAACCGCGGTATTGAAGTATGCCGCGTTCTCCATCAATAAATGTAATTGCACTTAAACATGAGCCGGTGTTTCCGTAACCACTGTCCATAGTTATTGCACCGCTTTCTGCTCTCAGCTTGGTAATATCAAGTCCAACTTCCTGCTCTGAACCGATCATAATAGGAAGATTGTACTCTTTATCCTGAAGAACAAGTTTAGCGTTTTTGCCCGTGTACAGTTTTGAGGTTTCCATAATAATCCCCATAAGTTGATTTGAAATAATTTAGTTAATTAGAATTTCTTTCTCTTAGCATTTGAAGATGAAAAAATTTATTCAGATGCAAAAAAGATAATTATTCTTATTGCAATCTAAAAAGGACTGCCATTATTATCAATTGCTATTTTGAAAAATCAGCATCAGCAATGTATTTTCTTTTCATTTCAAAAAATTGATAAGCCCTCAGGTTTTTGATAATTGCCAGCCGTGGTTTACTCTTTATTATCAAAATTGATTAATAAAATGTTCTGATTTGAATGAAAAACCAAACAATTAACAAACCTCAGAAGCGGCAGAGCAAAATAAATGTACGGCATATTTATTGGCTAATTAAAAAAGTTCGACCCAGTATTTCGAAAAAATCTATCCAGGGAGTCATCAATGAAACTGAAAATAATCTTTCTCATTCTGCTTTTTTCAATTTTTGTTTACCCTCAATATTATGGTGAAAGAAGCACCGAACAAAATTTTGAGCAATCGGATATGTACTTCAAAAGTCATTTTCTAAACACTTATGGACTTTTCAATTTCAAAAAGATAGCTGCTGGATTTTTTAACGATCCATTTCTCAATCTATATATTAATCCTGCATCAATTCCGGATCTAGGTGATGATGAAGTTCTTCTTTACATTGATTTTAGAGGAGACCGGACCGAAGTTCCGATAGTAAATAATTATATAGTGCCTCATTATTATTCTGATATTGCTTATCGTCCGTATATTGATCCTAGATGGTTTACAGTCAGCCGTTCGGAGCCAGAACCAATTTTTTCACTCGGAATATTGAATTATCCGCTAAAGGATATAACCGATAATTTCTTTATTGGCGGAACATATCAGCTTATTAACAGAGAGGAAAAATTTTATACGGTTCCTTACGGAATTTATTATCCTAACTATTATTATGATGGTTTAGGGATAAGAGCCGAAGGCCTTGCTAATGTTCCTATAACTGATCGTTATGCCGGTAAAGATGAGCTTTCAACTGTCGGGCATTTGTTTTCTGCATTTACAGGGTACAAAATAAGTGATAAGCTGAGTGCAGGAATATCTCTCAACGGTGTAATTCATTCCCGTGATGGTGAATACGCAAATAATTATCAAGATGAATATGGAATACAAGATGACTATGAACATTCTAGTTTTAGCGGTCAGTCACGTTTTCAGGATTATGATCATATAGATTTAAGTGCAGGAGTTTTGTACAATCCCTCTGAAAAATTTACTGTTGGAGCAAAGGTTGGTTATTTGAATGGGAATGCTGAGCAAAGCTATTCTTCATCCAGCAAATATTTTTACCAATATAAAAAACCTAATGTAACGGATGAATGGAACTACAGCATTAATAATTATCAAAACAAGCAGAAATGGAATCAGGACGGAAATTCAAGATACTTCAGCTTAAACTTTACCCGGTATATCGATGACAAAAAGGAATTTTCGGGGTACTATCGTTACACCAACTCTGATATTGATCTAAACAACTCAACTAATATTCTTGATACATCATTCTATACTTCACGCTATTACAGCACTTGGGATACAGCATATAGTTCATACAAAGGCAGAAGTTATACTTCCGACATAAGGAAAGGAACGGGGAGCAGAAAAATTAATTTGCACGAGGGATCGCTCAATTTCTTATGGAAGCTTACAGAAAAAGTGAACGTTCGTGCCGGAGTTTATTATAGTTATACAAATTCAGCTGTTAACTCATCTGAACCGGTTTCTGCAGTTCACAAATCCGAATATAATTATACGTATAAATACGCCGCTTATAACTACAATTATCAACTTTTAGAAGACAAAATTCTTGAATGGGAATACGAAGCTAAGAGTTGGACTTTGCAGATACCGATAGTATTTAACTTTACACTTAATGATCATTTTGAACTTATGCTCGGATTAAATAGAATTTTAAACGGCTGGGAAATTACTGACAGAACAACCGCTTACTTTACAAAGCGAGAAAAAAATGATAATGGTCAAATTTCCGTTGAAACTAATTTTGGTGAGAGATACACACAGCCAACTGAAAAAATAACTGAAGATTTCGCCAAGGTTATGATGGGATTAAATGTGAATCTAACAAAAGCATTAAAAGTAAACCTGCTTCTTGATCCTGAATTTGACAATGAGTTTAGATTAGCTCAATGGTGGTTAAATTTTACAGCAAAGTTATAAGGCAAAAAAAATGAAGCGTCATATGAAAAATATATTTAGAAACATATTGATTATTATTTCAATACTTTCATTCTCAAGTTGTGATATTCTTGATGATGATGGTTCTTCAATTTCTCCGTTGGATAGCAAAGTTAATTTCAAAGTTGTAGAGTCTTATGATAATTATAAAACTGTTTCAACTCCTCAAATATTTATTGAGTTACAAACAGAAAAAATATATGGTTGTTACAATTATAGCATTAGAACAAATTATAGTGTGCAAGATAAAAGTATAATAATTGATATTATTGGCATTTATAAACCCGGGGTATGTTTAACAGCGTTAGGACCTGCAAATGGACGTATTAAACTCGGACAATTATCTGGTATTTTTGAAATCAAAATCAAGAATAAAAATTTTAATGATAAATATAATTTATTAATATCTGATTCATTAATAATTCTTGATGGAAAAGAAACCTCTAACACAAAACCTTTAATTAATTTTTTATATCGTTATCCTAAAAATTCTTTTGCATATTTGTGTGGCACAACCATATCCGATACATCCATCTGTAAGAATTTTATAGATACTTTAAAAAGTGTAATTAGTTTAACTGAATTTTATTTTTCTGATATTGCAGAAATACCATACCCAACATCAAGCCAAGGACATCAATATGATGCAAATGCAAGATATTTTTATTATGAAAGCGAAGATGAGTTCAATAAGATTCAATCTGTAATGAAAAGTTATAAACAAAATCATTTACTTGATGATAGTGGTGTTGGATTGTCTATAATAAATTGGTTGAATAAAAATATTCGTAGTTGGTTATTGTAAAAGCCATATAATAAGCAATTTAACACTACCGCTTCTTTTCTCGTGGGTTTTTTACAATTTCTTGGATCTGGTGTTGTCCAAAAGTTTCTTGTTCAAGTTTATTACACTATCAAAATTTTTTATAAATCATTGGCTTTATACTTTCTCTTAGCCCGTTTGCTATGGGCGGCGGGTTAGTTGTTACACCGTTATAAATATTACTTTTAGGAAAACCTTTAACCAAATAAAAGAAAAAATGATGAAGTTAATATTTATATTATTGTTAAGTTTATTAATAATTAGATGTTCCGACTCATTAACAATTTACAACGAGGTTGTTCTCGATAAAGAATTTAATATAAAAGCAGGTGATTCGGCAATTCTTTCCCAACAGGGAGTCATTATAAAATTCAAAACTGTCGAGGGTGATTCGAGATGTCCTACTGGGGCAATTTGTGTTTGGGAAGGAAATGCAACGGTTGTTTTAGAACTGAAAAATTCTAATGGAGATACACTGACTGCAAAGCTGAATACTTCTCTTGAACCAAGAACCGTAGAATTCTCAAACTTTACCATTGAACTAAAAAATCTTAGTCCTTATCCCAAATTAGATGAAACAATAAATCCCAAAGATTATATCGCAGCATTGCTCGTCAAAAACAAAGCAAATTAATCCCTAAATTTAGTTCGGAATTAAAAACATCTTTTAATTTTAATCATTTCATGTATGACAGTTTTGCAAAATTATCTCGGACAATATTATTATAAACTCCGTATAATCTCCACTTTTTGTGTAGTTACGATTGCCTTGGTAGTTCTAATGTCGCGGTTAAGCTATGTATTCATTCGTAATATCTATCTTGATCAAACTAAAGATCAGATAATGAATTTAACAAATGCTATTCACAGGCAAATTGATAAATCATACTTAGACATGCTTGAGCTTGGGATACCTACTCGAACAACTGAAAATTATTTTGTAGATGTCTTTAGAAAGAATCTGAGTGACGACAAAACTAATGCGGCATTTCTGTTTAATCGTGACTTTAAAGTCTATGTGCATTCAAATGAAAATATAAAAAAGGGGAGAGAAGAAATTCAGCTCATTCTTTATCGAGATGAAATATTTGGAATTAAACCCGGAAGCAGTTCTGCTACTTTACCATTCAAAGGCGATGATGGTCAGTGGTATCTTTTAAGTTTCTTCAGAATGAATGACAATTTTTGGCTCGCCGTAAGAGAAAGTGCGCACCGATTAGAAAGAGTTGAAGATTTTTCAAAAATATTTTGGCTGATAGGGATTGGCGGAACTTTAATAACGATTATTACCGGTTGGTTTTTATCCAGTTCAATTACTCAGCCGTTGGATAAGCTTGTAAGTTTCAGTAATCAAATTGGAAAAGGTAATTTCAATATATCAGCTCCGCAAAATCTTAAAGGTGAAATAAAAGTGCTTGCTGATGCAATGGAAAAAATGCGCGGTGATTTAGCTAAGAATCAAAAAGAAAAAGAAAATATGCTTGCACAAATTGCTCACGAAATCCGAAATCCGCTTGGCGGCATTGAGCTTCTTACTAATCTTACCAAAGAGGATTTAGCGAAAGGAAAAGTAAAAGAAGAATATTTAAATAAAATATTATCTGAAATAAATGGTTTGAAATCACTCATCACATCATACTTGAATTATTCAAGGCCCACACTTCCAGCACCTTCGCTGACCAATGTTTCAGAAGTTGTTGCTGAAGTGAAAAATATATTTCAAAATGAAATGAATAAGAAAAATATTAAATTGAAATTAAATATTGAGCTAAATAAAATTTGGTTTGACAGCAGCCATTTGCGGCAAGTGATTATGAATCTTTTAAGCAATTCGCTTGAAGCAATTACTGTGAACGGTGAAATTTTTATTTGCGCATTCACCAAAGAAAATAAGAATTACATTTCAATCAGCGATAATGGAGTTGGAATCACAGAAGAAAATATGAATCACATTTTTGACCCATTTTATACAACAAAAAAAGAAGGAACAGGTTTAGGTTTGGCAATCTGTAAAAAATTATGTGCTGAAAACAACTCACAGCTTTCAGTGGAAAGCCAAGTTGGAAAAGGAACAACTTTCACAATTCTTAATGAGAAGACAAATGAAGCTTGATGGAATAATTATTATAGAAGATAACAACACAATGCGTTTAGGCATAGAGGAAACTCTTCGCAGAGAAAACTACAATACTGTTTCATTTGATAATGGAATATCGGCATTGAATCATTTTAAAAAGTATCCTTCTGAATTAGCTATCATTGATCTTAAGATGGAACCTATGAACGGTATTGAAGTCTTAGAAAAAATTAAGCAGATAAATTCACAAACCGAAGTGCTAATGATTTCAGCTTACGGAACTGTTGAGGACGCTGTTAGAGCAATGCATTTAGGTGCATCGGACTTTATGACAAAACCTTTTTCGCCTGATGAACTGAGGATACGAGTGAAAAAGATTTATGAAAAAATCCTTAACTCGCAAAAAATTGAAGTGCTGATTGAACAAAATAAATTATTGGAAACTGAACTGTCGAAAGGTTACGAGGAAATTATTGGTAATTCCGCTTCGATGAAAAAAATCTTTTCATTGATTGATCAAGTAGCTCAAAAGGACAGCACGGTTCTAATCCAAGGAGAAAGCGGAACAGGCAAGGAATTAGTTGCCCGGGCTATTCATAACGAAAGCAAGCGCAGCGAAAATCCATTTATTAGAATTAATTGCGGTGCCTTGAACGATAACCTTCTTGAAAGTGAATTGTTTGGACATGAAAAAGGATCATTTACTGGAGCTGTCAAACAAAAGAAAGGGAGGTTTGAATTAGCTGATAAAGGCACATTGTTTCTTGATGAAATTGGTGATGTCTCAACTGCGATGCAGGTAAAGCTTTTGCGTGTAATTCAAGAGTGTGAGTTTGAAAGAGTCGGAGGCGAACATACAATCAAAACAAGTGTAAGAATTATTGCTGCAACAAATAAAAATCTGCATAAGCTTATTGCCGAAGGAAAATTCCGGGAAGATCTTTACTACAGATTGAGCGTAATCCCGATTACAATTCCATCCTTACGGGAGCGTAGAGATGATATTCCTATGCTTGTTGATCATTTTCTTCAGAAGTCTGCAGTGAAGAATGGAATTGAAAAAAAGATAATTGAGCAAGAGGGACTTAAACTTTTGAGTGATTATTCCTGGCCCGGAAATATAAGAGAATTAGAAAATTTAATCGAGAGATTATCCGTAATCTCAAGTGAGAATGTGATAAACTCGGATCTGATTGCAAGGCATTTATTCAGCAATGCCGGAGCAGCAAATTCATTTGATAATCTTCCGCTTGAGGAAGCATTATTTAATTTTGAGAAAAGCTTGATCGTTCAGGCAATGAAAAAAGCCGGCGGAGTTAAAAACAGAGCCGCTAAAATTTTAGGCATAAGCACAAGCGTTTTGTATTACAAATTGGAAAAATTTGGATTGATGTGATGACAAAAATTATTTTATTAAGCTTTGTTTGTCTTATCAGTTTTTCTTTTAATGCTTCGCCACAAAGTTTAGATGCGCTTGAAAAACGTTACGACAATTTGAGAAGTGTTGTTAAGAAAGATAACATGATTTTAGATTCTCTGAAAAATATTCTTGAAACCAGGGCAAAGCAAATTGAGAACGAGAAGCAAAAGCTAAATCCAGATAACGATAAAATTGTTAAGCTGATGGCGGGGTCGGTTTCTCTTTCTAATTTAATTGATGATTACCAGGAAAAGCTTGATGCCAATTCAAAAAATCTTAAGCAGTTAAGCAAAATGTTAGAGGCCAGATATTCTGCTAAAATTGATTCTCTTCAGCTTCTTAAAAAATCAACAAAAGAAAACTCAGAGAAACTGGATAGTGAAATTTTATTGTACACGGAAAAAAGATTATTAATTTCTCCACAAGTTGATTTGCTCTCCTTCAATCCCCAAAAGATTTTAGAGATTGATTTAACCAAAACCAAAAACAGTGATGAGAAAGCTTCGTTGAAAGAATATTTATCGAGTGCCCTTGCAGAAATTAATGCGGAATTATCCGAAGTGACAAAACAAGCGAAAGAAATTGATGCTGCATTAATCCTCCAGGAAAAAACATCCAAGTTTTTAGCAGAGACAGAATTTGATCGCGATTTTAGACCCGGCAAAAGCTCAAGATCATCAACTGCAAGAACATATGAAAGCTCAATACTTAGCGTGCAAGATAAGCTGGTCATTGCCGATCAAATAAATTCGTATGCGCTTCTTTTGGATCAATTAAATATTTTTGATAAGTCTGAAAACATAAACTTGCAGAAGTTTAATTTTAAATCCGGCAAAGCAAATTTAAGTTTGAAAGATTATTCTTCACTTTTGAAAGAATTGAAACAAAGACTGAGCGATTATAAATTGATTCTTACAAATAAAATAGAACAATCTAAATGAGAGTTTCTTCAGCTTATCTTTTAAGCGAACTCATTTCTATTTTTATTTTATCAACTTCTGTCCATGCTCAATTAAACTGGAACATTTACACCGAAGGGGGATTTTTCAATTCAAAGGATATCAACTCTTCTCAACCACGCAATTTACTTTTTAGAATGGATGGAAACGCAAATTATTTTTATTCAGAGAATGATATTTCTGCTTCTGCTAAAGTTGGAGTTCGACCCGAATTTTATGGATTCGATAACAACTTCAAGTCTTTAAAATTCAAAGCATCGGGTGATTATTACAAAAAACAAGAAAGCATGGGCTGGGGAATAAACCTAACGGGACAGAAAAATTTTTATCAAAACAACAATACTAATTTTAATTACAGCATTTTTCTCCTCGCCGTTAATTCTGATTGGTATGAATTCGAGGATTATTCTATTTCGTCGCAATTTGGTTATGCTTATCAAACTGCAAGTGAGAACATTGAACAAAATTTAGACCTTCTGTTTTTAGATGCGAAGATCATTGAGTCTTTATTTCCAAATAACAATTCCGGATTGGGATTTTATATTGAACGATTTACAATTGATAATAAATACTTAAGTAAATTTACTAACTCTCCCGGTACAAATAAGGGATGGAGATACGGTCCGCAAATCAGTTTTGATTATCTCAGAAATGGATTAGTGAGTTTAGAGTATCGTTTTTTATTTCACTCATCTCAGGTAACAGAATATCCATCATACGAACATTGGATAAGATTTATTGCCGGAAAAATATTTTCGGAAAGATGGTCAATATTTCTGCTTGCTGATTATTACAATCGCAGGTTTACACTTAAAGAAGAAGAACCTGTTGAATCATTTCTCATTTATAATCCGATAGATAATGAAAATAAAATCAATGTTAAGCTTGCATATGAAATAACTGACGGCTTTGAGGTTTATCTGAAGTCAGGTTATTTCAAGGAAAATTTTTTTGATCAGCGATTTAATTTTAAGAGCTGGAATATGCTGTTAGGATTGGGAATAGACGATTAGACTTTAACTTTTTTTTTTGGTAAAGAGAAAATGAATTTTGTTCCCTTTCCGACTTCACTTTCAACCCAGATCTTACCGCCATTTTTTTCAACAAGCTCTTTACACAAAACAAGTCCTAAGCCGGTTCCTCTTTCTTTATTTGTTCCCAGGGTTGTGTAATTAAGATCAATTCTGAAAAGCTTATTGATGTTTTCTCGGCTTAATCCTATTCCCGAATCTTGTATACCAAGGTTTACAAATTTTTCATTTGCGATAGCGGTAAGATAAACACTGCCGCCTTCATTAGTAAATTTAATTCCGTTTGAAACCAGGTTCCGCATTATTGTTTTGAACATATTTTCATCTGCGATCACTTCTAATGCAGCATCAACTTTCTTTTCAAGCCGTATTTTTTTATTGCTCGCGTATTGATTGAAAAGACTAATCATATCATCAAATATAGACTCGACATTTACATTTGATGGTTCAAGTGCAAAATTTCCTGTTTGAATTCGTGACCACTCAAGAAGATTTTCAAGCAGTGCATTCAGGTTTATTGCAGCCTGGTGTGAATGACCAATAAATTCTTTTACTTCCTCAATTTGAAGATCGTCGAATTCATCTAAAAGTATTTCTGTAAAGCCAAGCAATCCGGAAAGCGGACTTTTAAGATCATGTGCGATAATAGAGAAAAATTTGTCTTTACTGGTATTGAGAGATAATAATTCCTCATTAAACTTTTTAACGGTCTCCTCAATAATTTTTTGGTCGTTGATATCTATACATGAACCAATATAACCTGCAAAACGCCCATCGGTCTGAAATCGGGGAACACCCTTACTGATTATCCATCTAAAGTTTCCGTCGTTCTTCTTTATTCTAAATTCAACATCAAAAGGTTTACGTGCATCAAAGGATGATTTGTAAATACCCATGAAGCGATCTAGATCTTCCGGATGAATTCCTTCTAACCAACCCATTCCCAATTCTTGCCCAAGAGTTCTGCCGGTATATTGCAGCCAGAAATTATTTACAAATGTAAAGAGCGCATCTGCATCTGTAATCCAAATTAAAACGGGTGCTGTATTGGCCACATTTTGAAAGCGAATTTCACTTTCCTTTATTGTTTCTTCAGAAACTTTTAACCTCGTAATGTCAATGATCGCAGTTATGCAAGAAGCTTCACTAGTTACATTTCCATTTGATGGGACACTTTCTAAAAGCGCAAAAAATGTACTTTTATCTTTTCTCTCTACTTTTACTTCACATGAATGTCTTGTCTTGTATTTGAATACGTTGTCAAGATGTATCGTAAATATTGAACGATATTTGGGAGTAATAAAATCAATAAAAGATTTATTAATAAGTTTTTCCTTAATTACACCAAGTTGTTCCGTGCCAGTTTGGTTCAAACTTAGAATGGATCCGTTCCTATCAAAGGTAAAGTATCCCGCAGGAGAATGTTCATAAATTTCATCATTCTTTAAAAGCAAGCTCTCAATTTTCTGTTTTAACAGATGCAGCTCTCTATTCTTTTCCTCCAATTCTCTTTGCTTGAAAGTTAACTCTTTTTGTAATGTTTGAATGTCGTTCTTAAAATTATTATCGTGTTCAAGATTGACTTCCTGGCTTTTATTAATTTCGTTTTTCAGATTGTGAGATTTTGAATTCATTTTGTAACTAATTTATAATTCACGTGATCGTTATATCATTTTTTTCTTTATGTGTTCTAAAGAGTACAAAATTAAGCGTATCCTTTGCTCATATTTTCTTAGTATATATTTAATAACAAAAGCAATTTCGTGCCAAATAAATAAGTGCATAATGTTTAAGTTTAAGGAAGTAAATTAGAAAGTGTTACACATACTCAAAGTAAGTTTTACTGAACCATTTTGATATGTTGAAGGGCATTAAACTTATAAATTTCCATAAAATTGCATTGATGAATTAAGAAGCAAAAATTAGTTTGGACAGCAGGTTTGTTATTATAAAAATCTTTTGGTTCATCTTTCACATTCTTTCAATATATTTTTGTTTTATAAACTAATTGAAGGGGAAAAATATTCATAAATATGAGCACATAATCTGGGATTGGAACGGTACTCTCTTTAATGATGTTGAGTTGTGTGTAGATGTTCTAAACAATCTTCTTGTTCGAAGAGGTTTACCCGCCATATCGCTTGATGTTTATAAAAATATTTTTACTTTCCCTGTGAGCAATTACTATGCTAAAGCCGGGCTTGATCTGGAAAAATATTCATTCGAACAACTCGGGAAAGAATGGATGGATGAATATCAAAGCAGAAGATTAGAAGCAAAACTTTTCTCGGCAGCTGAGAAAGTTCTTCGCGTAATTAATTCTAATGGAATTGAACAATCAATACTTTCTGCATATAAACAGGATACTCTTCTGGAATTGGTAAATCATTTTAATCTTCATCATTACTTTACGTACTTAACCGGATTGGATCATATTTATGCTACAAGTAAAGTTGAACTTGGCAAAGACTTAATGAAAAAGCTAAAACAACATAACAGCAATGTGCTTCTGATTGGTGATACTATTCATGATTTTGATGTTGCTCAAGCTATGAATGCAGGCTGCATTCTGGTTGCCGATGGTCATCAAAGTAAAGGAAAACTACTTGGCTGCGGAGTTGATGTTTATGATAATCTTGAACAAGTAATTGAAAAAGCGGTTATCAAAGAAAATGAGTTTATTATTTAATTTTGAATTCTCATAAGGAATAAAAATGCAATTCAACAATTCATATATCAAATCAAAAATAATCATCTGCTTGATTTCTTTATTTTCACTTGGAATAATAAGCTGTAAAGAAAGCTTTGTTCAGAATGCCGATCCAGTGTACTTAAATGAAATTGCGCAATGGCATGCTAAACGAATCGAAAATCTTAAAAAAGAAAACGGCTGGCTAAATCTTGTCGGGCTAATCTGGATTAAAGAAGGCGAAAACAAATTCGGCAGTGCAAAAGACAATGATATTGTATTCCCACCAAAAGCTCCCGACTATATCGGCATATTCACCTTGAAGGATTCAATTGTAACAATAAAAGTAATACCTGGAGTTAAAGTTTATTTTAACAATGTTGAAGTAGATGAAATGGCAATGCAAAATGATTTGACAGGCAACCCAACAACATTGCGTCTTGATTCATTTAGATGGTTTATCATAAAAAGGGGAGAGGGATATGGAGTACGTTTGCGTGATTTAGATGCCCCGCTATTAAAAGAGTTTAAAGGCATTGAGAGGTTTCCAGTTAATAAGGATTGGCGCATGGAGGCGATGTTTGTTCCTTATCACCCACCTAAGAAAATTATGGTTCCTAATATTTTAGGTAATTCGGAAGAAGAAGTGGTTTCGGGAAAATTAGTTTTTAAAATTGAAGATAAAGAATTTAGTCTTGATCCCATTGATAGCGGAGATAGGTTATTCATAATTTTTGCTGATGAAACAAACGGTGAGTCAACTTATGGCGCAGGAAGGTTTCTTTATACTGATAAACAGGATTCAACCGGTAAAGTTATAATTGATTTCAACAAAGCATATAATCCGCCATGCGTTTTCACAAAGTTCGCAACTTGTCCATTACCGCCTGAACAAAATAGGTTGGCAATAAAAATAACTGCAGGTGAAAAATTATTTGGTGCGGGGCATTAAGGTTTTGATTAATGTGGGCTATTCAAAAAACTTCTTTTAGTGTCACACTGAGTCCGCCTGAGGCGGATCGAAGTGTAATTTCATTTTAATCCAGTTATTACCACTTTCAGTCTTCGACTGGCTCTGCAGATGGAGGGGCAGTTCATACTAACAAACTCTAAATTACTGAATTACCGGGCTTTCATTTTGTCTTTAAACACCTTCTCAAATTTCTCAATTTTCGGAGTGATGACAAATGAGCAATATCCTTGATTTGGATTTTGCTCATAATAATCCTGGTGATATTTTTCTGCGGGATAAAACTTCTTGAACGGACTAATTTCAGTCACAATCGAATCTTTCCAGATTTTAGCTTTATCTAATTCGGATTTATAATTCTCAGCTTTTTTCATCTGATAATCATCATGATAAAAAATTACGGAGCGGTATTGCGTACCAACATCCGCCCCCTGTCTGTTAAGCGTGGTTGGATTATGAGTCTTCCAGAAAATTTCCAGCAACTCATCGTAGGAAACAAGTGCAGAATCAAACTTGATCTGAACAACCTCAGCGTGTCCTGTTTTCCCTGAACAAACATCTTCATAAGTAGGATTATCAACTTTCCCACCAGAGTAACCCGAGATAACCGAGGTTACGCCTTTCACTCGTTCAAATATTGCTTCTGAACACCAGAAACATCCTGAGCCAAAAGTGGCCAATTGCAATTTGCTGTTATCTGTCTGGTTCATTTTTTCCTTTTCATTTATGTAATTCTGAGATGTTGATTCTTTGCAGCCACTGATAGTAATAAGTAATGCTGTAAATAAAAAAAATATTTTCATTTTATCTATCATAAAAAAATAATTTCTTTGAATGTTATTTATCTAAACAAAGGTATTTGGGAAAAAATTCCAAAGTGTAAAATAACTTTACCAAATCGTAAGCATGACGTTGCTAACTAATAACCCTACCAGGATGTATCCCCAACTGATCCGATTGCAAAAGCAATTATTGATGATGGTAGAACAGCAAGGTGGTCAACTGCAAAAGGTCCCATTTTATTTCTTAGCATTTGTTGAAATTTTGTCGGAGGCATTTTAAGCATTTATTATTTAAAACAAAATTGTTTGCATCACATCGGATGACAAAGTGAATCACGAGTCGTTTTTTTTGCTATTTTATATTTGCACATTTAATTGAATCTTATAATTAGTGATTAACATGAGATTTTGATTATAATGAAAATACTTTTCATAACAATTACCATTCTCGTTCTTCTCTTTCCCAATGATGACCCATACCTTAATAAACGTATAAGGATGGTGAGGATGCAAATTGAAAATCGAGGAATTGATCACAAATCAACCCTTGATGCAATGTTGAAAGTCCCAAGACATCTATTCGTTCCCGAGAAGCTGAAAGATGAAGCATATGATGATAATCCTATTCCTATTGGATTCGGACAGACAATTTCTCAGCCATACATCGTTGCTTATATGACTGCAGCTATTGAACCCCGAACACATCATAAAATTCTTGAGATTGGGACTGGTTCGGGTTATCAAGCTGCTATTCTTGCGGAAATTGTAAAAGAGGTTTATACAATTGAAATAGTTGAAGAATTATTTTCTTCCGCAAAGAAAAGAATTGAAAGCTTGGGATATAAAAACATTAAATTGAAATATGCTGATGGCTATTATGGATGGCAAGAAGCTGCTCCTTTCGATGTAATTGTAGTAACTGCAGCCGCAGAATATATCCCTCCTCCTCTCTTAGAACAATTAAAAGATGGCGGGAAAATGATAATTCCTATAGGCACACCGTTCTTAAATCAAAATCTTGTCTTAGTTGAGAAAAGTGGTAAAGATTTTACAACAAAAAGCTTACTTCCAGTTCGGTTCGTTCCTTTCACAAGGAAAAAATAATTGTGAAAGATTTATCCATAAAAAGATTACAGTTCGCTTTAACATTAATTTCCATTTCGATTATTGCATTTCAACTCGTACTCATCCAAATTATTTCATTTGTGCAGTGGTACCATTTTGCATATATGATTATCTCAATTGCGATGTTAGGGTTTGGGACTGCTGGCACAATCATCTCCTTATTTAAAGATAAACTACTTACGCGAGCAAACAAAATTTTACCCCTGTTAATGATCCTATCTGGTTTAACCATGCCCATTGTTGTCTATTTGTCGCAAATCAACCCCATTCGATTTGATACTATGCTTTTCTTTACGGGAAACTATCAAATCGAAAGACTTTTGATGAACTACATTTTGTTTATAATTCCTTTCTTGTTAGGTGCACTCGCAATCGGGATCATTTTTACTAAGAATGTTAGCTCAATAGGCAAACTCTACTTCTCAAACTTAATTGGCTCGGGAATTGGCGGTGTGCTAATACTAGTTTTGATTTGGATTTTTTTCCTCGAAAAACTACCTGCGATAGTAGGTTCCTTCGCTGTGATTTCCGGCTTAATATTATTTAATAGGATTAATTTTCAATTCCTTTTTATTGGTTTGATCTCTCTAATTATTCTTTCTATAAGCTTTCTTTATTCTCCAGAGTTACGGCCTTCAGAATTCAAAAGCAGGTCTAGAACACTCCTGCTGCAAGATGCGAGAATAGTAGATAGACAAACAGGTCCTTATGGTGTGATGGAAATTATTTCTTCTCCATCAATTAGAAATGCGGATGGGTTAAGTTTAAAATTTCAAAGTGAAATTAAAGGTGGATTTGCAATTTTTTGTAATGGTGATTTGGTTGGTTATCTTCATTCAAAGAATCAAAATGATTCCTTAAATTTCCTTCGGTTTACGACTGCTCAATTACCTTTCGTAATAAAAAAAAGAGATAAAGTTCTTATACTTAATTCTGAAGGTGGGAGTGAAATCTTAAGAAGCTTAGATGCCGGAGTACGGAGTGTAGCTGTTGTCGAACCAAATACCACTTTAATTGATATTCTGACAACAAGACATCCTGAATTAAATGATTCAGTTTATCTTAATAAGCAAGTATCGGTTTATAAAACTACCGCGAGAAGTTATCTTCTTTCAGGTGAAGAAAAATTCGATTTGGTTGTTCTCCAAACTATTGATGCCTTTGGCGGAACTTCCGGTCTTTATTCTTTACGTGAACAATTTCATCTAACCAAAGAAGCGATAAGTGATATGCTTACACAATTGGATTCAGACGGTGTTTTAATGATTAATGTTTGGTTGGATTATCCACCAAGAAATTCTCTCAAAATCTTAACAACGATTGCTGAAGTGTTAGAAAATAAAAATTTACCCAACCCGCAAAATTATTTAATTGCTATTAAAAATTGGAATTATCTAACTATACTTATTAAAGCAACTCCTATAACTAAAGCTGAAGAGGAAGTTTGCAGATCGTTTTGTAATGATATGCTCTTCGATCTTGTATTGTTTCCCAATCTGAAAATGGAAGAACGTGACCGCTTTAATAAACTATTCGATAATCAGTTTTACCTGCTTGTAGATAAAATTTTCTATTCAAAAAATGAGAGAGAAAGTTTGGTTAAAGAATATGTCTTCAATATTTCACCTGCAACCGATGATAAACCATTCTTTTCTCAGTTTTTAAGGTGGAAAAATATTAATTATCTCAAGGAAAAATTTGGGAATCAGAATATTCCGTTTTTAGAATTGGGCTATATTTTACTATACGTAACATTAGTTCAGATATTCATCGTTGCCGCTATTTTTATAGTTCTTCCTTTGTTTAAGATTGGCTTTTCTGGAAAAAATAAATTTGGTGTCTTAGTCTATTTCTGTGGAATTGGTTTTGGATACATGTTCATTGAAATTATTTTTATTCAAGTGTACACGATTTATTTCGGTAATCCTATCTACAGTGCGTCGGCTGTAATTTGTTTGATGCTTATTTGCTCGGGGATTGGAAGTTACATAACACAAAACTCTAAATATGTTCATATGAAAACAAAGCTGGTCATAGGAATTATTGCTATGCTTTTATTAATTCAAGCATTAATTCTTAAAGAAATACTATTTATCACCATTCACTATTCATTAACCTTTAAGATAATAATTGCATTAACACTAATCTCTCCATGTGCATTCTTTATGGGAATACCATTTCCGGCGGGAATGAAAAAAACATCTGATCAATCGCCATCATTAATTCCTTGGGCTTGGGGAATAAATGGATTTGCTTCGGTAATGGCAACCGTTCTTGCTACGGTATTTGCAGTGGAACTTGGTTTTACGGCAGTTATTATTGGTGCGGCTTTATTCTATTCACTGGTTATAATTGCAGTGAAAACTTTTTAATTAAACTTGTAATGCTTTCATCATACTTAGAAAGACTAACACTAATTGAATTAAAAGATTGGGCAGGACAATTAATTGAGCTTCAAAAAGGATGCAAAATCTGTCCAAGGAATGGGGTACACATTAAACGAATTTGCACATGCGATGTTAAAATTACAAAATAAAGGATGCCATAATATTAATCTTGTTACCCATACTTACTTTATACAACAAATAGTTAGTTCTTTGATAATTGCAGAGGTTATGAATCGATTGAAACATTAAAATTATTAGATGGAATTATTGACATATATATGCCTGACATTAAATACTCAGATAACAAAATGGCAGAAAAATATTCTAATGCACCCAAATATTGGGAGGTAGCTGTTAAAGTTTTAAAGAAATGCACAGACAGGTTGGGTACCTAAGGATAAGTAAAAGAGGTATTGCCAAATAATGATGCCGGTTCAGAAAAAGTGTTGGACTTCGGTGCTAGTGAAATTTCGTAGAATTCATATATCAATATTATGGATCAACATCATCCGGTGTACAATGCCACTCAGTATCCTGAAATAAATCGTAGGATAACCTGCGATGAATATATTCGGGCCATTAAATATGCCGAAAAGTTAGGTCTGCATCGCAGCTTCAAAGAATAAGTAAATAGGAATAATTCTAACGATATTTTTACTTGTCTCTTTCCCAAAAAACTCTAATACTTTTTTCTCCATCAGCATATTGAAAATTATAGTTGCCCTGATAAGAACGTGATAATGCCTCACCAATTCTTCTTGCAATGTGAATTCCCGTAGTAGTAATTACTGTCTTATCATTACTTTCGGAAATTGAAATTATTCTCTCAAGCGGTCTTTCTGTTTTTTCTAATCGTTCTACATTATTTATGAGATTTAATATATCGGTCGAATGAAGAAGGTAAAATTTTCCTTTAATTTCCACATAACCTGCCGGATAATTATCACTAATTCGTCGGCAAGCTGGGCAAGTTGTTTTAGTTACAGCTTGTTCACTTATTTTCCACGTCCATCTGCCATTAGAGTAAACCGCATTGCATTTGCTGCATATTGCAGGTTCTTTTAAAATAATTTGATCAATATAAACATCTTTTCTGCGATCTCTGATTAAACGATCTTTTCTGCGAACAGCGACTTTGAAGTTCATAGGACCTCCAATTATTTGGTTTATTGTGATGCTGTAAAGTACCGGGAGATAAATTATGAAAAGGTTGACAAGAAAATATTTTTAGAAGCAAAATTAAATCCAGTTTATAGTGAAAAAATATTAAACCTATAAACCCAGTAAGATCAAGGACAATGAATAAAAAACCGATAATAATGTAATAAATTTTTTTTTAAAAAGTAATGAGCAAAAATTTGGAGGTATTACACTTTTCGGTTGCTAATTTAATACAAATATGTAAAATAATTTATGTTTGTCTTGATAACAAAAAATAAAATTGTGTTAAATTAACAGTTGTGTAACAGACCCGGCAAGGGTAGGGTTAGGCCTTTATTCCAATTCTTTTACAAATCTTCTGAAACTCTTTATGCTCCTTTTCCTTAATTCCCTCAAACTCATTCATAATTGTTTTTAAGAATTTAGGAAAAACCTTTTCATATAGTTCTCTGCCTTCATTTTTTAATTTGATGATGTAAACTCGTTTATCTTCTCCGCTTTGCTTCTTCTTGATTAATTTTCGTTTTTCAAGATTATTCACAATCATAGTTATATTGCCCTCGCTTCGGAATATTTTCTTTCCAAGTTCTTTTTGATTCATTGGTCCCAAATGGTAAAGTGCATCAAGCATATAGAATTGACTTTCAGTCAGCCCTTCCCCATCAAATTTCATGTACAAACGTGAACTAATAGATTCAAATGCTCTTACGAGCTTTATGTAGGAATTTAGTATAGCTAGTTCTTTGATTGAGCCCTTATAATTTGTTCCCATAATTAAGACTTTTCAGATGGTTGAAGGTTAAATTTCTAAATTAGTTCTTAAATATAGTCAACAAAATTAATGTGTGATGCAGTAAACTTGCGGTTCTTTTTTATTGCAAATTATATTTTTTGTTTGACTAAATTCGCATCAATCATTTTTAAATTGAATTATTTTGAATTTTACTTTGTTCACTAATAAATGAAAATATTAAACCGCAGAAAGTTTCTATTAAAAATGTTTGCAGCAATGGTCGGCTCATTGCTTGTGCCACCAATATTTCTACGCAGTTCAAATCGGGAAGCAGCACAAGCTTTTCCTACGGAATTCAAACCCTCACCTGAACTTTGGCGTGATGACGAAATAACTCTAGCTTGGATTGGACATTCCACTGTTCTAATTAATTTTTACGGAATGAGGATTCTAACCGATCCTGTTTTGTTTGAAAGGATAGGATTATTTTTCTTGGGAATGACATTTGGTCCTCAACGGTATTCGACTCCCGCACTTGAGTTGGATGAAATACCAAAACCGGATTTAATTTTGCTTTCTCACGCTCATATGGATCATATGGATTATCAAACGCTTTTAACTATCACCGATAAATTTCCAAACGAAATTGACTGCATTACCGCTTACAACACAATGGACGTTATTGCTGAGTTGAAATGGAAATCATTACAGGAAATGGATTGGGGTAATGAACTAGATTTTCTGGGAATTAATTTCAAAGCTTACGAAGTGAGGCATTTTGGATGGCGTTATCCCTGGGAAAAAGATCGCTCAAAAGGTTACATGGAAGATGGAAGAAGTTATAATGCGTATGTTCTTGAAAAGAATGGTAAGAGAATTTTATTCGGCGGCGATACTGCTTTTACCGAATTATTTCAAAAAGTTGATGGCGGAAATATTGATATAGCAGTCATGCCGATTGGCGCATATATTCCTTGGAGAAAA
>Ga0209126_1000086_pt1 | contig 26859 bp, 23 predicted proteins | sample RifCSP19_1_FD_184024 | JGI IMG/M metagenome (GOLD analysis project Ga0209126, IMG submission 184024) | Soil microbial communities from Rifle, Colorado - Rifle CSP2_sed 19_1 (SPAdes) (version 2) | ecosystem: Environmental > Terrestrial > Deep subsurface > Rock core/Sediment | place: Rifle...
TGTTTGGGGATTGCGGGCCGATCCGCGATTAGCGGAAACGGTGGCGGGTTATAATGTGCCGATCATCTTGATGCACAATCGCAGCTCCTGGGCTCACGCAGAGATCAAGCAACGCCTGGGCGGGCGTTATGTGGGCGTCCCTTACGATCACCTTATAGAGGATATTAATCGCGAGTTGCTGGAGAGCGTGACCCTGGCGAGAGCTGCTGGCATCCCAGAGGACAAGATCATTCTTGATCCAGGGATTGGCTTTGGTAAAACCGTCGAGCAAAACCTGGAGCTGCTCAACCGTCTCGACGAGATCTGCCATCTGGGGTATCCAGTGATGGTTGGCCCTTCCCGCAAGTCATTCATCGGCTATACCCTGGACTTGCCTCCCGACCAACGCCTGGAGGGAACTGCAGCAGCAGTAGTTGTGAGCATCCTGCGCGGGGCGGATATTGTGCGGGTGCACGATGTTGAGTTTATGACCCGCCTGGTACGGATGACGGACGCCATCGTTCGCCCCCTCAATCCCCGCAACTGCGTAATTTCTAATTGAAATGTCCTCCAGGAAAGGCTATAATTTGCCTCCCTGGAAGGAGTATCCATGCTTGAAGATCATTTTCGAACGCGTGACACTTTTCATACGAGACAAGGCGAATTTATATTTTATCGCCTGGCAAACCTGGAACGGCAAGGCCTGACGGAGATCGATCGCCTGCCTTTCTCCATCCGCATCATGCTCGAGTCGGTATTGCGCCAATGCAACGATCGGGAGATCACCCAGGCGGATGTGGTGAATTTAGCAGGCTGGCAACCCAACCCGGCCTCCCGCCATAGCCTGCCTTTCCGACCTGCGCGGGTGATCATGCAAGACTTCACCGGTGTTCCAGCGGTAGTCGATTTGGCGGCAATGCGTTCTGCGATGGCTCGCCTGGGCGGCGATCCACGCAAGATCAACCCCCTTGTTCCAGTTGACCTGGTGATCGATCACTCGGTCCAGGTGGATTTCTTCGCCGGTCCTGACGCGCTCCAGCGCAACGCAGAGATCGAATTCCAACGCAACCGCGAACGATACGAGTTTTTGCATTGGGGCCAGAAAACCTTTAACAATTTTCGCGTCGTTCCACCCGCGACCGGCATCGTCCACCAGGTCAACCTGGAATACCTGGCGCAGGTGGTGATCGCGCAGGATGAAAATGACCAGCATCTGGTATATCCAGATACGCTGGTTGGCACCGATTCGCATACCACAATGATCAACGCGCTGGGCGTGGTGGGCTGGGGAGTAGGCGGAATCGAGGCCGAGGCAGCCATGCTCGGCCAACCGCTGGATATGCTGGCGCCGGATGTGGTGGGTTTCAAACTACATGGGGAGTTGCCCGAGGGCGTCACGGCGACCGACCTGACGCTGACCGTAGTGCAGATGCTGCGCCAAAAAGGGGTGGTGGGGAAATTCGTCGAATTCTTTGGCCCGGGGTTGGGGACGATCACCTTGCCAGACCGCGCCACGATTGCCAACATGGCTCCGGAATATGGCGCGACGATCGGCTTCTTCCCGGTGGATGACGAAACCCTGCGCTACCTGGCTTTGACTGGTCGCTCCCCGGAGTTAATCGAGCGTATTGAACGTTATACTAAGGAGCAAGGTCTCTATCGCACGCCGGATACTCCACAGCCAGGTTTCACGGACACGCTCGAACTCGACTTGAATACAGTCGAACCCAGCCTGGCGGGGCCCAAACGCCCGCACGACCGCGTCCCATTGGGAGGGATGCAGCGCGCTTTTCGGCTGGCTTTGACCGCTCCCAAAAGCGAACGCGGCTTTGAACTGCTCCAAGAGGACATTGAACGCAAGGTTATAGTTGGTATGAACGGCGGCCAGGCGGAGATCGGGCATGGGTCGGTTGTGATTGCCGCCATCACTTCGTGCACCAATACCTCCAACCCGTCGGTGATGGTCGGGGCTGGGCTGCTGGCCAAAAAAGCTGTGGAGCGCGGCCTGCACTCCAAACCTTACGTCAAAACCAGCCTGGCGCCCGGCTCGCGGGTCGTCACTGAATACCTGGAGAAAGCCGGGCTGATGGAGCCCCTGGCTGAACTTGGATTCAATTTGGTAGGATATGGCTGCACGACCTGCATCGGCAATTCAGGCCCGTTATCGGGTGAGATCGTCAAAGCGATTACGGGCTCAGACCTGGTGGCGGCGGCAGTGCTTTCTGGCAACCGCAACTTCGAAGGGCGCATCCATCCTTACGTCAGGGCGAATTATCTGGCTTCTCCACCGCTGGTGGTCGCTTATGCGCTGGCTGGAACGGTCGATATCGATCTGCTCCAGGACCCGCTCGGAACTGATCGGGAAGGCCGGCCGGTCTATTTGCGGGAAATCTGGCCATCTCCTCAGGAAATCCAGCAAGTGATCTCTCAAGCGGTCTTGCCGGAAATGTTCAAGGAGAAGTACGCCAATGTCTTCTCTGGCAACGAGACCTGGAACGCCATCCAGGGTGGAGAGGGTGATCTCTACCGGTGGGCGCCAGAATCGACCTATATCCAGGAACCGCCGTTCTTCCTCCACCTGAAACGAGAAGTTCCCCCCATCCAGGAAATCCATCAGGCACGCGTCCTAGCCGTGTTGGGGGATTCAATTACCACGGATCACATCTCTCCGGCCGGCGCTATCCCGGCAGATAGCCCGGCGGGTAAATACCTGATCGAAAACGGCGTCGCCATCCGCGATTTCAATTCCTATGGCTCACGGCGCGGCAACGACCGGGTGATGACGCGCGGCACGTTCGGGAATATTCGTTTAAAGAACAAGCTGGTTCCCGGCGTCGAAGGCGGCTACACTACCCACCTGCCGGATGGGGTTCAGATGAGCATCTTCGAGGCGGCTATGCTGTACAGGGACGAGGCTGTGCCGCTGGTGGTGCTGGCCGGGCGCGAATATGGCTACGGTTCCAGCCGCGATTGGGCTGCCAAGGGGACTTTGTTGTTGGGCGTGAAAGCTGTGATCGCCCAATCTTACGAGCGCATCCACCGTTCAAACCTGGTAGGGATTGGCGTGCTGCCGTTGCAGTTCCTCGAAGGCGAGAACATGGATAACCTGGGGCTTACTGGCTGGGAAGCCTTCGACATCCTGGGGTTGGACGATTCGGTCCAGCCCCAGAGCAAATTAACCGTCGCCGCAACGAAAGACAATGGCGATGGAGGGAAGTTCCAGGTTATCGTCCGCCTGGATACGCCGGTCGAAGTGGAGTATTACCGCCACGGCGGGATTTTGCCAATGGTGGTGCGGAATATGCTTTAATTGTTTTTACTCTTTTTTCCCTTTTGCGCCTACCATCTCAAGGCCCTGGTACAACAGCCCCACCTGGGTGAGGCCTAACCAGACAAAGATGACCGTCAGCAGCCAGGCCATGAGGTTCATTAACCGCGGGAGAATAGCTAATGCGGCATCGATTTGCCCCCCGAGGGTCGCGAGTACTATCTGGTATTGGGTGAGCACTTCTCGAGCGTCGGCCAGGTTGGTCTTGAGTTCGCCGACATTGTTGGCAATCACGGCCACCTGGGCTGAAAGCAACTTCAGGTTCCCCTGGCTGGTTTTGAGAGAATCTTCCATGGCGACAAATGTCTGCGGGATGGGGTCAAGACTGGCTGAGACTTCACCCAGGGCATCCGTCAGGGGGACTTCTGGTGCGTATGGTTCGATCGGCAAGAAAGGAAAGGCGGTTAATAAGGTTAAGGTACTATCAACCGATTTCGCTGAAGATTGGGCGGAGGTCAGGGCAGACTGCGTCGCCAAAATCGCATCTGGTAGATCCTTTCCTATCAGAATCGATAATGATTCCACCAGGGGGACTGAGTCCCGAACGGCTTTGCCCATGGTGCGGATCGTATTTTCCAGGGCTGTGACGCTATTCGCAGCCTGGGATAACGACTGATCGGCCACAGTAAGTCCATCAGAGGTGGCTTTCAGGGTAGTGCCCAACAGATCGAAGGTGTTGGTCAGGCTGGTTGCCAAAGGCTCGCGCGCCATCCACACACCGACGATACCCCCGATGCAGATGACCAGGCCAGCAATTGCGGCGATAATTACGGTGATGCCTATTATATAGGTAATGTTTCTCATGGTTGCGCTCCTTGGATGGTGGCAGAGGTTATCCTTACGAAATCATTTTACCATTGACAAAAGGATGTGCCTATCGCGGTTATAATACCCATCGCCAATTCCAACCCCACTTGATGAATCGAGTAAAAGTCTATGCACATTCTGGTAACAAACGACGACGGGGTCACTGCGCCTGGTTTGTTAGCCCTGGCGCGAGAAATGCGCGTCTTAGGCCAGGTGACCATATTGGCGCCTGATAAAAACTGGTCGGCTTCCGGGCATGTGAAGACGATGCACCGCCCGCTGCGGGTCAAGGATACCCTCCTGGAAGACGGGACGCGTGCCATGGCATCGGACGGCGCGCCTTCCGATTGCGTAGCCCTGGCGATGCTTGGTTTAACTCCTGAAAAGGTAGACCTGGTGGTTTCTGGTATCAATCCCCATGCGAATTTTGGCCATGATGTAACCTATTCCGGCACAGTCACCGCGGCGATGGAGGCAGCCATTGGGGGGTTGCCTGGGGTGGCGGTTTCGTTGGACTCACCGGAAAACCACCTGGGGGCGCTGGATTATCGCCCGGCGGCGCGCCTTGCCCGGCGAGTAGTAGCAAACGTTTTACGCTATGGATTGCCAAAGGACACCTTTCTTAATGTGAATGTCCCATACTTGCCGGAGGAGCAGATCAAGGGGATCAAGATCACTCGCCAGGGGCTGAGACTTTACCGAGACCGCCTGGATCGGCGCCTGGATCCGCGCGGCCACGCTTATTACTGGATCGGCGGTGAGGCGCCCACGGGCGTGCCTGAAGAAGGCACCGATTTCGGCGCCCTGGCAGAGGGGTATGTTTCGATCACCCCTCTGCAATTGGATCTCACCGCGTGTGATGCGCTGGAAACTATCCGGATATGGAGTTGGGATTAAGGGATTCGAAATTCAAAACGCCAGGCCCCAGGCTCTGGTTCGGTGATCACGGAGCTTTGGCCGATCACCTGGAACCAGGTATTCCCAGGCTTGAAGGGGAAAGGACTGCCGTCCGGGTAGGTCAGGTAGAGAACGTTGTTTTGGCTAGGGATCGCCCATTGCACCTTGTAGACCTGGCCGTCTCGAAATGCGTACGCCTGACCACCGCCGACAAAAGAAATCTCGACCATCTCTGCCGGCGGCGGTCGAAAATACGAGTGGGGCATCAGTAAAACGACCACATTGGAAGCCGAAATCTGCTGTTCGTTGACTCGATCGATCAAAGGCGCATAGGCTTCCCCACCTCCCACGTCATATACATCGTCTTGGAGACGAAGATATAGCCCGTTATCCGGATCGTATTCCCAGCGGGTGTAGCTGTCGCCAGAATAACGAACGGCGGCTGTCTCTCCTGCAACACCTCCCTGAGGTGAATCGAGACGGAAGGACATACCATCCAGGTTTTGGCGGATGTCGTCAACGCCGCGCGTAGTGGCATAGGCGTGAATCTGTGACGTTCCGCCGAGCAGGATATCGAATCCACTCGGGTCAAAGCGGCAAAGCGGGTCCGCAGCGGTAGGGGGGCACAGGTTCATCCCGCCTTCAAGGACAAGACGTTTGCTGTACTCGGCGCTAAAAAGACGGCCGTTGATCGTCGGATCAGCACTCCCGTAAGCGAAAATGCTCTTATACATACGGATCAGCGCATCATCCGGGAAACGCGCCGAACGAATAGACCCAACCTGGGAAGCATCTTCCCCGTAGAAGATAGCGTGAAACCTCGTGTATCCGTCGTTCTGATAGTAATCATAAACGAGGTCTGCAGAGGAAAGGCCCCACGGAGGGCGCGAGCTGGTGCGGGGGACAATACTGACCTTGATCGCCACCGGGCGGCGCGCCAGCAGGTCTGCGTCGCGCAGCTTGAGGCCGGTCAGAGGGTTAACATCAGGAGGAAAGTTTTGCGGGCCATAACCTTCCGGCGGATATGCCGGCGTCGACGTTGCAGTAGGGGACAGGGTTGGGGTTACCGTGGGTGTTGGCGGTACAGGAGTGTCCGTAGGAGCCGGAGTCGAAGTTGAGGGAGGAGATAAGGTTGGGGTAGGTGGTTCCGGCGTGGGGGTAGAAAAGATCGAACATGCGCCTATGATCAAGGCGAGTAACATCAAAAAGGGAAATCGTAAGGTCCGCATAGTTCCTCCGGGGGTTTGAAACTCGAATAACAATCATACCCTATTTTGAAAGCCACAGGGAGGGTCGCTCGTCGCTTGTTTTTTTATCCAGTACCCTCTATAATTCGATCTAACATGGATATTACTGACAAGACGTTGGGTTTAAAAAACCAGTATTGGAAGTCGTTGGTTATCACTGCTGCCGGATTACTGTTATTTGCCTGGTTGCTTAACACGCCCGCCGGATTGCTTGGCAAGGCAGATGCCATCGGGTATGCCGTTTGCCACCGTATCGATCTGCGATCGTTTCACCTTGGTGAGAGGCAATTGCCATTATGCGCCCGCTGCAGCGGCATGTATCTGGGAGCTGTGCTAAGTCTTGGATATCAAGCAGTGATCGGACGTCGCAAGACGGGAACTCCTCCCTGGGGAGTGCTCTTCATCTTAGGGTCATTGTTAATCGCCTTTGCCGTGGATGGATTGAACTCATACTTGAGTTTGTTTCCAGGAGCTCCATCTCTCTATCATCCCAACAACACTTTACGGTTGCTCACAGGCACCGGGATGGGTGTGGTGATCGCGGTAGCGCTCTATCCCGCTTTTAACCTATCGGTTTGGAAGGAGACGGATGCACGCCCAGCGATAGGTGGCGTGCGTGTGCTTGGCGTTTTACTCATCCTGGCGCTGCTCCTCGATGCGATGGTGTTGACCGAGAATCCACTGGTTCTTTACCCGCTGGCACTGGTCAGCGCATTCGGGGTGATGGTATTACTCACAATGGTTTATAGCATGTTGTGGCTGATGGTATTTAAGCTAGAGGGCAGGTATAATCGCATAGAGCAACTTATCTTACCATTGGTGGGCGGCTTTGCCATCGGGCTGGTGCAAATCGGGATCTTAGACCTCGTCCGCTATTTTTTGACCAGCACCTGGGAGGGTTTTCACCTGGGATGATTAGCGAAACTAAAATGTGGTGCGTGAAACGTGACTAGTAAGCGAGGAGGAGGTGGTGGAATATGGAGATCTTAACAGGAATAATGGGGGCGTTTGGGCTTTCAGCAAGCGCCGGGCTCAATGCATATATCCCATTGCTTGTGATCGCCATTGTGGCTCGCTTCACAGACTTAATCCAATTGAATTCGCCCTGGGATACGCTCACCAGTTGGTGGGTGATCGGTTTGTTGATTGTATTAACGCTGGTCGAGTTCTTTGCTGATAAGGTGCCAGCGGTGAACCATGTTAACGATGTGATCCAAACCATCGTACGGCCAGTTGCCGGGGCAATCGTCTTCGCGGCCAGCGCTAAGGTGATCACCGACATTCACCCAGTTTTCGCACTGGCGGCCGGGTTGGTGGTGGCAGGCGGCGTTCATGCTGTAAAAGCTGCCGCGGTGCGCCCGGCAGTGACGGCAACAACCGGCGGCGCAGGAAATGTGCCGGTAAGCATTGCAGAGGACGTGGTGGCGACGATCACATCGATCCTGGCGGTGGTTGTCCCCATAATCCTTACGGTAATCATTATTATGTTCGCTGCCTGGCTGATCTGGTATTTTTGGCGACGAGCTAATCGTCCGCGCTACGGACAGACTGGTTGAATTGATTATATCTTTCGAAAGGAGCTGGATATGTCAGAAGAGGAGCAAGGTATTCCCGAGGTAATCGAAACCCACTTTACCTCTGACGATCAACCCAAGAAATCCAAGACTGGGTGGATCATTGGCATCATCGTGGTAGTTTTATTGTGTTGCTGTGCCTTAGTCACTGCGGCTGTTATTTACGGTGGTGTATGGGTTTGGAACAATTTCTAGGTTAGTGAACATGGCCTGTAACTCCATCAACGCCAGGTGGGCATGAGATTGCACCTGGGAGGACAACGGCAGGGAGGTGAACTCGTCTTCATCCAAAACGATTTGCCTGCCATCCGGAAAGACAAGCAGATCGAGGGCCAGGTCGCGATAAGACACTGTGCGCTTATGAAATACTGCCGGACAGCCGATATTGCAGTACCAACCTTTGAGACGGTCACCGGCCCTGTCGCGCACTTCAAAAATGTTATACCATCGGTCATCGAAATAAGTTTCGATGAAGCGGTCGCCAGCGCGTAAAACCATTTCATCGATTCGCACGTCATCCCGATCGAAAAACGCCTCCAGGACGATCTGGTGTGGAGCGCGTTTGAGCAGCTTTCCCTGATATCGCCAGGTCTCTTGACCTTTATAATCCAATTTAAGAACCGTGATGGTAGTCATTAGCCGCCAGTGGAGTAGACCGATCTATATTTCCTGGGGAAAAACCAGGAGAGAGTCAGTTGGATCGAAGCTCAGTTGCAGAGTCTGCCCGACCATTGGCAAGGAGGTTCTACATACGAGATCGAACTCCAGGCGCACCTCACCAACAGCAAGAATGGTCCGGCACAGGCTTCCCCGAAAAGTCGTTTCAATCACATTCCCCTGGATGATGCAATCACCCTGGCCATCCAGGTTAGCCGCGTCCGGGCGGATTAACAAGGTCACCATGCCTGTGGCTTGTTCAGAGACCGGCATGTCTCCAATCGCGGTTCTAACTACATACTGTCTATCTAATCGCTTTATTTCTCCGGGAAGCAAGTTGGTTAACCCCAGGAAACGCGCCACGAATAACGACGCCGGCCGGCGATAAATCTCCTGCGGCGTGCCGATTTGTTCTACTTTGCCAGTCCGCATCAGGACAACCCGATCAGCCATGGCAAAGGCTTCTTCCTGGTCGTGGGTGACGTACAGTACGGTTTGCTGCATGTGGCGAAGGAGTTGGCGGATTTCGCTCATCAAGAGTTCGCGCAGTGTACGATCAACAGAACCGAGAGGTTCGTCAAGCATCAACAGGCGCGGCTGTGTCACCAACGCGCGCGCCAGGGCGACGCGTTGCCCCTCTCCACCAGAGAGGGTATTCACGTTCCTTTTATTGAAATTGGCTAACCCCACCAGGGTAAGAACATTTTCAACCCGTTGTTCGATGTCTTTTTTCTCCATCGCGGACATACGTAAGCCAAAAGCGATGTTGTCAAAGACATTCATATGGGGGAATAGAGCGTAATCCTGGAACATCAAGCCAAACTGGCGCAAGTGGGGGGGTGTGTCTCCGAGGGGGACGCCTTGCCAAAGCAAGCTTCCCAGGTCCGGTTTTTCGATACCAGCGATAATCTGAAGCAGGGTGGATTTCCCACAGCCGCTTGGACCAAGGATGGCAAAAATTTCCCCTTCCTTCACCTCAATTGAGACTCCATCTAATGCCTTTGTCTCGCCAAAGGATTTGTGAATATCGATCAACGTCAAGGCAGTTGGGGTGTTCAAGTTTCTACTTTCCTGGGTCAACTTCCCGGATGCTTTTAAAATTCGCCTATCTCTGCGATCCGAAAGCGCTCGATCGCCAACATTCCGCCCGCGGCGAGGATCATGAGGATCGTGCTGAGGGCCAGCGCCTGCCCATAGTTGATCGCCCCAGGTTGAGAAAGAAACCTGTAGATTACAAGTGGAATCGTAGGGTATTCCGGCCGGGCGATAAGGGCGGTCGCGCCGAACTCTCCTAAAGAAATGGTAAAAGCGAAAGTCGCCGCGACCAGGAGCGCGCGACCGACGAGGGGCAGGTCTATGAAACGAAGTACCTCGCCTGGGGAGGCTCCCAACACTGCGGCTGCCTGGCGCAGGCGCGGCTGGACACTTCGCAAGGCTGGCGTCAGGCTGCGCACCACAAATGGAAAAGCTACCAGGGTGTGGGCAATGGGGATTAGTAAGGGCGAGGCGCGCAAGTCGAAGGGAGGCCGGTTTAACGCGACGATAAAACCAAGCCCGAGTGTGACAGCGGAGGTGCCCAAGGGCAACATGAGGATCGGGTCAAGGATGCGGTTGGGAAGTGCATCGGCGTCTCGCGCCAGCGCCCAGGCGGCTGGCATCCCAAGGGTTAAGGCCAGCAGAACGGTTGCCCCGGCGTAACCCAGGGAAACGGCGATGGCAGTGATCGGGGGTACATAAAAGAGGGAGCTACGCCGGTTGATGGAGAGTTCACGATAAAAATCGAACGTCAACCCTGGAGATTCGAGGCTCTGTTGACCGCGCCCTGGATCAAGACGAACCACCGAACGAGTTGCCAGGGCAATTAAGGGGAGAGTAAGCAATGTGAGTAAAAGGGCGATCATGATGGCGGCGAAGATACGGGTCTGCCGGGAGATCAGGCGTTTCTGAGTGTATTGGCGGGCACGCAAGGTTATTGGGCGCGAGACGCGCGCCGATAAGCGTGTATAGATGATTGTCAGGACCAGCGTGCAACCCAGTTGTAATATCGAGAGCACAGCCGCCAGAGGCAGGTTGAACAGACTGATCGTCTGGTAATAGATCTCCACTTCCAGGGTGGCAAAGCGGGGTCCACCCAGGATAAGGATCACGCCGAAAGAGGTAAAGTCGAAGATGAACACCAGGAGCGCCGCGGTCGCGATGGCAGGTGCCAGCAGGGGGAGGGTAATATGCTGAAATGCCTGCCTGCGGTTTGCACCAAGTGTGCGGGCAGCTTGAGTCAGGCGGGGATCAAGATGCGACCAGAAATCACCAACCAAACGCAAGACGATCGTTAAATTGTAAAAAACATGGGCTACCAGGATGGCGATGATCGTATTGGTGAATCTGATCGGAGGAGCTTGCAGGTCAAACAGCTCCATTGTTGCAAGGTTAATCCAGCCACGCGGCCCGAGCAAGGCGTTAAATGCGGCAGCAACCACCAGGGTTGGCATGACGAACGGGATGCCAGAGAGGGCCTGGAGCAGGGCTTTACCGCGGAACTCATAGCGGGCGAAGAGAAATGCACCTGGCAGGCCGATAGCGAGTGTTAGTAATGTAGAGAGTGTAGCCTGCCAGATGGTAAACCACACTACGCGCCTGACCGACTCGGAGGTAAATGCCTCCACAAAAGGTTGGAACAGGCCACTCTCTCCGCGCGCAAAACTGAGCTGGAAGATGCTTCCCAACGGGAAAAAGTAAAAAATAATTAAAAAGCTCAGCGGCACAAGCCAGAGCACAAACGGAGGCAGAACCTTGCGTTGATCGTTTGAATTCATGAAATCTCAGACTTATGAGGAGTGCCTCTATGGTAAGGATCATCGCGGCGACTTAAGTCGCTCTGATCCGCCTGGAAATGATTGAAATCGTAACTCTGGACTAATTCGCCCTTATCGAAGCACGATCTCCGTCCAGGCCTGAATCCATTCCTCTCGCTTGGCAGCAATTTCCTCTGGGCTCAGGTAGGCGGTTTTTTTCGGCACAGCTAAGTATTTGACGAAGGTCTCGTCAAGGCTGATCTTATCATTGGTGGGGAAGACAAACATCTGCAACGGCAGATCTTCTTGGAAAGTTGGGGAGAGCATGAAGTCTACCCACTTTTCGGCGAGATCACGATTGCTGGTACCAGTGAGGATACCGACAAACTCCACCTGGCGGAAACAAGACTCGTCGCTCACTACAGCGGCAGTCGGAGGTTCCTCGATAGGCGTTTCGGCGAAAATAACCTCGAAAGGGGGGCTTGACCCGTAGGAGACAACGATCGGGCGGGTGCCTCCCCAGCGGCTAAATTCAGTGCGGTAGGCGATTTCCCAATCGTTGACGACGAGGACATCGTTTTCCACCAGGCCTTCCCAGTAATCCAGGTAACCTTGCTCGCCATAACGCCCGATGGTTGCCAGCAGAAATGCCAGACCAGGTGAAGAAGTGGCAGGATTCTCCACTACGAGCAGACTCTTGTACTCAGGCTTGAGCAGGTCGTCCAGGTTCTTGGGAGGTGGAAAGCCTTTTTCTGCGAAATACGCCTTGTCGTAATTGAGGCAGACGTCGCCATAATCCACGGGTAAGGCGCGGTGCTGTGGGTCCAGTTCAAATTCATCAGGGATGTCGGCAAGCTGGGGAGAATCATACGGCTCGAAGATGCCCTCGTCCAGAGCCCGGCTGAGAAATGTATTGTCCACGCCATAAAACACATCTGCCAAGGGCGCGTTTTTCGCCAGGATAGCTTTATTGACTGCGGTGCCCGTGTCCCCAGTTTTGAGGAACTTTACCTCGATGCCATATTGATCAATAAAAGCCTGCAGAACTGGCTCTGATATTGCGAACGAGTCGTGGGTCATCACCGTCAGAGTGCGAGGACCTTCCTGGATGGTGACAGCTGGCTCGGCGCTGGTCTCGATAGGCACAGCTGGAGCGCAGGCTACCAGCAACCCGCAGACAATGAGCAAGGCCAAGATCAGGAAAAACGAAGGAAATTTGAACATTTTTCCTACTCCTTACTTGATCGAGATTGGAGAGTTGTGAATCGAGATTCGATATTTCGATCATCGTTTGTGCGGTGGATCAACAACAACTTGCCGGTCTCAATATGAACCTGTGCTGTCGCATCTGCCAGTTCATTTGATAGGCTCAACGTGCAGCCAAATTGTAAAGATGCTCTCTTCAACGGCCAGCGGAGGCCGTGCGTAGTGACTCCGGTGACCTCAGGTGAAAGAGGAACCAACGAGATGATGTCGCCACGCTTACCTCGGATAATGATCCTGTCGCCATTACGCAGGAGATAAACTGTGTCTGGGCCGTCAATAACCATCAGGCGGGCTGTTCCCCATTCCTCCCGGGAAAGCAAAAGCAGGTTCGCAAGGGTATGATCCAGTCGCCCACCGATTAACCCGAACAATACTATCTCATCTGCTCCGTTCTGAACGGCGTAATTCAAAGCGAGTTCGAGGTCAGTCTGGTCTTTATCGCGGGGATAGGCAATAATCTGGATTCCGTGGGTATTTAAAGCATCCCGATCGGAGTCTGGCAGTGAATCTAAATCTCCGATGACCACAGAAGGCCAGAAGCCAAGAGTTCGGCAGTGGACTGCGCCGCCGTCAGCGGCAATCAGGATATCATCGAGACGGATAGCGTCGCGGGCCTGCTCGGGGCTTGAAAATGCTCCATTGGCAAAGATGACGGCTCGCACAAACAAATCCCTCCTCCGGGGTCGGAGGAGGGAGAAATGCAGACAGTATGTAGCATTCCCTCCGCCGGCATTACCCGGATCAGGTACGCGGGTCGAGGGCTTTCGGCCCTCCTCTCAGCCCGGCAACACCGGGCTCCCCTAGCGGGTTTATTGGTTATTTTGAAGAGTATAAGGCTAGATTGGGCGGTTGTCAAGCGAACTATCGAACGCGCCGTTTCCACTCTTCTTTCAACTGTAGCTGGCGCGGACTTTCGGCGGAGTCGAGGGCTAGGAAATCTAATAGGATGCGGTTAAATTTGCGCGCCTCATCTAACATGGGATAATGCCCGGACTGCTCGAAGATCAGCCAGTGACCAAGTTCTGGCAGATCAGAGAGCAGATCTTCGGGTGGAACACCTACGAGTGGGTCGTTTTGACCATAAATCCACAGGGAGGGAACACTTGTCTGTAATAACAATTGCCGCCAATTCACCTGCTGTAATTGCTCCAGGGTCAATTGGATAACTCGAGAATCGGCTTTTGCAGCGTCTTCCCGAGATGATTTTATCTCCGAAGAACGATTGAATAACCAGTTAGCCAATTCTTTAGGGGAGGATGAAAGTAACCTGGGGTTAATCAGCCCCAGGTTACTTGGAAAGCCGACCAACATGAGCCTGTCGACAACCTGTGGATTATTAGCTGTGTAATATAAACCAACTGCGCCTCCCAATCCATGTCCAATGAAAGTGACTTTTTTAATCCCCATTTTCTCTAAGAATCCGGTCAAGAGCAATACCTGCTTCTCCATCGAATATAGCCTGAGATTCTTCGATGTGTCGCCAAAGCCATACAAATCCAATGCGTATGCACGAAACCCAGTTGACAGCGATTGCATACTCGGAATCCAATAACGCCAGGAACCAACCCAAGAGTGAAGGAAGATCACCGGGTAACCTCGCCCTAATACTTCGTAATGAACGACAGATTCATCGAAGATTATTGCGCTCATCAGTTTGCCAAGAAAATTTCGGTCGACACTCGCTTGTCCTATTTTCTATTATTTCCGTGTTGTATCGGTCACCTGGATTTTTATTAGGTATTGTTGTGCCAGGATATCCCCGATTTGGTTTACCAATTGATCAGGGGAGAACGGTTTAATAATATATTCTACAGCTCCCGCTTCCAAACCAGCCTTTACTTCAGCATCCTGACCTTTAGCAGAGAGGAAGACGATCGGGATGTGCTTGGTTCCTGGATCAGACTTAATTTGTTTGCAGACCTCATACCCAGATATGCGGGGCATGCGAACATCTAATATGATCAGGTCTGGCATCTCTTTAACGGTCATTTCGAGAGCCTCTTCACCATTACTGGTTGGGATGACCTCATGGCCAGCAATCTGCAATGTGAAGGCGATCAGCTCTCGAATATCGCGTTCATCTTCGGAGATCAGGATTCTTGCCATTTGTTCACCTCATTCCTTATGCCGGTGGTTGTGGTTGTAGATCGGCAAGGTGAATGAAAAAATGCTACCTTCTCCAGGCACACCGCTGCTTTGCAGCCAGAGGCGACCTTGATGCAAGGCAATAAGTTCTTGGGCGATACTTAACCCCAACCCGGTTCCAGGGATCGCTTCAACGAGAGGGTTTTTCCCCCGGTAAAAGCGTTCAAAAATATGGTTTTGTTCAGTAATGGGTATGCCGATCCCAGTATCTTGGATATCCACTTGAACTTCATCGACAATCCTTTGCGCGCGCAAAGTGATTTCCCCGTTCTCAGGGGTGTAATAGAAAGCGTTGCTGAGTAAGCTATGGATGATCTGGTTTACTCGCTCTGAATCGCCGACCACCCGTGGTAGATCAGCTGGAAAATCTAAATTGAAACTCATCAGCCGATTATCTTCTTGAGAAATGCGTCGGAACTCATTGAGGGTGTCTTCGGCAATATGGCGCAGGTTTAGAGGCTGCATTGCCAAGTTTACACGCCCCGATTCAATGCGCGAGATATCCAACAAGTCATTCACCAGAACTGTCAGGCGTTCCGTGTTGTTTTTAATAATTTCTAGGAAACGCAATTGTTGTTGGTTCAATTCCCCGGCAGCACCCATGAGGAGAACTTCTACATACCCTTTGATCGAGGTCATAGGAGTACGCAACTCGTGACTGACTGTAGCCACGAATTCTGATTTCATCCGATCTAATTCGACCTGGTGGGTGATGTCGTGGAAGATCGAAACCGTTCCCAGGAATTCGTCTCTAAAAACAACAGGTGCCAAGTTTACCGAGACTACCAAGCCGTCTTCTAATGTGATCTGTTCTTGATAAGTGTCTTTTGAGGGGAGAGTTGGAGGGGTGGTTGACCATTTGTGGATGGTCTCAATCCATGTATGAGCAGCCCAGCCAAACAATCCGCTGAAACGTTCGATCGGCAAACCATGTACATGTTCACGGTCGAGATTTAATATCTTTTGGGCGGAATCGTTGAAGAGAGTTATCTTGCCTGCCGGGTCGGTTACTAGTACCCCCTCCGCAACAGCTTCCAGGATAGCGCGCGATCGACTTGTTTCGATGATATGTTCAAGATCCTCCCAATGATTATTTTGTTTGCGCAGATTGGCGTTTGTCTGCGAATAACGAATTGCATCTTCGATAATCGAAGAAACCTGTCCAGCGATAATAGTTCCCAGATATCGGTCGATATCAGTAAAAGGACTGCCATCCCGTTTATTGGCCAGCTGCAAATAACCCAATGGATGACCTTTCGCTCCTAAAGGGATCAACAGCATCTGCTGAATTCCGGCTGCCTGAACTACGTGATCAAAACCAAGCAAATTGAGATATGCATCTTCGGACGCATTCGTAGTGTGGATTGGTTCCTGATTTAAGAAAATCGTTTCCGCTGGACTACCTGCCGGGAGCATAATCTGATACAGTTCCAAAAAATTAACTGGCAATCCCCGGAACGGGCATTGTCCGCGAAGAACACCGCGCGTCTTGTCGAAGATTAAGAAACCCAGGATTTCAACATCTAATAACGGTGCAATTGATTCTACTATCTGGGTTAGCAATTCATTAAGATCTTGAAGACCGGCAGTTGCCTCCGCTAGCTGCGCCAGACAGGCTAACTCTTGACCGTACCTCTGTTCTTCCTTGAAGGTCAAAGCATTGTAAACGGTGACAGCAGCCAGATCTGAAACCAATCTCAATATTTTTAGATCACTTTTATTAAATTCCTCAGTCGAGGAGGAACCTAGCTCCAGGGTTCCGACCAGTTTTCCAGCAAACATCATGGGGACACCCAGAAAAGAGTTGATGGAGCGTATACTCCGAGTCGGGGTTAGTGGCATATTTGTTGAAGCCTGAGTGTCTGGGATGAGAAGAGGTGACCTATTATTAATCAAGTAGCCGGAAAATTCAAAATCGAGACCATGATGGTTTTCAGCTTTTTCGAGATGACGGTCTTCGCCAGGTATGCCTTGTAGGACATAGGGGATGAGGTACTGATTGACCTCATCCCAAACAGTAATGGTGGAGAAATCGGAAGGGATCAAGCGTTCAATGCATTCTAGAATTGCAGTTAAGCAAGACTCTAGTTCTTGTGTAGAGACGATCGTGCGGTTGAGCTCCGCGAACGCTTGAAAAAAAGTGCGCGCAGAATCACCTTCGATCACGTGTCCTGGTTGGGTCAGATTGGAGGAGGTGGGATCAGTACCTGATGGACTCAGCTGCTGCAAAGCCACCAAAATGACTCTTTCAGAGCCATAAGGTATAGAGTAGGAGAGGCCTTCTACCAAACCTCCATCTAACGAAAAACGTGCTTTCCCCTCATCGACACACAATGCCAGGAAGGTTTCACTTGGACGAACGCGGCGAGCCAGACGATCTAGATTGGCTTCTTTTCCGGAGATTTTAAACATTTCATGAGCTTGTCGGTTGGAATACACCAGCCTACCACCGTGTTCAATGAGTAAGACAGCTTTGTCATGAGTAGAGATCGGAGCAAGCGGGATTTTGCGCAATGTCTGCAAACGGGGGTGAGAGACCGGTGCGGCGCGAAAAAAGGCGAGAGTGAGCAGGAAAAACCCTGATCCAAGAACGACAAGGCTGATCCCTAGAGGCGCTGGTTCTAGTTGGAACATTATATTACCCGTTATCGCTGCGGCGAGCTTCAGCTGCCAGACCTGAAATCTCTCGAATATCGGTAAAGTGGTATTGCGATGGTGTGACAATCCCGATCGCCATGCTCATTAAAGGGCTTTTTTTGCGGGTCGTGCTTTCATTTCCGACCAGGAGGTATCCCTGTTGGCGATCCGTGAAACTGTAATGGGCGAGGATTTCACTAGCGAAACGTTCCTTTAGGTGCTGACTTATAGCTACGACATTCTCCTCTGAAGTAATGACGATGAAGTTGTCGCCGGAGACATGCCCGATGAAGTCGTCGTTTGAACCTAATTCGTCGACAACCTCTCCCAACAACATGGCAGTGAAACGTAACACATCGTCACCTGCGATGAAACCGTAGGATTCTTTGAACGGCTCAAAATTGTTCAGGCGAATATCCATTAGCCCCCAACCATCCTGGCGGATGATCTGACGAAGTTTTTCTTCGATTAACCTGCCAGAAGGTAAATTTGTCCGTGTATCGTTTAATCTCTCCCGTTCAGAGCGAGCGATAGCGTTTTGGATCCGAAGTTTCAATTCATCGATATCAAACGGCTTGGTGATATAGTCATCAGCACCCAATTCAAGCCCTTGGAGCTTATCACTTCGTTCATCCTTGTGTGTAAGAAAGATGATCGGGATATTGCTTGTGCGTGTAGTTGTACGGAGGATTCGGCAGATCTCATATCCATCAATGTCGGGGAGCATAATATCCAACACGATCAGGTGCGGCATATCACGCCGCGTCTTTTCCAGGGCGTCAGAGCCACGCGGGGCGACATCTACGGTATAGTTCTGTCTCTCGAGAAAAATCCGCAACATGTTGGATATGTCGTAGTCATCCTCAACAATCAGAATGCGGGGTTTACTCATTGCGACCTCCAGGAGAATTGCTAAAAGTTGAAAAGTGCAAGGGACGTTGATCGACTAAGATGAGACTTTCTTCTTCAAGACGAGGGTAAAGACGGTGGTGGAGATGGGCGTTTGCTAATTTATGATGGTCGCTGTCTTCGAAGCGCACATCTCTATCGAGCACTCGCCGATCTTGGGAAGCGAATAAGATAACATCGGACTCAATAGTTCGGGCGGGGAAGACGATCAAACCTGACCCCAAACGGCAATTATGCCCGACGCAGCTACCTAAAACGGGCCGATTGGCGTCTCTCAGTTGATTATATCCATCACGAGCCCGAATCGGAATGGGCAGAAGGTTGTAATCGGTGAAAGTGGATCCCGCGCCGATGAATGTGTTTCTGCCGATCACGCACATTTGCAAGCAGGTGTTTTGAGCCACCATGCTGTAATCCATGATAGTGGTCATAAATAGGGAGGTGCGAAAGGGTAAGAAAGCCCCATCGCCGATCACTGAGAGCATCAACTGGCAATCCTGGGATATATTTACATTGTCACCGATGATGCAATTTTCGATAATCGCACCGGCGTTGATCGTCACGTTATCTCCAATCGTGGTAGGACCGTGGATCACTGCCCGTGGGTCGATCACGCAATTGCGACCAACTTTGACCAGATCTGAACATTCTAAGACCTGTTTACCCTCATACAGCGCTTTTCCCAGGACGCGCAGCTTATATAGAGGGTCGTTATTCAAGCGCTCCTCGAAGCGGGCACCGCGCGCAAAAACGCCGAAAACTACATCGACGATGAAGATGTGAACCCAAGAATCGATCGCCACCAGACAACGCAATGGGACTTGAAAGACCAGATCGCCATTTTCGTATGCCATATAGGAGGGGACATGATAATAACCTACCTCCCGCGCCAGCAAGTCGATCACTACCGGTTCACTTTCTGGTTCAGGCCCATTCGGGTAGTACCAGAGGTCGGCCAAATACAGGTCCCCTGCTTGGGTATACGATGTGGAAAGGGGTAAGGCATGTTCACGAAACGCAGGGTCGTGGGCAGAAAAAGCAGCCTGGCAGGCCCGGTTTCGGCCCTTCGATTCTGCTATGAAGGCAGCGATATATTGAGTATCAAAGAATAGATTATCCCGGTGAACGATACAGGCCTCTGGGGTCGGAGGCAAGCGTGTCCCGATCGGGAGTTCGATCTCTCGGTCTGTATAGGGCGCTAACACATCCCGCTGTGCCAACCAGAGGGGTTTATTGTGGACACGGAGATCGCGGGCGCGTTCGTTGAAGGGGTATAGATGACGAGGGTCTTGAAGGATAATCCTGAGCATTTTTCGCCTATAACCGGTAAGTTGATCCTGTCCCCGTCCGCAAGGGATTGGATTTAAGCACCAATGGATAGCGTCGTTGGAGTAGTGATGGGAAATTCGACGATATCCCTATTTGGATAAACACTGCTTGCCAAGAAATCCGAGAGCGAGATGATGAACTGTTGGGTTTCATCCAGCATAATGAAATGACCGGCCTGGCGAAACCGTTCAATGCATACACAAGGTACCTCGGCAGCTAGATGCTGCCATTGGTTGGGTTTGACGATGATATCTCGATCCCCATACATACCCATGACTGGCAGGTTTATCTGAGAAAGGAAAGAACGTAAGTCTGTTCGGCGGAGGGAGCGAATGCTTTCCATGAAAGACATCAATGTAGTACGAGAAATGTCGTTGTTGAACATGGCTGGCCAGCGGCGATCACGAGAAATGAAGGGTGCGGCGGCGCGAATTCCCAGCTTCAGGACCCACATTGCATTGTAGACCAGCCTGGCAACCGGCCGAATCCCCGCCATTTTCAGAGGGAAAGCCAGGGAGGTGCCTTCGATAGGGGAACCAATCACGACAACCTTACTTGTCCGGTGAGGATATTGTAGGGCAAACATTAAACCCACTGTCCCACCCATACTGTGTCCAATGAGTGGTGCCTGGTCGATGCCCAGGCATTCCATAAATTGGTCTACCAGTTGGACAAAATCCTGCATCGCATAAGAAGTGCGCTTCTTTCCAGATTCGCCAAACCCCCAAAAATCTAACGCGTAGGTTCGATAAAAACGACTCAAGTAAGCCATAGTTTCTTGCCATACACCCCAAGATCCAAGCCAACCATGAAGGAGAATCACCGGCTGACCCCGCCCGAAGACTTCAAAATGCAGCATGCCTTGATCGGTAACAAGAGTTGACATGGTTTTCCTGTTGCTCCAGACTGCTCAAAGTGCAATCAGATCCATTTCAGCCAGAATACTATAGAGCAGTTCTAACAATACATTTTTGACGCTTTCCTTCCTGGTGGCTATACAATTTAGTATTTTGACGTGAGCGCTCAGGCGGAGAGCGATGCGCAGGTCCTCCAGATCCCAAGCATCCCCCTGATCCTGTTTATTAGCAGCGACCACATAAGGAGTTGGTGCGTAGTTGTGGAAAGTTTCTAAAATGCTACGGGCTTCTCGGAAAGTTTCCGGACGGGTGCTATCCACCATGACAACGAATCCCAACATGCCTTCCGATAATATCTCCCACATGAAATCAAACCTTTTTTGCCCGGGAGTACCGAATAAATAGAGAACAAGGTTGTCGTCAATTGAAATGCGGCCAAAATCCATCGCCACTGTGGTGGCATCCTTGACTTGTTCCGCTTGTGAAGAGATTCTGCGTTCTGTTGAGACGACATCGATCTCGCTCACCGAGCGGATAAATTCGGTTTTTCCAGCATTGAATGGCCCAGTTACCACCATTTTTACCGATTGCATTGCGCTCCTACCTCACCATTAAAGGGAACGAATTCTATTGATGATCCGATTGATCAGTGAAACCCGCTCTGTTTTTTGGGTAGTGGTCATGGGCAGACTGGTTCGACCACCGATTAAAGAGGGGGTTGGCGAACCTGCTGGTTTAGTCAATTCAACCAATCCAGCCTGGATCAATCCATACGCAATCTGTCGGATATCCAGATCGCTTAAATTGGTAGCCAAAGCGATTTGGCGGATTGTATTCTTTGGATTGATAAAGTTGACTACGCGCCACTCCTCTGAACTTAAGGTGAGATTGTGGATATTTGTATTAGGTCGATCGGCAAACTTCAGAGCCATCTCCAAGCTAGGGATTTCATCGTTTAATTGTTCCATTTCACGTACTTGACGTGAGCTTTCGAGGATGATGTTCTCCAGGTTCACCCTTACGGTGATTTTGTCATCGGGAGGAAATAGGTCATTTTCGAAGTGAAACGGACTATTAATCCAGGTGAAGAGCCGTCTGACTGTATCGATAAAATATGATTGCAGACTGGTCAAAATATCCTGCTGGGTAAAGTAATTAGCGTTTATCAGAAGTAATCCCAACTCTTTGTCGTTCATCCCATTAATGCGGGCTCGGATGCCACGATATTGAGCGGTGGTTAATCGATTGGTTCGGTGGAGGATATTGATCAGACTGCCGTCTTCATTCCCTGTCTGGGCATATGCAAGTTTGCCGCCACGGAAAAATACCCAAACCGATTCGTTCGGGCTTTCCACGACCAATGTACCGGTTTTATGAGCCAGGTTTATCAGGTTTAGCAACTGGGCTAAAGTAAAATCCTGGAGATTTCCTTTCAATGCCATAAGAGCCTCACCAGTAGAAACACCATGTTTATGCTGCCTTGACACCCATCCGGCTTATGTATATAATCCTTCTCGCTGCCTTCCTCGGTAGCTCAATTCGGCAGAGCGGGCGGCTGTTAACCGCTAGGTTCCAGGTTCGAGTCCTGGCCGAGGAGCCTTGGGAAGTTGGTAAGGGCTACTCCTCCCCATAACCATTGCGATTTTCTGCCCAAATAAAATTTATATTGTTAGATTGTATCAAAAAAAGACGCCTCCTCAAGGGCAGGCGTCTTTTTTTTGATATACAAAACTGATAGGCGAGGGCTGCCTACCTATTCTTTGGTTTCTTTATTTGTCGGTTCTGGTTTAGAAACCGATTCACTTTCCTTGGCGGGTTTCACTTCACTGTCTGTCTTGGCGTTTCCGTTTGAACGAGGATTCCCTGATGGGGAGCGATGATCGGTTGCATAAAAACCAGAGCCTTTAAAAACGACACCTATCGGCGTGAAAATTTTTCGCAAGGCTTTTTTCGAACACTCCGGACAGCGTACCAAAGAGGCATCGTTGAAATTTTGATAGCGTTCAAATCGAACGCCGCAGTTTTCGCATTGATAAATATAAACCGGCATCAAGCACCTCAGAACCACAGAGGACTAATAGAATCTGTCAACCTAGGATTATATCTCGCTAGAGACGGGAAAGCAAGGCTGGTATAGCTAGAATTTCGATAGAAGATTATTAACGTTATTGTTGAGAGGGGATAGTTCAGCTCGTCCCAGCCAGGGGTAGAGTGAACAGAAAAGAGCTGCCTCCCTGGGGAGTTGAATCCACCCAGATGCTCCCTCCATGGGCCTCGACCGCCATGCGGCAGTAGGCTAATCCCAAACCGGAACCGCGCCTGCGTCCAACCTGGCCAGGTACCTGGCTGAAACGGTCAAAAACCTTATCCCGGTATTCTTCAGGGATGCCTGGACCGGTATCGCTGACCTGGATCGTCACTAAATTGTTTGGGGAAAGGGCTACCGAAATTATGATCTGCCCTTTTTCAGGCGTGAATTTGATGGCATTATCCAATAGGTTACCCAAAACGCGGAGGATCTTATTCTGATCAAGGGTGATGAGAGGAAAATCGGGTGGCACTTCGTTTTGCAAATTTATGCCATATTCTGCCGCTTGTTTGGCGAACTCGGAGAGAGTGTGTTCAACTAATGTCCTCAGATGGGCTGAGGTCAGGTTTAGTTCGATTTTTCCTGCTTGCATACGGGCAATCTCGAGCAAGGATTCAACCATGCCCAGGACGCGCTGCGCACTACGCCGGGCAATGCCAATTGCCGGTTGCGCCATTCCACCTGGATCGTCGCCGGCAATCGATTCCCCGACGACATCCAGCGCACCAAGCACAGCGCTGATCGGTGAGCGTAGGTCGTGGATCAGGGTTTCGCCGATCAAGTCCTGGGCTTGTCGGATTTGATATTCCTCGGTTATGTCTCTCAAGACGATCACCCAGCCGATAACCTGGCTATTTTGACTGAGGACTGGAACGAGAGTCCTTTCCAGAAAACGCTCTGGTTTTTGATCAGCGAGTGTAAAGGTGACTTTGGCGGTTAACTGGGCGTCTCCCTTGATTAATTGAGCGATCAGGTTTTCCGCTTCCAGGTGTGAAAAACCAAAAGTTTGCAGGATCGGCTGGGGAAATTCCCAAAGTTTCTTTCCAATAAAATCGGGTTGAGGCAAGCCAGTAAGAGAGGCTATCACTTCATTGGCTAGAGTGATGCGCCCATCTGTTTCTATCAATGCTAAACCTTCGCCGACAGAGTTCAAAACGGCTGCCAGGCGGTCTCGACCCAGGGTAATGTCCGTAAAGAGCAAGGCGTTGTGCAGTGCGATTTCAATTGCTACGCTGGTTTGGCCGGAAAGGATCGTTAGTAGAGTAAGGTCATCTTGAGTGAATTCGATGTCTGGGGATATCGAGAATAATGCCAGACAACCGATGGCATGATCTGAGGCAATTAATGGAACGCCGATCCAGGCATAGGGGGCGTCTTCGGTGGCTGGCAGCCCAATCTGTGCGAGCTGTTCCCGGGCATGATGAGCCAGTAAAATCGGTTCCCGATTTAGGATGACGCGATCGGTCAAACGGTTCATCAACGGGCGTCTTGGCCACTGCTGGCGATGTCCATGTTTGACAGCTAAAGGGTACCAGATCTGATGAAATCCTGAATCGTAAAGGCCAACATAGAAATTGTCTACGCCGAGGAGTTTGGTAACCTGCTCGTGTATAGCGTTAAGGAGGTTCTCTAAATCGAGGATTGAATTGAGTGATTGGCTGATCTGGTTTAATGCATTGAATTCTTGTGATCTGCGATCCAGGTGGCCACGCGCAGAATCATAATTATGCAGAGGAATCGCAATGAAAGTAGAAATAAATCCCAACATCGCCAGTGTGCCTAGGTGAAGGGCTGGAAAGGTTAGCAGAGCTAGCAGAGCTAAGGGTACAGGCAAGATCTCTAACAGCGCCAAGGTAGCGAAATCCCGGCGCGCCCTGGATCTGCCAGGTTTGTGTTGAAGCCCGACATCGGAAAGGAAAAGCACCGAGTGGAGAATACCGACAAGCAAGCCAGAGGTCAAAACAACTGACCAGGGCTGGTTTGACTCAAGAAGTTGATCACCGATGCCAGCTTGCCACTCGAAAATAGTTAAAACAACAACCAGGGGAATCAGATTTAGGCCGAATTCATATCCAATCGCAATCCATTTAGCTTGGCCTACGGGTTTTTGTTCTTTGCGATGGCCAGGAAGTGCCTGGGGAAGGATATTTCCCGCGAGGATGCCTAACAAGCACGCCCAGCCAATTCCAGGGCCACCATATAAAATCCCTCCACCTAATATGACTGAATTAATCAAGCTGAATTTCGATTCCACCAACACGAGTGGGAAATTGCTGAGAATAGCGATGAAAAATGCAGCTAAAAGCACAGACCCTAATTTAATCGGTGCTGGGGGGACGAGTAAGGTGCTGACGATGAGTAAGATGATGCCGGCGGTGAACACCAGCAAGCGGAAAAAGTAAATGTTAGATATCTTTGTCTTGTTCATGCCGTGCTGGTCAAGGCTAGGGTGTAACGGTGGGGGGAGTACCGGAAGGGCTGGGGGTGGGAGATGGTGACCGGGATGGATGTGGGCTTGGCGTTAGCATTGTTGCAACAGGCGTTACACGAGTTAGGGTTGGCGAACGGCTGGGCTCTGGTGTAAGGGAAGCCAGGTGCTTTTGAGCGAATGCTATCCATTCTATCGGGACTGCTGGTTTGGGCAACTTCAATAAAGCTTGCCATTCCTTGACCGCGGCGCGTTTATCCCCCAAGGCTTCCAAAGTCATCGCGCGCCAATAATGAACCTCAGCCAGTTGACGGTCGTCCTGGGAGAGGACCTGGCTGCCTGAGATCTGGCTCAAGGCCTCCTCGAGGCGACCGGCGATGAGCAAAGCCCTCCCTAATCCGAGGCTGGCTGGAAAAGATTCCCGATCCAGATTGCGGGCGGTGAATAGATCGTTGACTGCTAATTGTCCTTCTTCTAAGGCCAGGTGAGTCAGGCCGCGGAAAAGGAGAGCGGAAAAGAGGTCTGCCTGATATTTCAAGGCGCGATCAAACGCTTCGATGGCTGCCTGATAGTCATCACCCTGCTCGAAGATCGCCTGTCCCAACATTGACCAGGCTTGGGCGTTGTCCGTTTCGTATTGTAGGTATGTGTGAAGGTATTGCCTCGCTTTTACTGGCTCCCCTGATTGCAAGTAGGATTGGCCAAGTACCAGGTAAGCAGGTAAAAGGGTTTGATCCATGTCATAGGCCAGCTGCGCAGATTGAAGAGCAGCAGAGTCGTTTCCCTCTGCAAGATAAATATACGCACGGTAAAGGTATAGTAAGGGGGATTCTGGTGATAACTGTTCTAATAAGTCTAAATCTTCGAGAGCTACTTCGTGATCGCCTGACTGGAAGTAGTATGCAGATCGTTCAAGATACGCCTCCGCCAAGTATGGGTCTAGCTGAATAGCGAGATCGAGATCCCCGATGATATCCGCAGTCGGATCGAGAGCAAATGAGACCTGCACCCGTCCTAAGTATGCGGGAGCGAAGTTAGCATCGAGTGTTATAGCCTGTTCATACGCGGCATTGGCTTTCTCCAGATCGCCAATTAATCGATAAGCTTCCCCGATATAGTAATGCACGTCAGCAGCTTGCGGTTCAAGCTGGGCAGCCTGCGTCATGAAATTCAGCATGCCTTCCAGGTCACCACTGTGGTAAGCGAGTAAGCCAGCTCGGAATGCTTCGCTGATTGGATGGGGTGTGTCAACATAAAGGGGAGTTGGTGTATAGGTGGCAATAAGAAGCATCCAAAGAGGTGTGGGGCTGGCAGAGGTCGGTGTCGGGATGCGCAAGCGAGGCGTTTTGGTGGGTGTTATGGTGACTGTCGGGGTCGCGGTCCAGGGCATTGGTGTTATAGTCAGCGGCTTTCCGGCAAAAAAACTGCCGGATCGCCAGCGAAACCCGAAAAAACCTACCAACAACACGGAAACCAACAATATTCCGGCTCCTACGAAGGCCAGTCTGCTACCTATTAAACCGGATGATTTACCTTCTTCGTTTATTACCCATTTCCTGCGGACTGGCAGTGATGGGGATAAGTCTTCTGCTGGAGGTAAGGATCCCTGTAACACCAGGCCAAGCCGGGCAGCCCGGTTATCCGGATCTAATCGCAGAGCATTTTGCAGGCAGTAGATTTTTTCTTTAGATGAGTCAACAACCGAGCTCATCCACAACCAATAGTTCGGATTGGATTGGTCAACACGCAGCAAGCGGGTCAATAGATCCCGCGCCCGCTCTCGCTGGCCGTGGGCAACCGCGTCTAAAGCTTCCCGAAAAACCCCATCTCCGGCCATTGCTACCTCACGAGTGAGTTTAGCATAGGCAAGCCTAACCGGCAAGTAGCGGGGAGTCGCCTTATATAACTGTAAGCTAGT
>Ga0209126_1000087_pt1 | contig 26854 bp, 22 predicted proteins | sample RifCSP19_1_FD_184024 | JGI IMG/M metagenome (GOLD analysis project Ga0209126, IMG submission 184024) | Soil microbial communities from Rifle, Colorado - Rifle CSP2_sed 19_1 (SPAdes) (version 2) | ecosystem: Environmental > Terrestrial > Deep subsurface > Rock core/Sediment | place: Rifle...
GGGCGGCCCTCCTCCTGACGATCCTCTTCGGAATGGTCCTGGCGATGTTCGTCGAGCGGCTGATTCTAAGACCCATGATCGGCGAGCCGATCATCTCCATCATCATGGTCACGATCGGGCTGTCGCTCGTCATGCGGTCCCTCGTCACGGCGATCTGGGGGAACGACATCCTCGTCTACGAGCCGAAGCTCTTCCCGCAGGAAACGGTGTCGATCGGCGGGGTCCCCGTATCCCAGGAATTCATCTGGTGCTTCGTGCTGTCGATGGTCCTGCTCGCCGTCTTCTCCGCCTTCTTCAAGTTCTCCAAGGCCGGGGTGGCGATGCGCGCCACGGCGTTCAACCAGCAGGCCGCGCAGTCGATGGGGATCTCGGTCAAATCGATCTTCGCCCTCTCCTGGATCATCTCGGCGATCGTCTCGGGAATCGGCGGGGTCCTGATCGGCAACATCAACGGGATCAACAGCTCCCTCTACCATTTCGGTCTGAAGGTCTTCCCGGCGACGATCCTCGGGGGGCTCGACTCGATCCTCGGCGCCGCCCTCGGCGGCCTGATCATCGGGTTGCTCGAAAACCTCTCGGACGGCTTCTGCAAAGCGTACCTCGACCTGAGCGGCGTGAAGGAGGTCGCCCCGTACGTCATCCTCGTCGTCATCCTCATGATCAAGCCGTACGGGCTGTTCGGCACGAAGGAAATCGAGCGCGTTTGAGCATTTGAGAAGAGATATTTAAGGGAGAACCTTACATGCAGTTTTGCGGCGACTTCCGGACCACCTACGAAACGGACGTCAAGATCTTCCAGACGCCCTTCATCAAGGTCTGCATGGGGTTCCTCGGCGTCGCCCTCCTCGCGCTGCCGTTCCTGATCAAGGGGGAGTACCTCTGGATCGCCCTGCAGATCCTGATCGCGGTCATCGGCGCGGTGGGCCTCAACATCCTCACGGGATTCACCGGGCAGATCTCCCTCGGGCAGGGGGCGTTCCTCGGGGTGGGGGCGTACACCTCGGCGTACCTCACGGCGAAGCTGGGGCTCTCCTTCTGGGTCGGCGTCCCGGCGGCGGGGTTGGTGACCGCCATGGCGGGGATGGTCTTCGGCGTCCCGTCGCTGCGCCTGAAAGGGCTCTACCTCGCCATCGCCACGCTGGCGTCCCAGTTCATTCTCGAATGGGTCTTCCTTCGCTGGGAGCCGGTGACCGGGGGAAGCTACGGCATCGCGATCCCGCGTCCGGCGATCGGGAGCTACTCCTTCGAGTCGGACCGCTCCTACTACTACATCGTCCTCGCCTTCACCGTGGTGATGACCCTGTTCGCGACGAACCTGATCCGGACGAAGACGGGGCGCGCCTTCATGGCGGTGCGCGACCATTACATCTCCGCCGAGATCATGGGGATCAGCCTCTACAAGTACCGGCTCCTCTCCTTCGGGATCTCCTCCTTCTACGCGGGGGTTGCGGGCGCCCTCTTCGGGCACGCGCTGAAATTCGTCTCCTCCGAGCAGTTCAACATCGGCGTCTCCATCGCCTACCTCGCGATGATCATCATCGGGGGGCTGGGAAGCATCATCGGATCGATCTTCGGCGCGGTCTTCATGATCCTGCTGCCGAAGATCCTGTCGGTCATCACGACGTCGGTTTCCGCGGATTTCCCCTCGCTGACGAGACTGGTCACGGCCTTCGAGCAGGGGATCTTCGGACTGATCATCGTCCTGTTCCTCATCTTCGAACCCGACGGGCTGGCGCACCGATGGAAACTGATGAAGGCATACTGGAAGCTGTACCCGTTCTCGTATTGACAAAGAAAGGAGGGCGCGCGGGGGGAGATGGCACAGGGAGGGGGTATCGGAAACGTCGGCGGTCAACATCGGTCAACCCAACGGAACCTCAGAGGAGGAGATAACAGCATGAAGCAGACGATGCGTGTGTTCGCGATGGTCGCCGCGATGGCGCTGTTCGTGTCCGGAGTCGCTTTTTCGGCTCCGGCGATCAAGGTCGGTCACCTGGCGGACCTGACGGGGCCGACGGGCGAAGTGGGAAAGCCGTACGCGCAGGGCGTCCAGGATTACAAGAACTGGGTCAACGCGCACGGCGGGATCAACGGCAAGCAGATCGACATGGCGATGTTCGACTACGCCTACGACAAGAACAAGGCGGTCAACCAGTACAAGAAGTACAAGGAAGACGGCGTCGTCGCGATCCAGGGATGGGGCTCGGGCGACACCGAGGCGCTCTCCAAAACGACCGGTGACGACAAGATCCCGTACATCTCCGCCTCCTATTCGGCGCACCTCACCGATCCGAAGGCGACGCCGTACAACTTCTTCTGCGCGCCCGACTACACCACGGGGCTGCGGGCGGGCCTGAAGTACCTGAAGGACAACTGGAAGGAGAAGCGCGCCCCGAAGGTCGTCTTCATCTACCCGAACCATCCGTACGGCATCGCGCCGATCAAGGGCGGCAAGGAGTACGCGAAGGAACTCGGGTTCGAGGTCCTGGGCGACGAAAACGTCGACCTGAAGGCGATCGAGGCGAACTCCCAGCTGCTTTCCGTAAAGAACAAGGGCGCCGATTTCGCGTGGGTCGGCGGCACCACCAATTCCACCGCCGTCGTCCTGAAGGACGCGAAGAAGCTCGGTCTTACGACGAAATTCTTCATCAACATCTGGGGCGCGGACGAGACGACCCCGAAGCTGGCGGGCGGCGCCGAGGAAGGGGCTCTCGTGATGGTCGGGTCCACGGTGTACGGTTCGAATGTCCCCGGCATGAAGCAGCTCATGGAGATCACCAAGAACCAGCCGCAGGTCACGCACTACATCCGCGGCTACGTGTCGATGATGGTCCTCACCGAGGCGCTGAAGATCGCCGACAAGAAGGGGCAGCTGAACGGCCCCGGCGTCAAGGCGGCGCTCGAGATGCTGAAGGACTTCGACACGGGCGGGTTGGCCGTGGACAAGATCACCTTCTCGGAGACCGACCACCGTCCGTTCATGAAGGTCAACATCACGGAGTTCCAGAAGGGGAAGCTGGTGGTGTTGAAGACGATCGAACTGCCGCGCAAGGCGGAGTGGCTGGGGCTGTAAGAAGAAAAGGCATTCGCGGACGGGGGGCGTTGCGCCCCCCGTCCGGTTTCTTCCAATCCAACGCGGGCGGGAACCGATGCTCAAGGTGAACAACATCGAGGTGATCTACTCCGACGTCATCCTCGTCCTCAAGGGGCTCTCCATGGTCGTCCCCGAGGGACAGATCGTCGCGCTGCTGGGCGCCAACGGGGCGGGGAAGAGCACCACCCTCAAGGCGATCTCGGGGCTCCTCAAGTCCGAGGAAGGGGAGGTCACCGACGGGGAGGTCCTCTTCGGCGGGGAAAAAATCAACGGGAAGGACCCGGAGGAGATCGTCCGGATGGGGGTTTTCCAGGTGATGGAGGGTCGCAAGGTCTTCGAGGACCTGACGACCGAGGAGAACCTGCGGTGCGGCGCCCATACCCGGAAGGACCAGAAAAACGTCAAGGGGGACTACGATCGGGTCTACGCCTACTTCCCCCGCCTGAAGGACCGCCGGAAGGGGCTGGCCGGGTACCTGTCCGGCGGGGAGCAGCAGATGCTGGCGATCGGGCGGGCGCTGATGGCGCGTCCCCGGCTCATGCTCCTCGACGAGCCGTCGCTCGGGCTGTCGCCGCTGCTGGTCAAGGAGATCTTCGGCATCATCAAGGACATCAACGAGAAGGAGAAGACGACGATCCTCCTGGTCGAGCAGAACGCCCGCGTGGCGCTTTCCATCTCCAGCTACGGCTACATCATGGAAAACGGCAAGGTGGTGCTCGACGGCGAAACGGAGAAACTCGCCAACAACGAGGACGTCAAGGAGTTCTACCTCGGCATGAACGAGGTCGGCACCCGGAAGTCGTACCGCGACATCAAGCATTACAAGCGTCGCAAGCGCTGGCTCTCCTGACCCCAGAACCGGACCCCAGAACCGGACCCCAGAACCGGGACGTTCCTAGAACTCGCCCAGAACTGGGACAGAGATGAGAGGATGAGTGTCCCACTTTTGTGGGAGTTCTAGGAACGTCCCGGTTCTGGGGTTCTGGTACTTCCGGAAGGAGAAGGGATGATCGACAGGAAGAAGGGATATTACGACGAGGCGGGGGAGACGATGCCCCCGGCGAAACGGGCCGAGGCGCAGCGGAAGATGCTGCGCGAGACGGTCCGCCACGCCTACGAGCACGCGCCGGCGACCCGGAGGAAGATGGACGACGCCGGCGTTCGCCCCGGGGACGTGAAGGAGCTCGCCGACCTGCGGAGGATCCCTCTCACCCGGAAGGCGGACCTCAAACACATCCAGAAGGGGGAGCCGCCGTTTGGAGGGCTGGCCGCCGTCCCGCCCCGCGCGATGCGCCGCATCTACGTCTCCCCGGGCCCCACCTTCGACCCGGAAGGAAGGGACGCGACCCACTGGCGCTGGGAGAAGCCGTTCGTCGCCGCGGGGTTCCGCGAGGGGGACATCGTCCAGAACACCTTCATGTACCACTTTTCGCCGGCAGGCCTCATGTTCGACGAGGCGCTCCTGCGGATCGGGTGCACCGTCATCCCGGCCGGTGTCGGGAACACGGAGCTGCAGGCGCAGGTGATGAAGGAGCTTCACGTCACCGGCTACATCGGCACCCCGTCGTTCCTCATGACCATCCTCGAAAAGGCGAAGGAGATGGGGATCGCCCCCGGCGATGGCCTATCGCTCCAGGTCGCCCTGGTGACGGGGGAAATGCTCCCCGAGTCCCTGCGCGCCCGTTTTCGGGACGAGTTCGGCGTCCGGGTACGGCAATGCTACGGTACGGCCGACGTGGGATCCCTGGGGTACGAATGCAACGAGGCGAACGGGATGCACGTCCCCGACGAGATCCTCCTTGAACTGATCGATCCCGCCACCTGCGAGCCCGTCCTCCCCGGAGCCATCGGCGAAGTGGTGGTGACCCTCCCGAACACGACCTACCCGCTCGTGCGCTTCGCGACCGGGGATCTCTCCATCCTCTCGGAAGAGCCTTGCCCATGCGGTCGGACCTCCCCACGCCTGCTCAAACTGGTTGGCCGGGTGGACCAGGTCACCAAGATCAAGGGGATGTTCGTTCACCCCGAGCAGGCCGGCCAGCTCGAGAAGAAGGTGGCCGGAATCGCCTCCGCCCAGTTCGTGGTCACACGGGAAGGACACGAGGACCGGATGGAGATCCGGATCGTTCTTTCCGGGGGCGTTGCACCTTCCGACGCACTCGCGGGCCGGATCGTCGACGCCGGTCGGGAGATCACGAGACTGCGGGGCGATGTCAGGTTCATTTCCCCGGAGGAGGTCGAGGAGCCGGAGAAGAAAATCATCGACCGGCGGAAGTGGGACTGAGAAGATAAGCGGATACGCCGAACCCCGGGAGGATTCCATGGACGCCGCCACGCTGAACCAGCACCTTGAAAAACACCTTCGGGTGAACACCTTCCCCCTCGGGATCAAGTCGCTGAAACCCGGGGAGCCGCTCCCGGAGAAGGTGAAGATCCCCACGAAGCACCTGGGCGTGAAGGTGGCGATCTGCCAGGCCATCTCGATCGCGCGGCGGTATGGCTGGACGATGGGTTTTTCCGGGGAGGACCTCTCGTGCCCGATCGCCAAGGCGGTCTTCGGGTTCGAGGAACGGAACGATTATTACACCTCAGGGTCGCTCGCCGACGGAATGTACGCGTCCTGCAAGGAGGCCGGGGCGGCATTCGAAAACGCCCTCGCCAAGTACGACCCCGGCGAATACGCGTACGTGGTCGCCGGCCCTTTAGGCCGCGCAAATTTCGTCCCCGACACGGTCCTGGTCTACGGCAACTCCGCCCAGGTGCTGCGGTTGCTGAACGGCGCGCTGTACAAGCGGGGAGGCAGCCTGCAAAGCGACTTCTCCGGGCGCGGGGATTGCTCCGACATCGTGATCAAGGGGAAGAAGACCGGCGAGCCGCAGGTGATCCTGCCGTGCCACGGCGACCGGATCTTCGGGATGACCGGGGACGACGAGATGGCGTTCACTTTCCCCTTCGTCCGGGGGCCGGAGATCGTCGAGGGGCTGGAGAGGACCCACGCCGGCGGCGTGCGGTACCCGGTCCCCATCTACCTGCGGTACCAGGCCGAATTCCCCAAGTCGTACCAGGAACTCGAGAAGATCTGGCTCGAGGAAAAGAAGTAAGCACGGTCCGACGTGTACACCCTTACACCTGCCACCGAGATCCACAGGCGGATCGCGAAATTCCAGGAGCGGCTGCGGGCAGCCCGCCTGGAGGCCGCCTTCCTCGTGCAGAACGCCGACCTGTTCTACTTCGCCGGGTCGATCCAGCAGGGGATCCTCATCGTCCCCGCGGATGGGGAGCCGATCTACTTCGTCCGGCGGGTCTTCGAGCGCGCCGTCTCCGAGTCTCCCCTCGCAAACGTCCGCAAAATCGCGAGCCCCCGCGAGGTGACCGCGTACTTCGCCGATCGCCACGTCTCCTTCTCCTCCATCGGATTCGAACTGGATGTCCTTCCCGTGGGCGTCTTTCTTCGCTTCCAGGGGGTCTTCCCCGGTGCCAAGCCCGAGGATGTTTCTCCCATCGTCCGGGAGATCCGCGCAGTGAAATCCCCGCACGAGGCCGCGGCGTTGCGGGAAAACGGCAGGAAACTTGCCGAACTGTTATCCGGGGCCCGGGATAAGATCCGCCCTGGCGTGACCGAAGTGGCGCTGCAGGGGATGCTTCAGGGCGAGGCGATCGGCGGGGGACACAGCACCATCAACCGGATGCGCGCCTTCAACCAGGACCCGGGCCTCGGGTGCGTGATCTCCGGCCCCGACGCGGCCGTCCCCTCGTACGCCGACTTCCCCACGGCCGGGCAGGGACTTTCCCCCTATGTCCCGGCGGGGCAGGGGGAGCGCGCGATCCGGCGGAACGAGTCGTTGATCATCGACCTGATGTGGGCGCAGGACGGCTACCTGGTGGACATGGCCCGCACCTACAGCATCGGTCCGATGCCGGAGAAGCTGGAAGAAGCATACCGTCACGCCGTTGCGGTGCTTCGCGCCATCGAGACGGGAATCCGTCCGGGCGCGGTGGCGGGGGGTCTTTACGCCGCCGGGCTTGCGGTCGCGGCGGGCACCCCGTACGCGGCGAACTTCATGGGCCCGCCGGGGTATAATACGAAATTCATCGGCCACGGGATCGGGATCGAGGTGGACGAGATCCCCTTCGTCGCGAAGGGGGCCTCCACGGTCCTCGAGCCCGGCATGGTGTTCGCCCTCGAGCCGAAGTTCGTCTTCCCGGGGGAGGGCGCCGTGGGGCTCGAGAACACGTACCTGGTGACCGCGAACGGCTTCGAGACGTTGACGCCGCTCGATGAGGGCGTTCTGCGCTGCGACATCGGAAAGGAAGGTTCCACGTGAAAAGGGTCCTGAACAGGGAAGATGCCGTGCTGGTGGTGGTCGACGTGCAGGAGCGCCTGGTCCCCGCCATCCACAAGGAGCTGTACGAGCGGTCGCTCAAGAACTTCAAGATCGTCATCGAGGCGGCCGGGACCCTCGGCCTGCCGATCGTCCTCACGGAACAGTACCCGAAGGGTCTGGGCCGCACCGTCCCCGACGTCGTTCAGGCGCTCGAGGGGAACTCGTACGAGCGGATCGAGAAGGTCACCTTCAGTTGCGGCCGCGACGAGGGGTTCCTCGCGGCGATCGCGAAGACCGCCCGCCGCCAGATCGTCCTCATCGGCATGGAAACGCACGTCTGCGTCTACCAGACCTCCGTGGATCTCATCGACGCCGGGTACGAAGTCTTCGTGCTGGACGACGCCGTCTCCTCGCGCTTCCTCCACAATTACCAGAGCGGTATCGCGGCACTGCGCGACGCGGGGGCCGTGGTGGTCAGCACCGAGACCGCCGTCTTCCAGTGGATGAAAGTCGCCGGCACGCCGGAGTTCAAGAAGATCTCGTCGCTGCTTCGATGAATACCTGGTCACGAACGACCGCGCTCTTTACACTGGCGGCCCTCCTGTGCCTTGCCGCGCCCGTCCTCGCGGCGCGGCAAACCCTCGCCCTCTTTCCACCGGAAATCCACCCGGCGGACGCGGACAACACGTTGCGGTCCGCCATCCCGGTCATCGAACAGACGCTCAAGGAGAAGCTCGGGGATCGCTTCGACGTCCGACCGGCGGGGCAGGGGACCTTCTCCTCGACCGGAGACTTGTACCGTCGCAAGGCCAGGGCCCTCGGCGCATCCTACGTCTTCACGGGAAATCTTTCGCGGATCGGGAATGCGGTGACGCTCGATGTCACCATCGCTCCGGTGGAGGAACCGGGGAAGGGCCGCACCGTCATCGTTTCAGGCGTGCTCGAGAACACCGCCGCGTCGACCCCGCGCGACCTCTCCCTCTTCCGGCGTCTCGGGATGGAAGCCGCCCTGAAGACGAAATACACCTTCTTCGGCGACGAACGGGTGGGGGAAGGCGCCTCGACGAGAAATATCCCGAAACTCGCCGGATCGACCAACCGAAGCGCTCCCTTGCCCGGCGAGATGGTATCCACGGCCCTCTCCGACACGGATCTCGACGGGAAGCTGGAACTGGTCGCGGCATACCCCGACGCCATCGCGGTCTACCGCGTGGAGGGGGACGAGCTCCGCGAGAAGGCGCGAATCCCGAACGCCGGCCCGGGGCTCTTCCACGTGGACGCCGCCGACGTCAACCGGAACGGGGTGGCCGACATCGTGGCCGTCCGGTACACGGGAGGCAAAGCCCTCTCGGACATCTGGGAGTTCGACGGGAAGGAGTACAGGAAAATCTCTTCCGGCCTGCCGTACTTCCTGCGCACGGCCGACCTGGGCCCGGAAGGGATCGTCCTCCTTGCGCAGGCATCCGACCCGATGAAGATCTACCAGGGGCCGGTCTTCCGGGTTGCCGTCAACCGGGATGGACAGGCCGAGGTGAAGGACCGCGACCTCCCCTTGCCGCTACCCGGGGGGACCTTCCTCTACGGGTTCGCTCCCTTGCGCAAGGGAAAGGAAGTGAGGTACGCCGTTCTCACCGCCCGCAACCGGCTCGTCTACCTCGATGGGACCGGAAAGGAGTTATGGGAAGGGCTGGACGCCGTTACCGGCACCGAGCTCACCCTCGAGGGGGTCGAGCGGAGGCTGCAGGTCCCGGGGCGGATGGCGGCGGTCGACCTCGACCGGGACGGAGTCGACGAACTGGTGGTCCTGAACGACCTTGTCGCAGCCGGTACGTATTTCGAGAATCTGCGGGTCTACTCCCAGGCGGAAATCCTTTGTTTCGCCCAGACGGACGCCGCGATGCAGCTCGCGTGGCGATCCCCCCAACTGGAGGCCTCCGCTCGCGACCTCCTCGCTGTCCGGCCCCCCTCCCCGGGCCCGGTCCGATTCGTCGTCGCATCGCGCGACCACGGCAAACTCATCGGCGCCGTCGCCCAATGGCGCATCTTGTGGGTCAAGTGAGCCTCAAGTATAATCTACCGTTGCACCGAGCGTGGCGGTGTAGCTCAGACGGTTAGAGCATGCGGCTCATATCCGCAGTGTCCGGGGTTCAATTCCCTGCACCGCCACCACTCTCCCCCCCGCCGGGATCGCATGATACAATCCGGTCATCCATGAAGCAGCCAACCGTCCTCATCGTGGATTCCGACCCGCGGGAATTGGCGAAGCACGCCGCCATCCTCTCGGAGGCCCGCTACACCGTGCACAAGGCAAGCGGGTTGACGGAAGCGTCCGGGATCCTGTCCAGGCACCAGGGTCGCCTCGTCGTCCTCTCCGAGCTCATGCCGGGGGGCGAAAGCGGACTCGCCTTCCTCAAGGAATCCCTGAAGAAATACCCGTTCACTCCGTTTTCGTTCCTCGCCTTCTCCCCGCCCCTGAATTCGGTGCTCGGCGCTCTTCGCCAGGGGGCATACGATTTCCTCCGAACGCCCGTCCCGCCGGACATTCTTCTCCATTCCGTGGCGCGGTCGGTGCAGAAGCTGTCGCTGATCCTTGAAACGGAGAGGCAGGAAAAGGAGATCCGCAAGCTCCTCGAACGAAGCCGCGAAGAACTGAAGGATGCGCGGACCCTTTCCTCCTTCAAGGGGTTCATGATCTCGATGGCGGCGCACGACTTCCGATCGGTCATCACCGTGCTGGACGGATATATGCAATTCATCAAGGAGCGATGCAAGGGGTGCGCGGTGACCGAGCAGGACGGGATTCTCCACCAGGCGTCCCGCACCATCAGTCGCCTCCGCACGATGGCCAACACGTTGCTGGATTACGAGGCGGCGGAATCGGGGGCGATCCGCCTGGACATCCGCCCGTTCCCTCTGGCCGAGGCGCTCAAGGAGTGCGTCGCCTTCTACCGCCCGTACGCCGATCAGAAAAAGGTGCAACTGGCGCTGGAAGGGGATGCCCGGGGAGTTACCGTCAAGGGCGATCGCGGCAAGGTGATGGAGATCCTCGACAACCTGCTCTACAACGCCCTCAAGTTCACGCCTTCCGACGGGACGATCCGCCTCTCCGGGAAGAAGGAAGACGGCTCCGCGGTGGTCTGCGTCTCCGATTCCGGTGCGGGGATAACGAAGGAGAAGCTTCGGAAGATCTTCGACCATGAGGAGATGGTCGCCACTCTGGATGCGAACGCCCGGCTCGGGCTGGGATTGACCATCTGCAAACGTCTTGTGGAGGCCCAGAAGGGGAAAATCAGGATCGAGTCCGTTCCCGGGAAAGGAACGCAGGTCTACTTCTCACTTCCTGCCGCTTAAAACCCAAATGTAGGAAATATTTTACCAAATCGTACTAATGTATTACCTATTTGCGCTTTTCGGCCATTTCTGGTCTTCCGTATACCGGAAAAATAGTACACACTAAATGCGTTTGACTATACATATTTAGCATGACCCTGCCGATATGCACACTATATCGGCACGCGGATTGCTCTTTCCCGCCCAGTTTGAAGGAGGGAACGGATGCCCAACCAACATGTACTTGTCGTAGATGACGACCCGGCCTTTTCCCAATTCACCCGGAACCTCCTGGTCGACAAAGGCATGAAGGTGGTCATCGCCACGAGCAAGGAGGAAGGGTTGGAGGCGTTCGAACGACACCGCCCCTCCTGCGTCGTCCTCGACATCTACCTGCCCGATGGCTCGGGAGTGGACCTCATCAAGCCGATGCGCGCCGCCTCGAAGTCGATCCCCATCGTCATGGTGTCGGGACAGGGCGATGTGGACGAGGTCGTCCGCGCGATGAAGGAAGGCGCCAGCGACTACGTAAAGAAGCCGTTCCAGGGGGAGGAACTCCTCCTCAAGATGCAGATGGTGCTGGATGCCGCCCAGGCGAAGCTGGAGCTCGACGAATTGCGCACCAAGGTCCGCCCGGAGGAGGAGTACAACCTGTTGTTCGGGATGAGCGACCGGATGAGCAAGGTCCAGGCCGTTCTCGACCAGGTGGCGGGCACCGACATCACCGTGCTGATCACGGGGGAGAGCGGCACGGGCAAGGAACTGGTCGCAAAGGCGGTGCACAAGGCGTCCGACCGGGCGAACGATCCTTTCGTCAAGGTCAATTGCGCGGCCCTCCCGCGGGAATTGCTCGAGAGCGAACTGTTCGGTTTCGAGAAGGGGGCGTTCACCGGCGCCCATCGGCGGAAATACGGCCGTTTCGAGATGGCGCAGAACGGGACCATCTTCCTCGACGAGATCACAGAGATGCACCTGGACCTGCAGTCGAAACTGCTGCACGTCCTGCAGGAGAAGGTGTTCTTCCGCATCGGCGGCGAGCGGGAAGTGAAGGCGAATTGCCGCATCCTCTGCGCGACCAACAAGAACCTGGAGCAGATGGTGGAGGAGGGAAAGTTCCGTCGCGACCTGTTCTACCGGGTCAACGTCGTGAACATCCTCGTCCCGCCGCTTCGGGATCGCAAAGACGACATCCCGCTCCTCGTCGACTACTTCCTCAAGCGCTACTGCCAGATGTACAATCGGGAGGCGCTGAAGGTCTCCCCCCGGCTGATGGAGATGTTCCTCAACTACAGCTGGCAGGGAAACGTGCGGGAACTCGAGAACAACGTGAAGCGTCTCATTATTTTGGGGAACGAGACGCAGCTCATCGCGGAATTCCAGCGGAAACGGGAAAACGGCCAGTACGGCGCCATCCCGGACGACGCTCCGGCGACGGAAGCGTCGCCGTCCCCCCGGTCACGGGCCGCAAACCGCGCATCCTCGCAGGTATCCACGGCGGGCGATGGAGGGAACGGCGAGGGTCAGGACGCTCCGAATCTCACCGGGAAGGCCACGCTGAAGGAAGTGGCGAAGATCGCGCAGCGAACCGCCGAAAAGGAGTTGATCGAGAAAGTCCTTGCGCAGACCCGGTGGAACCGGCGGAAGGCGGCGCAGATCCTCGACATCAGCTACAAGGCCCTTCTCTACAAGATCAAGGATTGCGGGCTGAACATGGAGTAACTTGACGTGCGCGGATGCAATTATAAGTATTTGATAATAAGCGTAATTATCGGATGAAGCGCGACATAAATCGGTGGTCCGGGGGGTGGACTGGTGAAGACGAGATGGGCGGTAGCCTGCGTGCTATCCGTGGTTCTGTTTTCGGGGGCGGGGCCGAAGGGCATAACGGCCGAACTGGCCATGGACGAGCCCCGGCCTCCACAGCCCGTGTCCCACGCGGGCCCGGAGTATCGGCTGGGTCCCGAAGACCAGATCAGGGTTTCCGTCTGGGAGAATACCCAACTGACGCTTGACCTGGTCGTCCGGCCGGATGGGAAGATTTCCATGCCGCTCATCCAGGACGTGACGGCGGCGGGGCGGACCACAATCGAGTTGGCGGCGCAGATCCGGCAGAAGCTCACCACCTTCCTCAAGGAACCGCAAGTTTCGGTGATCGTGCTCCAGATCAATGCTCCGAAGTTCTTCGTGATCGGCAACGTGCTCCGCCCGGGGACGTATCCTCTTCGTGCCGAGACGTCGGTTCTCCAGGCCCTCTCTCTTGCCGGCGGGTTTACCCAGTTCGCCTCCGTGAAAAAAATCAAGCTGATCCGGAACATCGCCGGGAGGCAGGAGGTCCGGCAGATCAACTACAATAAGATGATCGACGATGGCGGGGAGGGAAACTATATCCTCGGTTCCGGCGACACGATCGTGGTGCCGTGAAATGACGATCGAAAGAAAGGGTGCGATGCGAACAAGACGGGTTGCGTCCGGGAGGGCGGATTCGGTGAGAGTGACGTTGGTGGCGCTGTTCACGATCGGCATCCTGCTTCCCGCTTCCCGCGCGGCGGCGGCGAACCTGGACATCACGCCGGCGATCTCGCTGGACCAGGCGTACGACTCCAACGTTTTCAATACGAACGGGGACGAGAAAGAGGACTTCATCCTTCGCGTGACGCCGGCGGTGACATTTTCCTTGAGGATGCCCGAAACCACGTTGAGCCTGCGGGCCAGCGTCACCTCCGACACGTACTACAAGTACACGGAGTTGAACACCGCCAATTCCGCGATTTCCCTGGCGATCGGCGCCACGCCCATCCGGTTCACCCCAAGGTTTTCGATCGCGCCCGCCGGCCACTTCGTACAGGCGCAGGACTCCTTTCGCAGGACCCAGTTGGTGCCTTCGGGCGACCCACTGATCCCCGCCTCGACCGCATCTGAAACCGCTTCGCGGAAGAGCAGGGATTACGGCGCGGCGCTGCGGATGAATTATCTCGTGACCCCGACCAATGAATTTTCCGTAGGGGGCGGGTTTTCGAAACGGCAATTTCTCGACAACGTTTCCGCGGGCGAAGGCGATTCCAGTGTGGTGACCGGCGACACCACGTTCATCCACCGCTTCACCCCGAGCTTCCTCTCCGGTCTTTATTTCAACACGGCCTACAACACCTTCGAAAACGATACCGACTCCCGGACGTATTCCGGCGGACTCACGGGCTCGTATGCGTTTTCCCCGGCGGTTCTCCTTACCGCCCGCATGGGCGCCTCCCGTGCGCAGGAAAGCGGCGCGACGGGCCTTCCGGACAACACGACCTGGTCCCCCGTCGGGTTGCTCTCGTTGACCTACTCGTCGGACAATACGTTCCGGGCCACACTCTCCGCATCCCTGGATCTGGTGGGCGGAGGAAGTTTCGGACGAACCACCCGGCGAATGACGGGCCTCTTCCTCCTCTCCGACCGGTTCGCGAGCCGCTGGTGGGCCGACCTCGCCGGGAGCTACCAGGTAGACCGGTCACTCGACGATGCGGAGAGCGAAGATATTTCCTCCGCCAGCGGTACGGCCGGGATCCGATATCTCCCTCGGGATTGGGTCTCGCTGAACCTCTCCGGGACCGCATTCCGCCAATGGTCCAGGGGCACGGTGGGGTCGGACCTGATGCGATATTCCGCGTTCCTCGGCCTCACCCTGGGGTACACGTACAACATCTATTAGAGGTCATTATGCCTTTCCGTCCCGATATGGAAACGAGCGATTACCTGGAGATCCTCCGGCGAAGGAAGTGGTACATCCTCTTTTCCATCCTCCTCATCCTCTTCGGCGCAAGCGTCTATTGCGTCGTTTCCCCCGAAAAGTACAAGTCGAGCACGACGATCCTCGTGATCCCGCAGCGTGTGCCCGAAGGGTACGTCCGTTCGACGATCGGTTCCCGGGTGGACGAACGCCTCTTCACGATCTGGCAGCAGGTTATGAGCCGGACCCGTCTTCTCGCGGTGATGGAGGAACTCGACCTCTATCCGGAGGAGCGGAAGAAGTTCCCCGCCGAGGCGGTTGTTGAGATGATGAGGAAGACGATCGACATCCAGGTCGTCACCGGTGCGAACAGCGGAGGAAGGCGCCGGGACAGCGGCGAGAACGCCTTCTCGCTGACGGTAACTCATCGGAACGCACGGTCGGCGATGTTGGCCGCTTCGCGCCTTGCTTCCTTCTTCATCGAGGAGAACATGAGGAGCAGGGAACAACAGGCGGCGGGCACCTCGGAATTCCTCCAGTCGCAACTGCAATCGACGAAGGAACGCCTCGAGGCGCAAGAGGAAAAGGTAAAGCAGTACAAGCTCCGGTTCATGGGGGAGCTGCCGCAGCAGCTCCAGGCGAACCTGCAGATCCTCTCGCGCCTTCAGGATCAGTTGAGAATGAACTCCGACGCCCTCCGGACGGCGCAAGACCGAAAGGTCTTCGCCGAGGCGCAGATCGGCGCGTTCGAGGCGCAGTGGAGCGCTTCAAGGGCGCAGGCGGCCGCTTCCGGCGGGACGGAAGCGGGGCGACCCTTGACCGATCCGTCGATTCCGATGATCGATCCGCTTGCGGAAAAGAAGGCCCAGCTTGCGGTGCTTTCCATGAAGTATACCGATCAATATCCGGAGATCCGCCGCTTGAGGGGAGAGATCTCCCAGTTGGAGAAGCAGCAGGCGGAGGCGTACGGGAACGGAGGGAGTGCCGGAACGGTTGCCGTCGGACAGCCCGGCCGCTCCCTTGCCGGGCGCCTCGTCTCCGGATCGGCCCCTGGCTCCAGGGAACGGCAGGAGATCCTGCGTCTCCGCGCGCAGAGCACGGCGATCGATTCGGAAATCGCCTCGCTCCGAAAGGAGCGCGTAGGGATCGGAAAGAGTATCGCCGAAATGGAAGCCCGGGTGGAGAAATCCCCGCGCCGGGAACAGGAGATGGTGTCGTTGACGCGGGACTACGAGAACCTGAAAGCTTCCTACGACGATCTGCTGAAGAAGAAGCTCGACGCCGAAGTGTCGCAAAACCTTGAAAAACGGCAGAAGGGGGAGCAGTTCCAGATCGTCGACCCCGCCGTTCTTCCCCAGGAGCCGTTCACGCCGAACCGGCCGATGGTGTTCGGGATCGCCTTTGCCTCCGCCCTGCTCGTCGGTTTCGGCGGCGCCTTCGGGTTCGAGTTGTTGAATCCCACGTTGCGCGGAAGGCGGGACTTCCAGCACTTCTTCCAGGTTCCGGTGCTCGCCTCGATCCCGATCATCCGCGACACGGAATATGAAACCAGGAAAAACCGTCAGAAAACGGTGATCTACAGTGGCCTGATCTCCTTCGGCGCATTGGCCACCGCCTTCCTGATCGTCTTCGGTAAAAAGATCCACCACCTCCTTCTGGGGATGACCGGATGATCCAGTTTCCGTTTTTCGGAAGGAACGGCAAGCCGCCCGGTAAGCGAGGCCCGTACGATATCTTCGCGGTTGGGAAAGAGGATCCGCTCTTCCTCGAAAAGTTCAAGGGACTCCGGGCGGTCGTGGAGCAGAAGGTGGATCTACACCAGATGAAACTTCTGGGAATCACCAGTTCGGTCGCCGGCGAGGGGAAGACGCTCTGCTGCGCTCATCTCGGCAGGAGCCTCGCGAACACCGGCCGGAAAAAGGTCCTTCTGGTGGACGTGGACATACGGAAGTCGGAACTGACCCGCGGGATGGGCGCGCGTCGTACGCCGGGCCTGACCGAATATCTGCTTGGCGGCGCGACGCTCCAGCAGTTGATCCACCCGACCCGGATTCCAAATCTCTCCCTGGTCACCTCCGGTATCGAGGTGAGTTCTCCGGCGGACCTGCTGGCGGGGGATCCGTTTAAATCTTTCCTGCGGGAGATCCGCGGACAGTTCGACGCCATCCTCCTGGACACCCCCCCTGTCCTTCCCGTCGCCGATACCCCGACGATCCGTGGTCTTGCGGACGGGTTTCTCTTCGTGTACCGGGCCGGTTTCACGCCGTATACCTTGCTGCGCCAGGCAATAGAGGAACTCGGGGAGAAGCATGTGCTCGGCGCCGTCCTCAACGGAGTGGAGGCGGCGAGTCCCGGATATTACCGGAAATATTACGGATCGTATTACCAGGTTCACGCGAAGAGCGACGTGCTTCCGGAGAAGAAGTAGCTTGACCACGCTGGATAACAGATTCTTTCCGGTTCGAAGCGTGGTCTGCTTCCTCATCGAGGGCGGGATCGTCATCGTTTCCGTAATACTGAGTTATATGATCCTTAAAGAGGTCGGAGGGAGCGTTTCGATCGGGTTCGGCGACGCCATCCTCCGCGGGATCGCAATCGCCATCATCTGCCAGGGATCCATGTATTTACTGGATCTGTACGACCTGGAAATCCACCTCACCTCCGGACAACTCGTTTTTTCCATCCTCTATTCCACCGGTTTCGTCTGTGTGGGTATAGGGATCATCGGTTATCTGTTCCCAGAGATCGGGATTCCGGGCAATTTCTATCTCCTCGCCCTTTTCTTCACGGTCATCTTCCTGGTTCTCTGGCGTACTGTTTTTGATCTGTACCTGACAAGGTTCGGCCGGATGCAGAACCTGCTGATCATCGGATCGGAAAATATCACGGCGGAGATCGAAAAGGAGATCACGGCCCGCGAGAAGTTGGGTTTCCGGTTGGTCGGATACATCAACAGCGGGCCGGGAGTCGGAACCGCAAGCTCTCTCAAGTCCCCCTGCCTCGGGAATTACGACGATATCGTCCGGGTCGTACAGGATCGGGATGTGGAGAAGATCATCGTCGCCATCACCGAGCGAAGGGGCGGGTATCCGGTGGAAAGTCTTCTCGCTCTTCGCGCTTCCGGCGTGAGAATCCTCGAATGGCCGGGATTTCTTGAAAGTCTGTCGGGCAGGATCCCGATCGACAACCTTTCGCCGTCCTATTTCATCTACAACGATGGGTTCAGAAAATCGAGGAGCATCCTGTGGAGTCGCCGCTGCTTCAACGCTCTCTTCGCGGCGGTCCTGCTGGTTCTCTTCCTGCCGGTCATGGTCCTGGTCGCCGTCGCCATCCGGCTCGACTCGGGCGGGCCGGTCTTCTACACGCAGTACCGCGTCGGGCAGGGGGAACGGAGATTCAAGATCCACAAGTTCCGGTCGATGCGCGTGGACGCGGAAAAAGAAGGAAAACCCCAATGGGCGGTGAAGAACGATCCTCGCATGACCCGGGTGGGAAGGTTCATCCGGAGCGCGAGGCTGGACGAACTGCCGCAGTTGATCAACGTGCTTCGCGGGGATCTGGACATCGTGGGTCCGCGACCGGAGAGGCCCGAATTCGTCGAGGAATTGAACAAGAGGATACCGTATTACACTCTCCGGCACACGGTGAAGCCCGGCGTGACCGGATGGGCGCAGGTCATGTTCCACTACAGCGGCACGATCGAGGAGTCGAAGAAGAAACTCCAGTACGACCTGTTCTACATCAAGAACATGTCGGTCAAGCTCGATCTCTACATCCTGTTCCGGACCGTCAAGATCGTGCTTCTCGGTCGCGGAGCCATCTGATCCGGGAACCCGTCGGACCGTAGCATGTGCGGCATCGCAGGATATGTGGCGTTCGACGGCTCGATGCCCCCGCGGGAGACGATCGAGCGCATGCTGGCGGCTCTCCGCCACAGGGGCCCCGACGGGTTCGGCATATATTACGGCGAACGATGCGTGCTGGGACACGCGAGGTTGAGCATCATCGACCTCGAGGGAGGGTGGCAGCCGATCTTCAACGAGAAGCGTGACGTCGCGGTCACGTTCAACGGGGAGATCTACAACTACATAGAACTGCGCAAGGAGCTCGAAGCGGACGGGCACCGGTTCTACACGAACTCGGACACGGAGGTGATTGTCCACGCCTACGAAAAATGGGGAACCGCCTGCCCGGAACGGTTCAACGGACAATTCGCTTTCGCCATCCACGACGATCGGGACAGGACGCTCTTTCTGTGCCGGGACCGGCTGGGAGTGCGGCCCGTCTACCACGCCCGGGCGGGAAACATCTTCTTCTTCGCCTCGGAAGTGAAGGCGCTGAACGCCTCCGGACTCGTGCCCCTCGAGCCCTCCATGGAGGGGCTGCACCAGATCTTCACACTGTGGACGAACGTTTCTCCCCGGACGCCTTTCTCGGACGTGTTCGAGTTGCCGCCCGCGCACGGGATGGTCGTCTCCCCGCGCGGAACCGGGACGAAGAGGTACTGGTCCCTGCCGATCGGCAGGAAAGAAGCGCTCTCCCCCGGGGAGTGCGTCGAAGGGCTGAAGGCGCACATCGAACGGTCCGTCCGGCTTCGCCTCCGCGCGGACGTCCCCGTGGGGGCCTATCTGAGCGGAGGGCTGGATTCCTCCCTGACGGCCGCATTCACCCGCCGTTGCACCTCCACGCCGCTGAAGACGTTCTCTCTCGAGTTCGAGGACCCGCGATTCGACGAATCGGAGTACCAGGGAGAAATGGCGCGGCTTCTCGGGACCGAGCATTCCTCCATCCGGGTCGGGACGGAAGAGATCGCCGTCCATTTCCCCGAGGCGATCCGGGCGGCGGAGCGGCCCCTTCTACGGACCGCTCCCGTCCCCATGCTCCTTCTGTCCCGGCTCGTTCGATCCGAGGGGTACAAGGTCGTCATTACCGGAGAAGGCGCCGATGAATTCCTCCTCGGATACGACATTTTCAAGGAAACGAAGGTCCGGGAGTATTGCAGCCGTCGGCCCGAGTCCCGGCTTCGGCCTCTCCTCCTCCGGCGCCTGTACCCGTACCTGTTCCCGGACAGTAGGACGGCGAGGTTCCAGGAGGCGTTCTTCCTGAAGGGTTACACGGAGACGACCGACCCGTTCTACGGACACCGGCTTCGTTTCGACCAGGCAAAGCGGATCCGGGATTTCTATTCCCGGGAGACGGCGAGCCGTCTCCACGAGGACCCGGAATCGGTCCTGCTCCAGGCGATGCCTCATGGTTTTTCCGATTTGAGCCCCATCGAGAGAACCCAGGTCGTCGAGATCGAAACCCTGCTGTCTTCGTACCTGCTGTCCAGCCAAGGTGACCGGGTCGCGATGGCGAACTCCGTGGAAGGGAGGTTCGTCTTCCTCGACCACGAACTGATCGAGTTCGTTTCGCGGATCGAACCGGATCGCAAGATGGCCGGGCTTCGGGAAAAAGCGATCCTGAAGGAGGTCGGGCGCGGAATGATTCCGGCGCGGATCCTCGAGCGGAAAAAGTTCCCCTACAGGGCCCCCGACATCGAAAGCTTTCAGAACACCGCCGCGGGGCGCCGGATCCTCGATGAGGCGCTGGACCCGGTGGGGATGGAGACATTCGGCCTCTTCGATGTCGATAAAGTACAGGCGCTCGCGGCGAAGGTTTCCTCCGTGGCGAGAAGAAACGGCAGGGTGACCACCAGCGACAACCTGGTCCTGATGGGCGTGCTGTCAGGCCAGATTTTCCACAAAATATTTTTCGGCCCTTCGGTCCCGGCGGAAGGTTTTCATCCCCATGACCGGGTGCGACGCATCGTGCGAGGGACCGCAAAGGGGGAGGACGAATGGCTTCGAGCGACATCAGAGGGGTGATCAGGGAGTACCTTCAGGATCGGTTCATGATCGGGAAGTCGCCTGCCTCCCTATCGGATACGGACCCGTTGCTGGAAAAGGGGATTCTCGATTCGACAGGGGTCCTCGAACTGGTCGGATTCATCGAGGAAACATTTTCCTTTTCCGTGGAAGACGAGGAGCTGGTGCCCGATAATCTCGGGTCCGTCGAGAACCTCGTGCGGTATGTCGAGCGCAAAGCGGGGCACGGGGTCCACAATTGATGTATCGAGCCCTCCTCCAGTCGGCCTCCCGCGCACCGGACCATGCCGCGATGGTCATCGAGGAACGGGAGATCTCCTTCCGCGACTTGAAGGAAATGTCGTCAAGGGCCGGCGCGGCGTTTGCGGAAGCCGGCATGCGGAAGGGGGATCGCGTGCTCGTCCTGCTCCGCAACGGGCCCGAGTACGCGGCCGTATTCTTCGGCCTCCTGGCCGCCGGGGGAGTCGCGGTTCCCCTGAATCCGACGAACACGGCGGAGTCGGTCCGGTATGTCGCGGAACATTGCCGGGCCCGGTTCGCGGTGGTCAATGAACAATCGTATCCGTATCTCGCGGAGTGGTGGCACGGCGCGCCCGTCTTTCTCGACGGACCCGCGCGTCCCGGAACCCTTCCGCTGATGGAGATCCTTTCGTCGGGAACGCCCCCTTCGATGAAGGTGGGCCCGTCCGGCAACGGGAAAAAGGATCCCGCCCTTTTCCTCTATACTTCCGGGACGACGGGGACGCCGAAGGGAGTCGTCCTGTCCCGGGAAAACCTCGTCGCGAATACGGATTCCATTCTCAAGTATCTTCGGTTGAATCCGTCCGACAGGACGCTCGCCGTCCTCCCTTTCTACTATTCGTACGGGAACTCGATTCTTCTGACGCATGTCTTCGCGGGGGCGACCCTGGTGATCGAAAACGGGTTTGCGTATACCAACAAGGCATTGTCCGTAATGAGGGACCGGAGCGTCACCGGTTTTTCGGGCGTTCCCTCCCATTACGCCATGCTGATCGGCCGCTCGAGGTTCCTCGAAAGCGATTGGCCCCATCTGCGATACATGACGTGCGCGGGCGGCCCACTCCCCGCGGCGCACATCCAAAGAATCCGGAAGGCCCTGCCGCACGTCCGCCTCCATGTCATGTACGGGCAGACCGAGGGGGCGGCGCGGCTGTCCAGTCTCGATCCGGCGCTCGTGGAGAGCAAGATCGGCTCGATCGGTCGTGGGATTCCCGGTGTGGAACTCCGGGTGGTCGGCAAAGACGGGCACGATGTGGAACCGGGCGACGTCGGGGAGATCGTCGCACGCGGGAAAAACATCATGATCGGGTACCTCGGGGATCCCGAAGGGACGGCCGATGTCCTCCGGGACGGCTGGCTTCATACGGGAGACCTGGCCACGGTCGACGACGAGGGGTTCATTTTCATACGGGGACGGGAAAAGGAGATCATCAAGAGCGGAGGGTACCGGATCGGACCCCAGCAGATCGAGGATGTCCTCCTGCAGCACCCCTCGGTTCAGGAATGCGGAGTCGTCGGAGTCCCGGACGAGCTGTTGGGCGAACAAGTGTGCGCCTTCGCGGTATTCCGCCCGGAAGCGGACCCGGGGACGGCAAAAGAGGACCTGCTCTTTTTCCTGCGCGAACGTCTCCCCGCCTACATGGTCCCCGCCCGGATCGTGCCGGTCGACGTTCTCCCGAAGACGGAAACCGGGAAGGTGAAGCGCCGGCAACTCCTGGAGATTCAGCCTCGGACCTGAATGGGAGGAATATCCAACCCGTCGTCAACATCGTTTCCTTCGACGTGGAAGACTATTTCATGGTCTCCGCGTTTTCGTCGCGGGTCCGCTACGATGAGTGGTCGTCTTTCGAGAGCCGGGTAGGCGGGAACGTCGACCGGATCCTCGATATTCTCGAGGAACAGAAGGTCCAGGCCACGTTTTTCGTGTTGGGCTGGGTCGGCGAGAAGAATCCCGACGTCGTGCGGCGGATCGTTCGCCGGGGCCACGAGATCGCGTGCCACGGGTATCGGCATTCCCTCGTATACGATCTGGAACAGGATGCGTTCCGGGAAGACACCCGGAAGGCGAAAAGGATCCTGGAGGATCTCGCCGGAGCTCCGGTGTCGGGATACCGCGCGCCGAGCTTTTCGATCACGAAGCGGAGCATCTGGGCCCTCGACATCCTCGTCGAGGAAGGGTTCAAATACGACTCCAGCGTTTATCCTGTCCGGCACGACCGCTACGGGGTTCCCGGGTTTTCGAGGTTTCCCGTCTCCATGCAGACGGAGAAGGGGAACATACTGGAGGTACCGCCACCCTCACTGCGCCTACTCGGAATGATCGTCCCGTTCGGGGGGGGTGGATATTTTCGACACTTCCCCCTCTGGTTCACCGATTGGGGGATAAGACGGGTGAACCGCCGGGAGAGGGAAGGCGTGGTCGTCTACCTCCATCCCTGGGAACTGGATCCCGACCAACCGCGCATCCCCTGCGGGCGCATCACGGGGTTTCGCCACTACCGGAACCAGCACAAGACGGAAAGCCGGCTCCGGACCCTTCTCCGGCGCCACCGGTTTTCCTCTTTCCGCTCCGTCTTCGCCCACATCTGAACAGACGACCAACAATAGACGATCAACGTGAAGATCCTCCATTGCACGGACGCCGACGCGAACGCCTGGGATGCGTTTCTCGGGGGGAACCCCGGATCCTCTTTCTACCATCTTTTCGCCTGGAAGGGGATCAACGAACGGAGTTTCGGACATCGGTGTTTCTACCTGGCGGCGGTGGAAGGGGACCGTATCGTTGGAGTATTCCCGATCGTCTACATCACGAGTCGAATCTTCGGAAAAATCATGTGCTCCATGCCGTTTGTCAACTTCGGCGGCCCGTGTGCCACCGACGAGGAAACCGAAAAGGCCCTCCTCCGTGAGGCGGAGTCCATTGTCCATGATTATGGCGCCGATTACCTCGAGATCCGGGGAACAAGGAAAGCCGCAGCGGATCTCCCCGTTTCAGAGCACAAGGTCAGCATGACGATCGATCTTCACCCCGACCCCGACGTTCTATGGAACGCCTTTGATAAGAAGCATCGGAAGGAGATCCGCCACGCCTACAAGCAGGATTTGCGGGTCGAGCACGGGGGGGTTGAATATCTCGACATCTTTTTCGACATCCTGTCCGAAAGCTGGAAGAGCCTCGGCACCCCCTTTTACGACAAGTCGTATTTCCGGAATATATTTTCCGCCTTCCCGGATTCGGTGAGGATCTTCGCCGTTTACCAGAGGGACGCACCGATCAGCGCGGCGTTCGAAGGTTTCTACAAGAAATGCGCGGAGGGGATGTGGCTTGGAAACAGGCCCGGTTACCGGGGACTTCACCCAGGGTATGTCCACTATTGGGAAATGATCAAGTACGCCTGCGAAAACGGTTTCGAGAAGTTCCACCTCGGAAGGTCCACGGTCGAATCGGGAGGGGAGTTCTTCAAGAAGAAGTGGAACGCCTATCCCAACCAACTCTACTGGCAGTACATCCCGGGAAAGCGGAAGGAGATCCCGCGTCTGAACGTGGACAATCCGAAATACCGGGTCGCCATCGATGCCTGGAAGTCGATGCCGGGCATGATCACCCGCGCCCTCGGCCCCTTTCTGGCCAGGAGCATCCCATGAAGTCCTGTCCGGAGGGATGAACTCGGATGAGGCAGATCGCCCCATCGGGGACCCCCATTCGAATGGCGGATCTCGCGGCGTTGGTTCTCGGCGCTTTTTCGCAACCCCGCAACCTGGAGCTTTTTCGGGATGCCGTTTGCGCTTCCTTCGGGGTGCGGCACTGCTTCTTCGTCTCTTCCGGAAGAGCCGGGATGACGCTCATCTTGCGTTCTCTCATGGCGCTGTCGGACCGCCGGAAAACGGAAGTGGTCGTTCCCTCGTATACCTGCTACTCGGTCCCCGCTTCGATCAGGAAAGCGGGGCTCAATGTACGCGTTTGCGACGTCGACAGCGTATCGTTCGGATACGACCTTCGATGCCTCGAGAAAATGGACTTCTCGAACGTCCTCTGCATCGTAACGTCGAACCTCTATGGGATACCGGACGACCTGCCGGCGCTGGAACGTATCGCGGTGCGTCACGATATCCGCCTGATCGACGACGCCGCCCAATGCATGGGTGGTCGGGTGGATGGGCGTTTCGCCGGAACCTTTGGGGACGCGGGACTGTTCAGTCTGGACAAAGGGAAGAACATCACGACCATCGAGGGGGGGATCATCGTAACGCGCTTTGACGAGATGGCGGACGCATTGCGAATCGAATACGAGCGCCTCCCGAGTTCCGAGTTCTCGAGAAGCGCCATCAACTTCCTGAAAATGATCCTCTACGCCGTCTTCCTGAGACCCGGTCTTTACTGGATTCCCAACCGCCTTCCGTTCCTTGGACTCGGATCCACCGTCTATTCCGAGGAGTTCGCCGTCGAAAAATACCATGCCATCCTTGCGAGGCTCGGAGTCCGGCTCCTGGAACGACTCCGGGAGATCAACGAGGTCCGGATCGATAATGCGCGATTCCTGATGACAGGACTGGAGGGAACCCCTCGCCTGGTTCTTCCATCGCCCGCGAAGAACGCATCGCCCGTTTACCTTCGGTTTCCCGTAAGGTTCCTTGACGAGGAAGGAAGGGATCGCTGCATCGAGGAACTGAACCGACTCGGGATCTGCGCCTCGGCTTCCTATCCCGGGGCCATCAACGACATCTCCGAACTCCGATGCGGATTGCGGGAGGAAGAAGCCGAACTGTCGGGGGGAAGGGCCCTCGCACGACAGATCGTTACTCTGCCGACGCATCCATACGTCCGTCGCAACGATCTCGCGACGATGGTCGATGTCGTGCGGCAGGAGTGCATGAAGGAGGCCTCGTCCGGGGGTACTCAGGAATAATGCGTCTGACCATGAAAACCAATATCATCACCCGGCGCGAGGAGATGAACGTCGGAATGGAGGAATGGAACCTGCTCCTTTCCGGAAGCGAGACCAACACGATTTTCCAGACGTACGAATGGGTCTGGACATGGTGGACTGTGTTCGGCCACATGCACTCCCTCTTCCTTGTGGAAGTTCGTGACGGAGATAGGCTTCTCGCCTTGGCGCCCTTGATGCGTGATGTGTCCGGCTGGAATCGTTCGCTCCGGTTCATTGGAGAGGAAAATTCCGACTATTGCGACTTCATCGCCGGGGAGAGGAAGCAGGATTCGGTGAATGCGATCTTCGACGCGATCGCGTCGCGGAAGGAATGGGACGTCATCCGGTTGAAGAACGTGCCCGAGTCCTCGACCACCATTGCCGCCATCCGGGAGTTCTGCGGGAGAACGGGAAAGAATTTTCTTTATACCAACGGGATATCCTGCCCCACGCTGATCATCAGGGGGCACGAAGACCACGCCCGCCGGGTATCAAGCAAGAAGACGATCCGGAGACGGCACAACTTTCTTAGGAAAAGCGAGAGTTTCAACGTGTTTCACCTCGAAGAGGTGGACGAGGCGCTCGAATGTTTCGACCATTTCGCCGCCCAGCACATCCGGCGGTGGAGCGATACCCCGTCCCCAAGCCTCTTCCTGCAGGCGGGCAACCGCGAGTTCTACCGGGAATTGATCAGGGCGCTCCTTCCCGAGAAACTGCTTCTCTTCACGGTCCTCGAATACGAAGGCAGACCGATCGCCTTCCATTTCGGTTTCGATTACGGTTCGAAGGTTCTCTGGTACAAGCCCTCTTTCGACCCCGGCTACGGCCGTCTCTCGCCGGGAACCGTGTTGTTGAAGTACCTGATAGAGTACTGTATCGACCAAGGGCGGCATGAACTGGATTTTACGATCGGAGACGAACCGTTCAAAAGGAGGTTCGCGAACTGCGTAAGGAAGAACGGGTATTTCAGGATCTATAACGGCCGGTCCGGATATTTCCTGGAGAAGGCGTTCCGGAAGTTGCTTTATTTCAGGAAATTCTTGAACTGATACTAAATTTCCATGATCAAAGCAGAAGTCGTTTCTGAAATCCCGGATATCTCTTCCTTCCGTGATTCTTGGGATCGTCTCTTTCTCGTGCCCGGGAACGAACCTTCGACCTCCTTTGAGTGGACGGAGGCGATGATACGGCACCACATCAGACCGGGAGACCGGTTTTTCCTGGTCAGAATCCAAAGAGGGGAAGACATCGTCTGCCTGGTGCCACTGGTTGCCCGAACCGAATCGGTCTTTGGACAGCCCCTAGTGTCGCTGTATCCGATTTCCGAGCAGTACAACACGCATAGCGGTTTCCTGGCGAGTGAACTCGATGAACAGATAGTGGAAGCGTTTCTTTCCGTCCTGTATGGGTTAAACCTGCGGTGGGATCTTTTCCGGATGACCAAACTGCTGGAGAACCATCCCCTGCTGAATTATTTCCAAACCTCCCTATCGAGAAGAAGGTCGGAGTACAGGGTACGCTATGAAATGGCGGCGTTTTATCTCCCTCTCGACCGCTCTTACGACGACTACCTTGCCAAC
>Ga0209126_1000091_pt1 | contig 26474 bp, 21 predicted proteins | sample RifCSP19_1_FD_184024 | JGI IMG/M metagenome (GOLD analysis project Ga0209126, IMG submission 184024) | Soil microbial communities from Rifle, Colorado - Rifle CSP2_sed 19_1 (SPAdes) (version 2) | ecosystem: Environmental > Terrestrial > Deep subsurface > Rock core/Sediment | place: Rifle...
AGTTCCAGACGATGGTCGCCGGCGGCGCGCCGGGCTCCACGGTCACCGTAGCAGGGAACACCCGGATTACGCCTTACGGCCGCGTCCTGCGCACACTGAAGCTGGACGAACTGCCGCAACTCCTTAACGTGCTGCGCGGGGAGATGACGCTGGTCGGTCCCCGCCCGCTCACGCCCAACGAGATCGCGGCCACGCCGGCGCACCTGGCGGCGGCGGTCTACCGCCGGGACCCGGGGCTGACCGGCGCCAGTACCGTGGCGTTTGTCGACGAGGAGCGCGTGCTGGCCCGCGAAGGCGACCCGGAGCAGGCGTACTTCGCGGAGGTCCTGCCCCGCAAGATCGCCCTCGAGTTGGCTTATGCGCAGCGCCGCACCTGGCGGAGCGACTTGATTCTTGTCCTGCTCACCCCGCTGGCCGGCCTGCTTCCCGGCCTGCGGCGGCGGGTGCTCGTCTGGCTCGTCCCCGACTGGCCAGCGCTGTCGGACATCGTTCCCGGGAACTCACGAGCGATCGCCGGGTGACTGCCGTCACCGGATCGCCTCCAGAAGGAGGGAGTAGCATGAAGGTCTCGCGCGTACCGCTCTGTCTCTTGCTCGTCTCCCTGCTTGCCGGGGGGTTCGCCTATCCTGCGCAGGGGCAGGGGCTGACCACCGTGCGCATGGCGTTGCTGCCGCTGCAGTCCTGGGCGCCGGTCTTCATCGCCATGGACGAGGGCTACTTCGCGCGCTTCGGCATCAAGGTGGAGTTCGTCGTCTTCTCTACGGGCGCCGAGGCCATCCCCGCGCTGGTAGAAGGCAAACTCGACATCGGCGCGGGCAACCTCAGCGCCGCCTTCTTCAACGCGCTGGCCCGCGGCATCCCCGTGCGCGTCACGGCCGACAAAGGCCGCTCCGGCCGGGGCGACAGGACCAACGCCATCATGGTGCGCAAGGATCTGGCGGACAGCGGCCAGATCAAGAGCGTCGCCGACCTGCGCGGCCGCCGCGTGGCCATCGACGGCGTCGGCGGCAGCCAGCAGTACGTCCTCTACACGGCGCTGAAGCAGGCCAACCTGAAGCCCAGCGACCTCGCGATCGAGCGCATGCCGCAGCCGGCCATCGCCGCCGCGCTGGAGGGCAAGGCTCTCGACGGGGGCGTGCTGGCCGAGCCCCGCGTGACCTTCCTGATCGAGCGGGGCGTGGCCGTGCCGCTGCGCTACTACTCCGACGTCCTGCCGCAACTGCAGATCGGCGTGATCCAGTACGGGACCAACTTCCTGCAGAAAAACCGGGCGCTGGGTGTGCGCTGGATGGCGGCGTATCTGCTCGGCCTGCGACAGTACCAGCAGGGGAAGACGCCGCGCAACGTCCGGATCATCGCGAAGTACACCGAACTGGACGAGGCCACGCTGCGCAAATCCTTCTGGTTCCCCATGAATGCAGACGGGCGGCCCGACGCCCTCTCGCTGATGCGGATGCAGGACTGGATGTTTGCGGAGGGGCTGATTAACGTCCGCGTCCCGGCACAGCAGTTCATCGACAACTCCTTCCTCCAGGAGGCGGAGGCGCTGATCGGCGGATGAGCGAGGAGGTCGCCGTCCACGCCGATCGCCCGACCGCCATCCGGGCCGCCATCGACGGGCAACGCGAGCGGTTGGTGGAGCTGTGCGCGCGGATCCACGCCCACCCCGAGCTGAAATTCGAAGAGTATGCGGCCGTCCGCTGGATTACCGACACGCTGCAGGCGGCGGGGTTTGCGGTGGAGCGGGACGTGGCCGGCCTGCCCACCGCGTTCCGCGCCTGGACGGCGGGCGCGGGGTGGCGCCCGGGGAACGGCGGCCCGGCGGGTCCGACGATCGCCTTTCAGGCCGAATACGACGCCCTGCCCGGGGTCGGCCACGCCTGCGGCCACAACATCATCGCCACCGCCGCGGTGGGCGCGGCTCTGGGGGTGGCCGCCGTCCTGGCGGATCTGGCGGGGCGGGTCATGGTTATGGGCACGCCCGGTGAAGAGGGCGGCGGCGGCAAGATCCTCATGCTGGAGGCGGGGGCGTACGACGACGTGGACATCGCCATGTACGTCCACGCCCAGACCCGTAACGCCGTGATGCACGACAACATGGCCCTAGCCCGACTGGACGTGGCGTTTCAGGGGCGGCGGGGCCATCCCCTGGGCGGGAACAACCGCCTGGGGGAGGAGCACATGGGCGTGAACGCCCTGACAGCGCTCCTCTTGCTCTTCAGCAACGTGAACGCGCTGCGGGAGCGGCTGCCGCGGGAGACGCTGCTACGCGGGCGCATCACCAACGGGGGCGACGAACTCGAACTGGAACCGGTGCCGCTTTCCGCCGGCGCCCATTTCAAGGTCACCACCCCGCGGTACGCCGACGCCCAGGGCGTGCTGGAGATGATCCGCCGCTCTGGCCGGGCCGCGGCGCTGGCGACCGGCGCGGAGGTGGCGTTTGCGGAGTATCCTCTGTACGCTGAGCGGCTGAACAACCCGACCCTGCAGGCGGTGATGGAGCGCAGCCTGCGTCTGGCCGGCTGCGCCGACCTCGACCCACGGCCGCTACGTTCCCCCGCGTCCACCGATTCGGGGAATGTCAGCTGGCGCGTGCCGCTGGTGGGGGCCTTCGTGAAGGTCTGCGAGCCCGGCCACAACACCCATAGCCCCGCCTTCGCCGCCGCCGCGGGATCGCCCGCGGGACACGCGGCGGCACTGCTGGGCGCAAAGAGCATGGCGCTCGCGGCACTGGACGTCCTCACGCAACCCGACCTGCTGCCCAGGATCCGCCAGGATTTCGCGGCCGGCGTCAGTGCGGCGCGGCCTGACTCATGACCGAGACGCGCATTCCCCTCTCACGTCCCGACCTCTCCGGGGCTGAAGTGGAAGAGGTCTTGGGGGTGCTGCGCTCGCCGTTCCTCAGCATGGGGCCGAAGGTGGTGGAATTCGAGCAGCACTTCGCCGCCTTCCTCGGGGTGCAGCATGCCGTCGCCGTGGCCAATGGGACCTGCGGTCTGCATCTGGCCCTGCGCGCCGTGGGGGTGGGTCCGGGCACGGAGGTGCTGACGACCCCATTCACGTTCGTGGCCACAGCGAATGCCATCCTGGTCGCCGGCGGCCGACCCGTCTTCGTCGATGTCGATGCGCAGACCCTGAACGTCACGCCGGACGGCGTCGCCGCGGCCATCGCCCGCGACTACGTGCCGCGGGAGGACGGCCTCGTGCATCGCGTGACGGGGATGCGGCTGGCGGCGATCATGCCGGTCGCCACCTTCGGGCACCCCGTGGAGATGGACGGGCTGCGGGCGGTCGCCCGAGAGGTCGGCCTGCCCATCGTGCACGACACGTGCGAATCGTTCGGTTCGCTCTTCCGGTCGGCGGAAAAGGGGGCCTGGATCAGCGAGGCGCAGTTGGCCGACGCCGCCGTCTACGCCTTCTACCCCAATAAGCAGATCACCACCGGGGAGGGCGGGATGGTGGTCACCGCCGACGCGGCGATCGCCGAGCGCTGCCGGATGGAGCGGAACCAGGGCCGCCGCCCCGGGTCCGACTGGCTCGACCACGAGGGGTTGGGGTTCAACTACCGCATGGACGAGCTCTCCGCCGCCCTGGGCGTGGCCCAGCTCCGCCGGGTGGAGGAGCTGCTGGCGCGGCGGGCCCGCGTGGCGCAGTGGTACGACGAGGCCCTGGCTCCGCTGCCGGAGGTGGAGCGGCCGCGTGCGGCGCCGTGGGCCCAGGTGGCCTGGTTCGTCTACGTCATCCGCCTGCGGCGGGGGATCACCCGGGACGCGGTGATCGCGCACCTGGCGGCGGGGGGGATCGCGGCCAAGCCTTACTTCCCGCCGGTCCACCTCATGCCGCACCTCCGGGCGCTGGGGTACCGGGAGGGCGACTTTCCGGTGGCCGAGGACGTCGCCGGCCGGACGATTGCCCTGCCGTTTTTCAACGCGCTGACGCACGACCAGGTGATGGACGTCGCAAGTACCTTGCGGGAGGCGATCTACGCCAATGTGGAAGCCTAGTGTGAGACCGACACCAACCGTGCGGGCGACCGTCTTCCTGGCCGGCGACCTGCTGATCTGGGCGGGGTCGCTGCTGGGGGCGTTCCTCATCCGGTTCGACGGGCATATCCCGCCGAACTACCTGCGGGACCTCCCGGTCCTGCTCGCCCTCCTCATCCCGGTCAAACTCTTCTGGAACGCCTCCTACCGGCTCTACCAGCTCACCTGGCGCGCGGTTGGCCTAACGGAGATCATGAATGCCGCCAAGGCCAACACCTTCTCCCTGCTCACGGTCACGGCGGTGGTGCTGCTCTTCCGCATGGTGGACGCGTTCGCCGACCTTCCGCGGTCCGTGCTGCTGATGGACTACGTCCTGACCACCTGCGGCGTGGTGATCTTCCGCGCCTCCCGACGAGGGTGGCAGCTGCAGCGGGAGGCGCTGCAGATCCGGCGCCGCGGCCGCAACGGCACGCGCCTGCTGATCTACGGTGCGGGGGCCGCCGGCGCGCGCATCGTCCAATCGATCCGCGAAACCAGCGAGACGACTTACCGGCCCGTCGGGTTTGCGGACGACGATCCGGCGAAGCAGGGGGCCTACATCCAGGGGCTGAAGGTGCTGGGCGGGCGGGACGCGCTGCCGCGCATCGTGCGCAACCTGGCCGTGGACGAGGTGCTCATCGCCATTCCCTCGGCGGCGCCCGGCGTGCTGCAGGAGATCGTCGCCGCCGTCCGCCAGACCGGCATCCAGCGGGTCAAGCTCCTGCCGGGGACGCGCGAGTGGCTGGCCGGCCGCGTCACGTTGAGGGACATCCGGGACGTGAACCTGCAGGACCTGCTGGGCCGCCCGCCGGTGCGCATCGAGTACGACGCCCTGAAGACGTTCTTCGCCGGCAAGCGCGTGCTCGTCACGGGGGCGGCGGGTTCGATCGGACAAGAACTCGTGCACCAGTTAGCGCGCTTTCCACTGGAGCAAATCGTCGCCGCGGACATCAGCGAATCCGGGCTCTTCGAGCTGGAACAGGAGCTGCTGCGGGAATTCCCCGACATCCGGCTGCGCACCTCGATCCTGGACGTGCGCGACGCGGCGAAGGTGGACTGGCTGGTGGCGCAGACGCGCCCGCACCTGGTCTTCCACGCCGCCGCCTACAAGCACGTGCCCATGATGGAGCGCGAGGTGGAGGAGGCGGTGAAGACCAATGCCTTCGGCACCCTGGCGGTGGGCGAGGCCGCGGTGCGCCAGGGGGTGGAGACCTTCGTCTTGGTCTCCACCGACAAGGCGGTGAACCCCACGAGCGTGATGGGTCAGTCCAAGCGCCTGGGGGAGGTCGTCACCCAGGCGCTGCACGCCCGCGGCCGCACCCGCTTCCTGGTCGTGCGCTTCGGCAACGTGCTGGGCAGCCGCGGCAGCATTATCCCCGTACTGCAGGAGCAGATCCGCAAAGGCGGTCCGGTGACGATCACCCACCCGGACATGATGCGCTACTTCATGAGCGTGGCCGAGGCGGTGCTGCTGGTCCTGCAGACGCCGCTGATGAGCCGCCCGGGCAGCGTCTACATGCTGGACATGGGCCAGCCGGTGCGCATCGTCGACCTGGCGCACGCCCTGATCCGCCTCTCCGGCCTGGAGCCGGACAAGGACATCCCCATCGTGTTCAGCGGCATCCGCGCCGGGGAGAAAGTGGAGGAGGAACTGGTCACCGCCCAGGAGAGTCTGGTGCCCACGCCGTTCGACCGCATCATGGAGGTTCGCTCCGCGGAACCGACGGACGAGGTCACCCTGCGCCTGGCCCTGCGCGAACTCGAGGGGCTGGTGCGGAGCATGGACACGGACGGCCTCCGCGCGGTGCTGGCGCGGATGGCCGGCGCGGCGCCGGCGGTGCCCTCCGCCGCGGCTCAGCTGGCCGGGACGCCGCGGACGCTGTAGAGGGACGGTCATCCGGCGGCTGCGCCCCGTCCTGGTCGCCCTGGCGGCGGCGCTGCTCGTCGGGGCGGCCGTCGCGCTGGCCGTTCCACAGCCCATCCTGCAGGCGGTGGGCGACTTCCTGGTAATCCGGGATCCGCTGACGCCCGCCGACGCCGTGATCGCGGTGAGCGGCGACGGGGTGGGGGAGCGGACCCGGGCAGCGGCCGACCTGCTGCGGCAGGGAGACGCCCGCTGGGTCATCCTTAGCGGCAGCACGAAAGGACACGCCCGGGGCGGGGCCACGGCGGCGATGATGCGGCAGGCGCTGCGCGCCGGGGTGCCGGCGGACCGCCTGCTCATCGACGATCAATCCGACAGCACGCTGGACAACGCCCGGAACACCGCGCGCCTCATGCGAACGCACGGGCTGCGGCGGGCGATCGTGGTCACCTCACCGTATCACACGCGGCGGGCGGCCTGGGTCTTCCGCTCGGTCTTCCTGCCGCAGGGGCTGCAGGTGCGGGTCCTGGCGGTGAGCGACAGTTTCTTCCGCGTGGAGCAGTGGTGGACGAGGCACCGAGAGCGGAGTCTCGTCGCGCGCGAGTACGTGAAACTGCTGGGCTTCCTCGTAGGAATCCGCTGACTTGCGTACCTTGGAACCGCTGGGGAAACGCTCGCCTTGGAACCGCTGGGGAAACGCGCACCTTGGGTGGAGGGATGACGGAGATGGAACCGGTGAGGGTGATCAGGGCGGGATCGCATCCTGAAGTCGCAGCGCTGCGGCGGGGCCTCCGCGCTCTCGAAGACCGCTTCTTACGCCTGCAGCAGCGCCTGGGACGTGAAGGCCTGACGGAGCAGATCTTCCTCGAGAGCGCGGACATCATCCTGGAGACTCAGCGGCACTACCGCTCCCTCAAGGACGAGCGGGGACGTCGCAACCTGCGCTTCTTCAGCGAGCAGCAGCTGGCCCGCCTGGACGAATGGTGCCGCTGGCTCGTGCGCAAGGTGGCAGAGGAGTGCTTCTTCCGCGTCCGCCTGGACCTGGAGCAGACCCTGCGGGCGATGCTCACCCCCGAAGCGCAGCGGGTCTACCTGCGTCTGGCCGAGGTGGAGGAGATGGCGCAGGAGATCGCCGCGCTGCCCGAGACGGATCTGGCCGAACAACTCTGGCAGGGCGAACTGGCGCCAGCGCTGATCGACCAGCTGCACGGCCTGCCCTCGCTGCGGGTGTCGACCGACGCCGAGAACGCGCACTGAGGAGGACGCCCGCCATTCACCGGACAGTAGGTCGAGGACGCCGATGACACCCGAACGCGCCAGGGAACTCACCCTGACCCCGCCGGTGGACCCGCGGGCGGTGGGCACGGTGGGGGCCTTTGTGGTTACCTACCGCCGTCCCGAGTTGCTGGTGCAGACCCTGCGCACCATCCGGTTGCAGACGCATGCGGTGCAGAGCGTGGTCGTGCTGAACAACGACCCCGCCGCCGACGTGCGCACGTTGCTGCGGGAGGAGTTTCCCGAGGTCACGGTGGTCGATCTGCCGGACAACACGGGCTCGGCGGGCGGGTTTGCCGCGGCGCTGCGTCTGGCGGCGGAACAGGGACTGACCTGGGCGTGGCTCTTCGACGACGACGTCGTCCCGTACCCCGACGCCCTGGCGCACCTGCTGGCGGCCACCCGCGGCGGCGAGGAGCCCGCGGAACCGCTCGGTGTCCTGGCGCCGACCCAGGTCTCCGCAGCCGCGGTCTTCGGCGCCTCCCTCTGGCGGCACCGCCCCCTACAGCCGCCGCCGGCGCTGCGCAACGGCACGCGGCCTTATCCCGTGGACGTGGCCTCCTGGGCGGGGATGCTGGTCCACCGGCGGACCGTCGAGCAGGTGGGATACCCGCGCGCGGAGTTCTTCCGCTGCTTTGCCGACTACGAGTTCTGCCTGCGCGTGCGGGCCGCCGGACTGCGCGTCTTCGCCGTCCCCGCCAGCCGCGTGCGCCACGAGCACGGCGCGCCCGTGGTGGTGACGCGCTTCGGCCGGCCGAGCGTGCGTTACCAGTACTCGCCGGCGCGCAACTACTATCACGTGCGCAACGCCGCATACACGGCGCGCTTCATCCTGCACAGCCCCGCCGCAATGGCCAGCCACGTGCTGCGCACCCTGCGGCTAGCGGTGGGCGATCTCATCTACGACGACCACAGAGGGCGGCGGCTGTGGCGGCGGCTGCAGGGATTGGTGGACGGCTTCCGTGGCCGGCTGGGCCGCCGCGAGGACCTGGAATGACCGCCCCCGGGCGCGGGAATCCGCTGCGCCTCCTGCACGTCATCGATGGCCTGGGGGTGGGGGGCGCGGAGGTGCAGCTGGTCCTGTTGTTGCGCCACCTGCCCCGCGAGGAGTTCGCGCACGTGGTCTGCCACGTCGGGCCGCGTGATGAACTGGCCGGCGAGATTCGGGACATGGGCATTCCCGTGGTGGACCTGTCGGTGACGGGCCGCCGTGCACTGCGCGCGGCGCTGCACCGGGTGCGCCAGCAGACGGCCGTCTTCCAACCGGATCTGATTCACGCCGACGGCCTCTACGCCAACCCGATCGCCCGCGCCGCCGGCCTCGCGGCGCGCGTGCCGGTCCTGACGACGATGGGGAACACGGCGGCAGCGCTGGGAGTGCCCTGGCCGCCAACCCGCCTGACGCTGGCCCGCTGGACGATCGTCCTGGGCAACCGTCTCACCGGGCGCCTGTCCCGCCACTTCATGGCCATCACGGCGGCAGTGCGGGAGTCCGTGGTGCGGTTCTACCACATGCCCGCCGACCGCGTCTCGGTCGTGTACCGCGGGCTTGACCTGGAGTCGATGGTCCCCGCCGCGCCGCCGGAGGAGACGGCACGCCTGCGCGCGGCGCTGGTCCCGCCTGATTCCTGGCCGGTGCTGCTGAACGTGGGACGCCTGGCGCGGCAGAAGGGACAGGAGTATCTGCTGCGCGCCCTCCCGGCGATCCGCCGGCGCTATCCCCGGGCCTTCCTGCTGGTGGCGGGGGAGGGGCTTCTGCGGGAGCACTACCGCCGCGTCGCCGCGGAGGTTGGAGTGGCGGACGCCGTGCGCTTCCTCGGGCGGCGCTCCGACGTGAAGCTCATGTTGCAGGCCGCGGATCTCTTCGTCTTTCCGTCGTTGTACGAAGGCACGGGTGTCTCGCTCCTCGAGGCCATGGCGATGCGCCGGCCGATCGTCGCCTCGCGCATCCCGGTGCTGGAGGAGGTGGTGGACGGCGGGGCCGTGCTGGTCCCGCCGCGTGATCCGGCCGCGCTGGCCGATGGGATCGTCCACCTGTGCGCCCATCCCGGACTGTGGGAACCGATGACCCAGCGCGCGCGCCGCGTCGTCGAGGCGCGCTTCGACATCCGGCAGAACGCCGCGGCCTTCGGCCGCCTCTGTCGGCAGGTGGTCGAGGGCACGGCCCGCCCGGCAGAAGCCGCGGTGCGGTTGCCTCGCCCGGGATAACGCATGCGGAGCCTGGTGGGATGAACTGGCGCTTCATTCGCAGAGCCCTCTGGCTGAAACGGAGTCAGTGGTTCGCGCCAGAGCGGCTGCAGGTGTGGCAGGAGCGGCGGCTGCGCGCGCTCGTCGCCCACGCCTACGGCCAGTGCGTCTACTATCGCCGCCTGCTGGACGACCGGGCTGTCTCCCCCGCGGAGATCCGCCGCCTCGCCGATCTGTCCAGGATCCCCGTCCTGGCCCGCCGCACGCTCATGGAGGAGTACGCCGACCTGGTGGCCCGGAGCGCCGCGCGGTTTCACCCCGAGAAAGCGTTCACCACCGGCACCACGGGGGCGCAGCTGCAGTTCCTCCGCGATCGGGAGACGGTGAATGTGGGGAACGCCGCCTTATGGCGTTTCCGGGCGTGGCATGGCATCCGCTTCGGGGACCGGATCGCGGAGATCCGTAACGTCATCTTCCGCCGCCCCACCGGCGAGGCAGACTACGCGACGGTAAGCGAGTACGTGCCGGCGACCCGCACCCTGCGCCTGAATCTCCTCGGCGCCGATGCGGGGCGGCGCGGTGCGGTGGCGCGGGAACTCGTGCGCTTCCGGCCCGACGCCATCCGCGGCACGCCGATGTTGCTCTCCTTCCTCAGCCTTTATCTCCTGGAGCACGCGGAGATCGACATCCGGCCGCGCGTCGTCTTCGCCGGCAGCGAGCGGCTTTATCCGGAGCAACGCCGCCTCATCGCGGAGGCGTTTCGGGCTCCGGTCGTGGAGGGCTACGGCAACTGGGAGTACGCGGTGTTCGCCGGGGAGTGTGAGCAGGGGCGCCTGCACCTGGCTTCGGAGATGGGCATCGTGGAGATCCTCCGCGGCGGCCGGCCCGGCGCGCCCGGGGAGATCGGCGAGGTCACCGTGACCAATCTGTGGAACCGCTCGCAGCCCTTTGTGCGCTACGCCATCGGCGACGTGGGCTACTTTGAGAGTGAGCCCTGCCCCTGCGGCCGTGGCCTCCCCACCTGGCGGGTGGTCGGCGGGCGGGAGAAGGACCTGCTGGCTACGCCGACGGGTTTCATCTACATGTCCACCGACATGATGTCCGCGCCGCGCTGGCGGGGAAAGATCGCCGGCATCCGCTTCTACCAGGAGAACCGCGACGAGGTCCTGGTACAGATCGCCCGGGGTCCGGTCTTCCGCGACCGAGACCTCGAGGACCTGTACGCCGACCTGAACGAGTACCTGGGCGGGCTGCTGCGCATCTCCTTCGAGTTCGTGGAGGATATCGAGCTGACCCCCGGGGGCAAGTACCGCAGCGTGGTCTCCAAGGTGCCCATCGACGTGTGACGCCGCCGCGCCAACACGGCGGCAGGGCGCGTCTTCTGCGATGAGGTCGCTGCATTCCTGGATCGTCCGGCGGTTCACCTACCCGGCCTGGCAGTGGCGACACGGCGGCCGGGTGCTGTCCACGCTCGCCAGCCTGGAGGAGTCGCAGTGGGGGAATCCCGGCGATCTGGAAGCGCTACAGGTGGCGAAGCTGGGGGCGCTACTGCGCCACGCCCAGGCCCGGTCCCCCTACTACCGCGAGGTCTTCCGCCGCGCCGGGTTCGATCCGCGGGAGGTGCGCAGTCTGGTACAACTGCGGGACCTCCCGGTGCTGGAGAAGGCGGACCTGCGGGATCGCGTGGCGGAGATCATGACCACGGCCTTTGGACGCGGGCTGGTAAAGCGGAAGACGAGCGGGTCCACGGGCATTCCGCTCGTCCTCTGGGCGGAACCGGAAGCCCGTGACGCCTGGACGGCGGCGGGGCTGCGGTTTCTGCGCTGGTGGGGGATCGAGATCGGCGACCGCCGGGCGACTCTGATCAGCCGGCACGCCCTCACCCCGGGGACGCGGCTGAAGCAGTTCCTCCTGGCCAACACGCTGGAGTACTCGGCGATGGACCTCTCCGCGGCGACGCTGTCCCGGGTGTACGCGCGGCTGCGCCGCGGCGTGTCGGCGCTGCTCGGCTATCCCTCCTCGCTGGCCTACCTGGCCGAGTACATCGCTGCGGAGCACTCCGGGGTGCCGCCGGCGCTGCGGGCGGTCTTCACGACGGGCGAGGTGCTGCACGCCGATCAGCGGGCGCTGATGCGCCAGGTGTTTCGCTGTCCCGTTGTGGACGAGTACGGCTCCTCCGAGACCGGACACGTCGCGGGAGAATGTCCCGCGGGCCGCATGCACGCCGCCGCGGAGAACGTGCTGCTGGAGGCCCTCCCGGTCGACGGGCAGCCGGAGGCGGGCGAGTTGCTCGTCACCGACCTCAACAACTTCGCCACCCCGCTGATCCGCTACCGCATCGGGGACCTGGGCGGGGTGGAGCAGGGATGCCCCTGCGGCCGAGGGTTGCCGGTCCTGCGGCTGTACGCCGGGCGGACCTCGGACCTGATCACGCTGGCGGACGGCCGACGGATGGACTTCACGGTTCTCTCCGGCGCCTTTGAGGAATTGGTGGACAACGGGCTTCCCGTGGCGCAATATCGTGTCATCCAGCACGATCTCGGGCATTTCGAAGTGCTGCTCGCCGGGCCGGCGAGCCTGCAGGCGGCCGCGGAGCGCGTCGCGGAGCGTGTGCGCGGAGCGCTGCGCGCGACAGTCCGCGTGACCGTCCAGACCGTCCCCGTCATCCCGCCGGACCCGACGGGGAAGCGGCGCCGTTTCATCTCCCGGGTGAGCGCGACGCCTCCTGAGCACGCGGGCGTCACACAATGACTGGAGGTTCCGGAGTCTCCGCATGCCCAACCCGTTGACCGCGGCACCGTTGACGGTGCTGCGCGCGATCCAGCACGGGGTGTCCACTGCCCGGTATGTGCCCCACTTCCTCAGCGCCCCCGTCACCGGGGAGGACGCCGTCGCCGACACGCGGGAGCGGATCTCCCGGCGCGCCGACGCCTTCCTGGAGGTCGCGGAGCGGGCGATCTTTGCCCATTCCCGCAGCGCCTACCGCCCGCTGCTGGACGCCGCCGGGTACGACCTACCGCGCCTCCGCGCACTGGTGGGCCGCCGGGGCGTGGAGGAAGCGCTGCGCCAGCTGCAGCGAGACGGCGTCTACGTCACCATCCAGGAGTTCAAGGGGCTGCGCGAGGTCCGCCGCGGCAACCGGGTCTTCCGCTTCAGCGAGCAGAACTTCCGCAACCCGCTGATCCAGGCGGGCCTGCGGGCCCCCTCGGGCGGCACGCGCGGCCCGGCGCTGTGGAACACCATTCCCCCGGAAAACCACCGTATGGGGGCGGAGCACCTCGCCCTGGCCCTGGAGGCCTACGGGCTGCGCGGAGCGCCGGTGGCCCTCTGGCTGGCGCAGGCGCACGGCGCCAGCGCCTGGGCGGTGCTCGCCCTGGCGGTGATCGGCCAGGCCCCGCCCCGCTGGTTCACGCACGTCGGTCCCCGCACCCCGCTGCGCACCCGGTTGTTCGTGCGGCTGCTTCGACAGACCGCCCGTCTCCGCGGCGTGACGCTGCCCGGCACGACCTACGTCCCGCTGGGGGACGAAGCGCAGATCCTGGAGTGGGTCGCCGGGGCCGGTCCCCGCGGCATCCTGACCACCCCCAGCCTCGCCCTGCGGCTGGCCCTGCAGGCACAGCGGTCCGGCCGGCGGCTCGACGGCCTGACCTTCATCACCATCGCCGAGCCGCTGACGGCGGTGAAGCTGCGACACATCCGGGCGGCCGGGGCGCGTGCCTTCTCGTCGCTCGGCTTTACCGAGTTCGGCCGGGTGACCTACGGCTGCGCCGCCGCCGAGGGGGACGAGACGCACATCTGCAGCGACGCGGTGGCGGTGCTGCAGTACCCTCGCCGCGTCGACCACTTAGGCACCGAGGTGGACGCCCTGCTCTTCACCACGCTGCGGCCCGACGCCCGGCGCATCCTGCTGAACGTGGAGACCGGCGACTACGCCCGGATGCTGCCGGGAGGGTGCGGTTGCTTCCTCGAGCGGGTGGGGTGGACGCAGCGGCTGCGGGACATCCGCAGCTTCGAGAAACTCAACGCCGAGGGGCGCCTCTTCTACGGCACGCAATTGATCGATCTGGTGGAGCAGACGCTGCCCGAGCGGTTCGGCGGCGACCCGACGGACTACCAGCTGGTCGAGCAGGAGGACGAGATGGGCTTCACCCGCCTCAGCATCCTGGTGCACCCCCGCCTGGACGGCGTGGACGAGCGCGGTGTCCTGGCCACCGTCGAGGGCGCGCTGCGCTCCCGGCAGGCGGCCAGTGCCGAGATCTGGCGGGAGGCCGGGACGATCCGTATCGTCCGCGCCGCGCCGATGCTCACCGCCGCCGGCAAACTGATGCCGCTGCACCACCTGGCGTAATCCGCGATGCGACTGCTGGTCATCGGTCTGGACTGCGTCCCGCCGGAGTTCGTCTTCGAGCGGTTTGCCATGCCGCACCTGCGGGCCCTGATGCGGCGCGGATCATACGGGCCGCTGGAGAGCGTCGTCCCGCCGATCACCGTGCCGGCGTGGGCGTGCATGATGACGGGCCGCGATCCCGGGGCGCTGGGGATTTACGGCTTCCGCAACCGCCAGGATTACACCTACGAGGGGTTGGGGATCGCGAACAGCACCTCCGTCCGTGAGCCGGCGATCTGGGACCGGCTCTCCGCGACCGGCCGGCAGGTGATCCTGGTGGGGGTGCCGCCCTCCTTCCCGCCGCGCCCGGTCAACGGCGTGATGGTCTCCTGCTTCCTCACCCCCAGCGCCAAGTCAGAGTACACTCACCCCGCCACGCTCAAGCCGGAGCTGGAGGCCCGCTTCGGCGAGTACCTGTTCGACGTGGCCGACTTCCGCACCGACGACAAAGCGGCACTGCTGCGCCGCGTCTTCGCCGTCAGCGAGCAGAAGTTCGCCATCGTCCGGCACCTGATGACGACGCGGCCGTGGGACTTCTGCATGTTCGTGGACATGGGGCCGGACCGCCTGCACCACGGCTTCTGGAAGTACTGGGATCGGGCGCACGTCAAACACGAGCCGGGCAACCCCTTCCTGCGGGCCTTCCCGGAGTACTACGCCTACCTGGACGAGCAGATCGGCGCGCTGCTGGAGGTCGTCGGCGACGACGTCGCGGTGCTCGTCGTCTCGGACCACGGGGCTAAGCGCATGGACGGCGCCATCTGCGTCAACGAATGGCTGCGCCGGGAGGGATACCTGACCCTGAGGAACCCGCCGCAGGGCATCCAGCGGTTGGCGCCGTCGATGGTGGATTGGGCGAAGACGGTGGCCTGGGGCGAAGGCGGGTACTATAGCCGGATCGTGCTGAACGTGAAGGGGCGTGAGCCGGAGGGGATCGTGGACGGCGGCGCCTACGAGAGGCTGCGGGACGAGTTGATCCAGGGGCTGGAGCGCCTGGGGGACGAGCAGGGCCGCCCCATCGGGACGCGCGTGTATCGTCCCGAAGAGCTCTACCCGGTACGGCGCAACATCCCACCGGACCTGATCACCATCTTCGGCGACCTCTCCTGGCGCAGCGCCGGCAGCGTGGGCTTCGAACAGGTGTGGACCCACGAGAACGACACCGGCCCGGACGACGCCAATCATGCCCAGTACGGCATGTTCGCCGCCGCGGGTCTGCCGCTGCCGCCGGGCGAGCTCTCCGGGATGCGGCTGCTGGATGTGGCCCCGCTTCTCTCGCGATTCTTCGGCCTCAACGGGGCCGAGTAAGGAGGACGGCGCGTGGAAGGATTTACGGTCTGGTTCACCGGCCTGCCCAGTTCGGGGAAGAGCACCCTGGCCGGCCTGTTGTCTGACGCGCTCCGCCGGCGCGGTCTCGCCGTCGAATTGCTGGACGGCGACGAGGTGCGCACGGTTCTGACCCGGGGCCTGGGCTTCTCCCGGGAGGACCGGGACGAGAACATCCAGCGCATCGCCTGGGTGGCGAAGGTGCTGACGCGCAACGGCGTCGTGGCCATCACCGCGGCCATCTCCCCGTACCGCGCGGCCAGAGACCACGCGCGGCAGGCGATCGGCCGCTTCGTGGAAGTCTACGTGGCCTGCCCGGTGGAGGTCTGCATACAGCGGGACGTGAAGGGGCTCTACGCCCGGGCGCTGCGCGGCGAGATCGAGCAATTCACCGGCGTGTCCGACCCGTACGAGGAGCCGCTGCAGCCGGAGGTCGTGGTGCGGACGGACGTGGAGTCCCCCGAGGAGAGCCTGCAGCGCATTGTCGGCTCCCTGGAGAGCGGCGGGTTCCTGGCGCCGGGGATGACCAACGTGCGCGTCCCCACCTATCTGGTGGAGCAGCTGCGCCGCGTCTGGGGTGACGGCGCCTTCGAGGCCCGCCTCGGCGAGGCCCTGGCCGCGCAGGCCGCGGCGGTGGAGGAACCCCTGCACGAGGCCGAACGCGAGGAAGTGCTCGCCCGCCTGCGGTCACTCGGCTATGTGGACTGACGTCGGGAGACGTTGATGCTGCCGGCCCCGCACGGAGGAACGCTTGTCGACCGCCGCCTGTCGCCGCCGGCCGTCCAGGAGATGGCGGCGGAACTCCCCCGCCTGCCGCGTCTGGAGGTGACGCGGGAACAGGCCTACGACATCGTCAATGTCGCCACCGGCGCCTTCAGCCCGCTGCAGGGGTTCATGGGCGAGGTCGAGGTGGAAGCCGTAATCCGCACCGGGCGGCTGCCCGACGGCCTACCCTGGACGATTCCCATCGTGCTGGACGCAGAGGCGGAGGTCGCCCGGCGCCTGGGTGAGGGAGTGCTGCTCACCTACCACGACCGGCCGCTCGCACGCCTGAACGTCCGCGAGCGCTTCACCGTGGACCGCGCCCGGGCCGCCCGCGGCGTCTTCGGCACGGACGACTCCGCTCATCCGGGGGTCGCCGGCCTCTTGGCGCAGCGCCCGGTCCTGCTCGGCGGACCCATCGACCTGATCGCCATGCCGGAGAACCCCTACAGCCGCTACACGCTGGCGCCAAAGGAGACGCGCGTCCTCTTTTCGACGAAAGGCTGGCGCACCGTCGTCGGGTTTCAGACGCGGAACGTGCCCCACCTCGGCCACGAATACGTGCAGAAGACCGCGCTCAGCTTCCTCGATGGGGTCTTCATCAACCCGGTGATCGGCCGGAAGAAACCCGGCGACTTCCGCGACGAGGTGATCCTGGCCGCCTACCAGGCCCTGATCCAGCACTACTACCTGCGCACCCGGGCCGTCCTGGCGGTGCTGCTCACGGAGATGCGCTACGCCGGCCCGCGGGAGGCCATCTTCCACGCCATCGTGCGCAAGAATTTCGGGTGCACCCACTTCGTCGTGGGACGCGACCACGCCGGGGTGGGGAGCTACTACGGGCCCTACGAGGCGCAGGAGATCTTCGACCGCTATCCCGACCTGGGGATCGAGCCGCTGTTCTTCACGGCGTTCTTCTACTGCCAGCGCTGCGGCAGCATCGCCAACGAGAAGACCTGCCCGCACGGGGCAGAGGAACGGATCGACTTCTCCGGCACCCAGCTGCGCCAGGCTCTCACCGGCAACGGGCAGGCCGATCTCCTGGTGCGGGCGGAGGTGCTGGAGGTGGTGCGCAACTTCCCCGACCCCTTCGTCTCCGCCGCGGAGAGCGCCTGAGCGGTTCTTCGGCCCCGTACCGCTCTCTGGGATGGTGACCCTGTGCACGTAAACAAACAGGCCGCGAACGCGGTGCGGGTGGAGGCCATCGCCCCGCCCGAGCCCGTGCGCATCTCCCGCCGCATCAGCCAGGCGCTGGCCGTGCTGGTGGGGTTGTTCGTCTTCATTCTGGCCCTGGAGCTCTTGAAGAGCGGTGCGGGCGGCGTCGGGCTGCTGCTGCGGCGCCTCGCCGCGCACGGCCTGGTCAACGCCATGGGCTTTGGCTGGCTGCTGGCCTACATCTCGCTGAGCGGCTCGCCGGTGGCCGCCACCGCCCTGACCCTGCTGGGCGGCGGGGCGCTCTCGCCCATGGAGACCTTCGGGATGATCAACGGCTCCCGCTTCGGCGCCTCGTTCATCGTCCTGTTCACCGGGTTCGTCTTCTACCTGCGCGGGGTGCGGGGGAAGGGCGTCGTCTCCATGGGTATCCTCTCCATGCTGACGACGGCGACCATCTACCTGCCGGCGATGCTGCTGGGGGCGCTGGCGCTGCGGAACGGCTGGCTGGCCCGCGCGCGCTTCGGCGCGCCGCGGGCGCTCACGTCGGTGCTGGATCTGATCTACGCCCCGATCACCCACGCCGCCCGCGCCTACCTGCCCGATCTGGCGGTCTTCGCCATCGGGTTCGGCTGCCTGCTGGCCGCCTTTCAGTTGTTCGACCGGGCGCTGCCCCGCGTGGGCAGCACCGTCGTGGAGACGCGCTGGGGGCGCTGGTTCGACCAGCCGCTGACCACGTTCCTCCTGGGGCTGCTGGTGACCTCGCTCACGCTCTCCGTGTCGGTCTCGCTCTCGCTGCTGGTCCCCCTGGCCAGCCGGGGGTACGTGCGGCGGGATCAGGTCATCCCGTACATCATGGGCGCGAACATCTCCACCTTCGTGGACACGCTCTTCGCCTCGCTGCTCATCCGCACGCCCATGGCGTTCACCATCGTGCTCACCGAGATGATCTCGGTGGCCGTGGTTTCGCTGATCGTGCTCGTCTCCTTCTTCCAGCGCTACCGCGACGCGCTGATGGGGCTGAACAGTTTCTTCGCCGCCAGCCGCTGGCGCTTCACGCTCTTCGTCGCCATCCTGGCGATCGTGCCGCTGACGCTGTTGCTGCTGTAGGGCGGGCCCGCGCCCGGAAGACCTCGTCGGTCCGGTGCCTCCTCGTGCGCTTTTCGCGCCGGGGAGGCACTGTGCTTTACGGCGGGCGGCGGGGGACCTGGTAGGAGACCGTGAGCGGGGGTGAGGTCACCGGCCCTCCGGCCTCCCGGGCCCTCTGACCGGTCACGATGAGGCCGGTGGTGAGGAGGGTGCGCTCGATCGGGACCACGGGCCGCCCGGTGGTGTAGAACTCCACCAGGGCGTGCACCAGGTAACCGAAATGGTCGAACGGCTCCCCCTGGAGGACCAGGCCGCTGGTGGCGATGCTGCCGTCGCCGTACTGGGCGCCCAGCAGGAACTCCTTGTCGTCGAAGACCCGCGGGATGAACGCCAGCACGGCGCGGGTGCCGTCCACGTACTGGATCAGGACGACCGTGGTCTCCGGCCCCAGCCCGGCGGGCACGACCGGCGCGCGCGCCCGGCGCGTCTTCGCGGAGGCGATCAGCGCGTCCAGGACCTTCGCGCCCCAGCGGTCACGGTCGGGCAGGGACCAGTACCCCAACCCCACTTCGCGCACGGAACTGACGCCGGTCTCCTGGGGACCGCGCTGTTCCAGGAAGCCCTGGAGGAGTTCCGCGGCATGGATGGCAAAGGCGCGGTACGGGGTGGAGGCAATGGCGACGGCAACCTCCACCTTTGCGCCGCGCAGGGGCCGGTCCAGCGGTACGTAGGGGAGGACCGAGCCCCCCATCAGTGGGACGCCGCGCCGCGCCGCCTCGCTCACGATCGTCTGGCTGTCCGGCCAGTTGGCGGCCACCATCTTATCGATGAAGACCGGGACGCGGCTCCCGGTCTGGTCCAGGATCCGCAGCACCTCGCGCACCACCTGCAGCCGGGGGGTGGGGCTTGGCGCGGTGCCGCGCTCCGGCAGGTCCTCACGCGTGGCGATGAGCACGCCGTCTGCGGCGAGGCGCCGCCCACCCGCGTCCTCCAGCAGCGCGTCGGCGATGGAGGAGGCGACGCGGAATCCATACTTCGCCGCCAGCGTCCGCGTCATGTCGCGGGGGCGCGGGCTCTCAGTCCACACGCTGCCCACCGTCACCGGTGAGGGATAGGCGCGGTCACCGACCCGGTAGCCTTCCAGAAAACGGGTGCCGATCACGTCCGCGTGAGAGTGCGGATACCAGCTGTCCACCAGGAAGGCGAGGCGTTTCTGCGCCGGAGCGGAACGGACCGGCGAGGAGAGCGCAGCGGCGAGCAGCAGCACCGTGCCCCAGATCCAGCCGCGGCCGACCCTCACGGCCGCGCCGCCAGCCGGGAGAAGACCAGGATGCGCAGCGGGTACGCCGTCATGACGTACAGGGTGCCGTCGGGACCGGCCGTGGAGCCCTGGATGAGGACGGTGCGCGAGGGGCGGCGGATGTGGCTGGCCCTCGTCCCGCTCGGCGGCAGCGGCGCGACCTGGCCCACCGCCTCCGGCCGGCCGGTGCGGGTACTCAGACGCATGATGAAGAGCGCGCCTTCCGCCCCGCCGCGCAGGACGGCGGTGTAGTACATGTTGCCGTCGGGAGCGGCGGTCATCGTGTAGTGGGTGCCAGGGAGGGCATAGCCCTCCGGCGCCGCCGCCCCGTGGAGCTGCACGGCCACGGCCTGTTCCCCCGGCGTGAAGGTGTAGACCTGGCCGGAGTCCTCCCCGACGCCATAGAAGCGCGTGCCGTCCGGTCCCGCCGCCAGCGCATAAGGGCTCTCGTAGGTGCCCTGTCCCGAGAACTGCAGCGCCAGCCGTTCGATGCGGCCGGCGGCCGCGTTGTAGCGCATCATGGCGTTGGGAGCGACCGGATGGAAGGCGTCGCCGCTGGCGAGTACGACCAGATAGCGGGTCGGCGGGCGCGGCGCGAATTCGCCCTTGTCGCTGAAGGCCCGCGTGCGCGGGTCGTAGGTGATCAGGTGCACCTCCGGGTCGGTCAGGGCGTAGACGATGTTCCGCCGCGGATCCACTCCCACCGCGATGATGCTCTGCCGCGGCCGCGGGATGCCCAGGTCGGTCACGCGATTGGTCTGGGGATCGTAGACGAGGAGGTGCCCGCCAGGGTAGGCGCTCTGCGCCGCCCGCACCGCCGGCTCGCCCGACTTGGTGGCGAAGTAGACCCTCCCGTCCGGCGCGACGGCGGGCTTGGTGTGGATCTTCGCCTGGGCGTTCGGACCGGGCGCGGATTCGCCGGTGGCCGCCGCCATGTCCGCGATCAACTGGAACTCCCGCCCTCCCGGGGACAGCACCAGGAAACGGCCGAACCCGTCGTAGAAGGTGGTCCCCAGGTAGACGCGGCCGTCCGGCCCCGTCTGGATCGCGGTGTAGGCCCCACCCGTGTGATATTGCTCGTTCACCCAGATGACGATGGGGTTCAGCAGGGGGACAGCCCCCGCCGCCAGGGCGGTGCACAGGACGACCAGCAAGGAGAGGACTAGAAGGCGGGCCACGGCTTGTTCACCTCCGGGAGACTGTCAATTAGCTTGGCCGCGGGAACCGGGGAACCCTGCCGGTCAAACGGCTGTGGCCGTCCCGGGGTTCCGCTCTGCGCCGGCCACAGGTCTAAGGACGACCCGGCGCGGGCAAAACCCGTGTTGAACGGCCCCCCGAAAAGGCACCCCGCCCCGCGAGGGCGGTCCGCAAAGCCACGGGTCTCGGTCCGAACGAGATAGCCGGGTTGCCGAAGTGGGCGGTTTTCTTTTGCCGCGCGTCGGGGGAATCCTAAGAACGCCTTCAAGGAGACTTCCGGTGCGCGTCCGCACACTCTCCGTTCATTCCACACGTCCAACCGTCCGCCGCTGGCAGCGCTCGCTCGCCGCTGTCATCGTACTGGTCCTGGCGTGGACGATCACGCCGTCGGGTCCGCCGGTTACGCAGGCCGCGGCCGCGCCGCGCGCCGAGGTCAGCGGCCGCGTGGCGGACGCGGCCACCGGAGCGGGGCTGCGGGCCATCGTCACCGCCAGCGGCAGGGTCGGGGCGGTCAGTTCCTCCGCGGCGGTCCAGACCGACGGCTCCGGGTTCTACCGCTTGCAGGTCCCGGTGGGGACTTACACTGTCACGGCCAGCCGATCCGGGTACGCGGATCAGAGCCGCCGGCTGACGCTGCGGCAGGGCGCGACCACGCTGAACTTCCGCCTGCAACCGCTGGCCGCCGCCAAACACGGGCCCACGCCGACGCCGAAACCGCCCGCCCCGACCGCGACCGCGGCACCGACGCCGGCACCCGTCCCGACGGTAACGCCGCAGCCCGGCCCGACACCGCCGCCGCCCGCGGGCGTGCGGCGCTGGAGCGACCCGCAGTCCTGGCCGGGCGGCCGCGTGCCCACGCGGAATGACAGCGCGGTCATTCCCGCCGGCGTGGTGCTGGAGGTGGACACGACCGCGGCGGAGGCCCGCACCCTCACCGTCGAGGGGACGCTGCGGGCGAGCCGGCAGGTGGCGTCGCAGTTGACGCTCTACGGCAACATGATCCTGCAGAACGCCGGCGTGCTGGACTACGGTCGTCCGCAGGACCGTGTGCTCGTTCCCGCGGCCATCCGCTGGTCGCTGAACGAGGCCGCCTACGTCGGCGGCGACACCATGGCGCCGGTAGCGACCGACGTCGGCCTGTGGGCGATTGACGATGCGCAGGTCTGGATTCACGGCGCCTATCGCGACACCTGGAGTCCCCTGACGCGTCCGGCCCGCGCCGGCGCGGTCGACATCACTGTCGATCCGACCTACGCGGTCGGCTGGCAGGTGGGGGACCAGGTGGTCGTCGGCCCATCCCACGTGAAGACGTCATACACGAACGACCAGGATGAGGTGCGGCGGATCGTGGCCGTGCTCGGGGGCGGCATGTTCCGACTGAACGCGCCGCTGCTCAACGACCACGACGTCCTGGCCGTCACCTGGACCGACGCCTGGGGGGACACCTGGACGGAGACGCTCGCCGCCAAGGTGGTCAACCTGACCTCAAACATCATGTTCCAGGCCGTCGATCCCAACAACCGGCCGCACGTCATGTTCATGGATCGGGCCAAGCACTACGTCGAGGACCTGGCGGTGGAGAACTTCAGCCCGATGCCCAAGGTCAACCCGATGAGCCGCTACGCCTGGCACGAGCACCGGCAGGGGGACGGCTCCCGCGGCAGTTACCTCCGACGCGTCCGCCTTTACGGCGGGCCGGGCGACGGCTGGCACATCCACAACGCGTACGGGATCGAGGCGCAGGATGTCGTCGTCTACAATCAGGCGCGCGCCTACGTGGTGCGTCCCGACGGGACCTGGTTCACCAACACCCAGCCGATCATGCTGGAGCGGGATCGGGGCAGCGGCGGGTCGCAGTTCCGCGCCGCGGACGACTGCTGGCTCGACCGGCCGCTGGTGATGCGCTGGGGCGCGGGCACGCGCGATTACCGCAACTCCGGCATCTGGCTGACCGGCTCGGTTAACTGCGCCGTCGTCGGCGCCGTGGCCACCGGCGGCGGCGGACAGTCCCGCTCCTCCGGCATGCACTGGGAGGAGGGCGGCGCGGGCGGCGGGGAGACCGCCTACGTCTACCGCGCCGAGGCCCACTCCAACCAGGTGATGGGCTTCCACTCCTGGCAGAACAACACGCCCACACAGCGCATCGTCGACCTGCTGACCTGGCGCAACGGCGAATCCGGTGTCGGCTGGGGCGCGTACGGCACGCGCTACTGGGCGCACCAGGTGCGGGCTATCGGCAACCGCAACGCGCAGCTGGCCCACTGGGCCTCCGGGTGGGGGATCACCGGCTTCCTGGCGGACGGGCTGGGTCAGGGCGCGGGCATCGAAATCCGGAACTACGTCAGCCCCAGCACCAGCGACTCCGTCTACGAGGATGGGGTCGTGCGCAACGTGCAGGTGAACGCGCGACACATGCCGGGCACCAGCACCTCCGGCGTGGTGTCGTGGATCCAGTTCGCCCGCATCTCCTGGGACCCGGCGCGGCCGATCCAGTTCGGCTCCGGCGCCATTCCGCCCGTGGGCAGCCGCCTGCGCTTTCGTGGGCAGACCGGATTACAGCGGTCGGCGAACTTCACCCTCTACCGGTTGAACGATCCGAACGTGCCGGGCAGCATCACCGACCTGGAGTACAATGCCCGGCGCGTCGACAACGACTCGGCGGGCACGCGCCCCCGTCCGCCGCGGGTGCGGTTGATCACCCCGGACGACACGGTGACCACCGGTGTCATCCGGCTGGAGGTAGAAACGGACGCGCCGCAGGTGGACTTCTACCAGGCCAACCACCTGCTGGCCCGTGTGGCCCCCGTCGGCGGGCGCGCCAGCCTCGACTTCGACATGTCCACCTTCCCCCGCCGCCGGGCCTATTTCTGGGCGCTGGCCACCGGGACAAACGGCGCGGTGAACACCAGCCGGGTGATCCGGGTGCGGCGGTTCTGAGCGATGCGAAGAGGAATCCGGTGGAGACGCGCATCGCTGGCCACCTGGCTCTGATCAGTCTCTACGTCGTGACGCGGACGGTAGGCCTTCCGCCGGTTGGACCACTCGCGGGGGAGACGGAACCGGTGGGCGCGCTCGATCTGCTGTCCAAGTCAATCGAGATCGGTCTAGTGATTATCCTTAGCGTGCTCCTGCGCGGCGCCTACCGCTCTCGCACCGCTTCCGCGTAGACCCGCGCCAGGAAGTTATCCACCGGCGCGCGGTCGTCGGTCAGGACCACCGACGGACCGGCGGCGAGATACTCGGCCAGTTCCTCTCCAGTCAGCGGGACGAGGGGGATCTCCGCGGTCACGCCGGGCGGCCGGCGGGCGGTGATGGCGCGCAGGTCGAGCGGCTGCTGCGCGGCGAAGACGACGAAGATCGTCAGCACGTTCTGCCGCCAGTCTGCGCCCGCCGGCAGCAGGTAGACGTGGCGGAAGACCTGCTGCAGGGTGCGCACGTAGGAGCGCGCAAACAGCCCCACCCGCCCGTCCACGATGTTCACCGCGTAGACGCCGCCGGGGGCCAGGGCGTCGGCGACCAGGCGGGCGAACTCCCGCGTAGTCAGGTGGTAAGGGATGGAATAGGCGTCCCGGAAGACGTCCGTAAACACGAAGTCGTAGGTGTGCTGCGGCCGGCGGAGGAAGAACTGCCGGCCGTCTTCGTTCCAGGTGCGCACGGACAGGGCCGGTGACAGGCCCAGGGCCTCGGAGGCGACGCGCGTCACCGCTGGGTCGATCTCCACGACCTCGATCCAGCTGGCGGGATAGAGCCGGTACAGGTAGCGCGGGAAGACGTAGCCGCCGCCGCCCACGAAGAGCGCGCGCAGCGGCGGAGCGTTGCCGGACCCGGAGCGCCGCGCCGCGACGTCGGCCGCGAGCACGGCCCAGCCCTTCTCGTAGTCATAGCGCAGCGCCGTAGGGTCCTTCAGGTCCACGTAGCTGTGGATCAGGCTGTCCAGGGCGAGGGCGCGTGTGCCCGGTGCTACGTCGAGCACGCGGATGCAGTAGTAGTTGGACTCGCGCAGGCACGGGCTGGGCACCCAACCCGCGGCGGAGACGACGACCGTGAAGACAAACGCGGCGCCGGCCGCGACCTTGACCCGGGGCCGCACCTCACCCCCGGCGGCCGTCCCGCTCCCGGCGATCAGCACCCCGACCAGCACGGCGCTCTGCGCGACCAGCAGGACGACCGCGCGCGCCCCGAGCAGCGAGATCAGGAGAAAGCCCGCGGCGAAGGTACCGGCGATGCTGCCCACCGCCTGGGCGGCGTAGATCCGGCCGACGACATCCCCCGACGTCCCGATGGAACGGATGGACAGCCGGATCAGAATCGGGGAGACCGTCCCAAAGCCGACGGCGGCCGGAAGCAGCATCGCCCCCAGCAGCAGCGGCAGGCTGAGCGCGGGCGGCAGCGCGGCGAGCACGGCGTCGGTCATCCGCGGCCAGAGGCGGGAGTAGACGTAGGGCATCAGGAGGGCGGCGAGCGTCCCCGCGCCGGAGAGGGCGAAGGCGTGGGCCAGCAGGCGCGGCGTGGGCTGGCGGTCGGCGAGGCGGCCGCCCAGCGCATTCCCCAGGCTGATCCCCAGCAGCGTCACCCCGATCACGGTCGCCCACGTGTACAGTGAACTACCGAAGAGCGGCGCGGCCAGGCGCGCGCCCGCCAGTTCGACGACCATCACCGCGGCCCCGCCAAGCGCGGCCAGCAGCAGCGGCGCCGGAGGGCGGGCGGTGATGATGCCGATCGACGGCATCGCATCCACCGCACCAATGTCCCGCGGGCGGCCTTCCCCGGATGCGGCGAGCGCGATGACGGCCAGGGCCACCAGCCCCGCTCCCGCGGCCACGACGATGACGCGGATGCCGAAATGCTCGAGCAGATAGAACCCGCCGAGGGCGACACCCAGGACGCTGCTCGCCGTGGCCGCGGCGCTGAGCCCGCCTGCCGTGCCGCCGGCGGCGGTAGTGGTGCGCAGTGTCAGGCGCGTGACGATCGGCAGCACCGTCCCGAGCAGGGCGGCTGGTGCCAGCAGCACGATCGCGGCGATGAGCACCACCCGTGCGAACAGCGGCGCGCCGAGCCAGACCCCGCGCATCATGTCGGTGACCGCCACCGTGGCCATCACCCCGATCCCGCCGAGGCAGAGCGTTGCGGCGAGGAGGCGCGGAGAGGGGATGCGGTCGGCGAGGTACCCGCCCAGCGCGTCGCCCAGGGCATAGCCGGCCAGCACGACGCCGATGATTCCCGTCCAGGTTTCCAGGGAGACGCCGATCACCGGCGCGAGCAGCCGGCCGGCGGTGATCTCCAACAACAGGATGGAGAAGCCCGCCCCGATCACGATGGAGTAGGCCAGGAGCGGACTCCAGCGCAGGCGGGCCGGTGACCGAAGTGCGGGCACGCCAGAGAGATTCCCCGCGCCGGGAATCAGTAGACGCTCTTGCGGGCGATGCGGAACTCCAGCAGGTCCTCGTCGGCCTTGAGGGCGGCGTAGAGCCAGACCAGCGGGAGGAAGAGGCCCCCGGTCACGAAGGCCAGGGAGAGCAGGATGGCGCCGTGCACCCAGAGGCCCTGGAGAAAATACCAGAAGGGGCCCAGAATCAGGGCGGCCCAGTTCCACCCCAACCTGCGGGGGGACGGCCGGTAGTAGAGGTCGGCCGGATCGCCGCGGGCGGGCAGGGCGATTTCTCGATTCAGGGCGCTCCGGATCCACTTCGCCGGCCGGAAGTGCGCGTAGGCGATCACCAGCGAGAGGTACAGCGCGACGAGGAGGACGGCGGTGACGCGCCAGAAGGTGACCTCCAACCGCCCGAGGACGACGGCGGTGATCAGGACGAGGGCGCCGGCGAGATACCAGGGCATGGGATCACTCCGCGACCGCGTGATGAGTTGGAGCGGGGAACGGGAATCGAACCCGCATCACCGGCTTGGAAGGCCGGA
>Ga0209126_1000092_pt1 | contig 26167 bp, 19 predicted proteins | sample RifCSP19_1_FD_184024 | JGI IMG/M metagenome (GOLD analysis project Ga0209126, IMG submission 184024) | Soil microbial communities from Rifle, Colorado - Rifle CSP2_sed 19_1 (SPAdes) (version 2) | ecosystem: Environmental > Terrestrial > Deep subsurface > Rock core/Sediment | place: Rifle...
ATATTCATGCTGCCCTCGATCACAAACCGCAAATGACCATGGACGATGGTGCAGATCTGGTGAGTGTGCTGCACAAAGACCGCCGCGACCTGTTGACCAACGTGGTTGGCGGCACCGAAGAAACCACTACCGGCGTCATCCGCCTGCGTGCCATGGCAGCCGACAAAGCATTGCAATTCCCGATCATCGCCGTCAATGACGCCATGACCAAGCACTTCTTCGATAACCGTTACGGTACAGGTCAATCCACAATCGATGGAATCGTGCGTGCCACCAACGTCCTGCTGGCAGGCAAAACCTTTGTGGTTGCCGGCTACGGCTGGTGTGGACGGGGCCTGGCTTCACGGGCGCGCGGGTTGGGTTCCAATGTTGTTGTCACCGAAGTCGATCCGCTCAAAGCGCTGGAAGCAGTTATGGATGGTTACCGTGTGATGGCGATGGGTGAAGCTGCCAAAATTGGCGATATTTTCTGCACCCTCACCGGCGACCTGAACGTGCTGGACCGCGGGCACTTCGAGGTCATGAAGGACGGCGCTATCATCTCCAATTCCGGCCATTTCAACGTTGAAATCAACATTCCGGCGTTAGAGGAGATGTCGACCGGCAAGAGGTTGTTACGCCCCTTCGTTGAAGGCTACGATCTGAAGGACGGTCGCGAGATCTTCCTGCTGGGCGAAGGCCGCCTGATCAACCTGGCAGCCGCGGAAGGACACCCCGCCAGCGTGATGGATATGTCCTTTGCCAACCAGGCTCTGAGCCTGGAATACTTGGCTCGCAATGTCGACAAATTCGAGAAGAAAGTCTACAGCGTCCCGGAGCAGATCGACAAGGAGATCGCCCGCCTGAAGCTGGAAGCCATGGGTGTGTTAATCGATACCTTAACCCCCGAGCAGGTGAAATATCTGAATTCGTGGGAAGAGGGGACCTAAGGGAATCAATCAGGGAGCTTCTACGACGATCTCAATGAAGAACGGATCGCCAAAAAGCACTCCCTGTTGATCGTGGGCCTGCCAGGCACTGCGATAGGCGCCTGGTTCGGTTGGGGCGGTGAAAAGCATGCGGATCATGGCTTCGCTCCCGCTGCGCGCCGGAAAGAGCGCCTGCTCCTTCGGAGCGCTGAGGTCTGGCCCGGCGATCAACTGTAAGCCGTAGGTGGAGTCCCAATTGCATGTACCGCTGTTTTCGACCTGCCAGCGTTTGTCTAACTGTTCTCCCGGAGCAACAACGCTGCCATCTGGGATGGTCAAGTCGTCAAGGAAGACCAATCCTGGCTCACAAGGGGGGGTGGGTGTTGATCGAGGGAGTTTATCCTGATCGTCGACCTCCGGCGTGATGGAAGCTCGATCCTGGGTTGGCTGGCTAAGAAGCCTGGTCTGATCTGCGTTGGTTGGGGGAATATAGAGAGTAGCTGGCGTGCCCAGGCTCCCACACGCTGCCAGTGCCCACACCAGCCAAACCATTACTCCGATTTGGGAGAATTTCTTCACGCTTTATGGTTGTCGCATTCCGTTTTTACATTTCCTCATCCATCTCACCGCCTTCTTCGTCCCTTGTGGCCATTGGGATAGGCAGATCGCCGCTCAACGCCTGTTGGCGGATGGACAGCTCGATCTCATTCATTAGATCAGAGTGTTGGCGCAGGTAATCCTTAGCGTTCTCGCGACCCTGGCCGAGACGGATGTCGGTAAAGGAGTAGAACGAACCACGTTTTTCGATGAGGCCAAGTTCAGCCGCCAGGTCGAGCACATCGCCTGCCTTGGAAATACCTTCGTCGTACATGATATCAAATTCAGCCGTGCGAAAGGGAGGTGCAACCTTGTTCTTCACCACCCGCACCCGCGTACGGTTGCCGATGATTTCTGAGCCCAGTTTAATCGATTGGATGCGGCGCACATCCAGCCGCACCGATGAGTAGAACTTGAGCGCCATGCCGCCGCTGGTCGTCTCCGGGTTGCCGAACATAACGCCGATCTTCTGGCGTAGTTGGTTGGTGAAAATCACCGCTGTGTTGGTCTGCTTAATCGCACCAGAGAGCTTGCGCAGCGCCTGTGACATCAACCGGGCTTGCATCCCCATCGGAGAATCCCCCATATCCCCTTCAATCTCTGCGCGCGGCACCAGTGCCGCCACTGAGTCGATCACGACAACTTCGATAGCGCCTGAGCGGACAAGAGTCTCTGTGATCTCCAAGGCTTGTTCACCGGTATCCGGTTGGGAGATCAACAGGCTGTCTATCTGCACCCCGCAGCGGGAGGCGTAGGAAGGATCGAGGGCGTGCTCCATATCCACGTAGGCGCACGTACCACCCATTCTTTGGGCCTCCGCCACGATGTGCTGGCAGATCGTGGTTTTACCGGAAGATTCCGGGCCGTAAACCTCGGTGATACGGCCGCGGGGGACGCCGCCCACACCCAGAGCGATATCCAGCGAAAGGGAGCCGGTGGGGATAATCTCAACCGCCAATTGGTGAGCCTCTCCGAGGCGCATGATGGCGCCATCGCCATAACGTTTGGTGATGTCTCCCAACGCCTTGTCAAGAGCGACTCGGCGCGAATCATCGATACTTTCTGAAGGTGGGGAATTTTTCCGAACCATGTTTTTATTGCTCCTGATGAAGAATAACTAACAGGCCTACACTTATATATGGGGAGGCTTAAGGGAAGACGATTAGATCAATAACTGGCCTTCTCCATGAAATGGATCAACCCGGCTGCTATATTATAGTCTGCTCTACTCTGAATTCAAAGAAGACTCGAGAACGAATTCCCCCTAAGTTTAGCACAGATGTTCTGATTGTCAAGGGATGAGAAGCGGTGTGAAATCAGCTCCGGGCAAGGGTGGCAACTCTTGTGTGAAGCCATTCCGGCCATTGAACGAAAAAAAGCTGACCAGACCCGGTTGAATCTCAATCTCCAGGGTGTAATTCTTTGCCAGGTAATTGATCAAGATTTCGTATTTCCCAGCCGGCAGGTCACTGATCACCAGGTTCTCTTGATAATAAGGATCGGGGTTGACGTTTCCACGTCCGTAGGTATTTGCTCGCCAGGTCTGGCCACTTCCCTGCGAACGTACCATGACTAACTGCCCAGCCAGTCTTGCTCCACCTGTGTTCATCACCCTTCCTGCCAGCACTCCCCACCCCTGGGGAGGCACTAACCACAATTCGGGGTTGCGTGTGGAATAAAGACTGTCTTTCTCCAGCCTGACTTCAAAATGAAGATGTGGCCCGGTTACCTTCCCTGTTTTCCCACTTTTCCCCAGGATATCACCCGTTTCCACATGCTGCCCCTTGACCACAGCGACGCGATCCAGGTGGCCGTAAAGTGTGTAGAGTGTGTATCCCTGAAAGCCGAAATCATGACGGATATAAACAGCCAGGCCGTAGGGATCGGTCTTGTCCTCGTAGCCATAATATACGCCATAACCAGCCCAGGTAACTTTGCCTGAACCGGCTGCCAATACCGGCGTGCCGACAGGCGCAGGGATATCCACGCCGCCATGCACAATGTCCTCGAAGAAAACTCCGCCGTAGCGGTAATTTGCTACCGGCCAGTTGATCTCATTGGCAGCTATTGGACGCGAGAAATAGAAATGGTCGAAAGGTGTCAAAGCCCAGGGGATCGGGTAAAGGGCTGGTCGCCAGGCGGATGCGGGCGGAGGTGCTGGGTTGGGGAAGACAAAGTTCAATGGCTGCTCTGGGGCAGTGAAGACGGCGGTGTCTGGTTGAGCACCGGCCTGGGGCTGACCGGAGTGGCTAACCTTCTCAGATTGAGATATGCGGGATTTGGCTGGTGCGGGGTTATACTCAGAAAAGGCTGGAAGTGGAAGAGGTTCCGGTATGCGGAGATGGGAGCCCGACAGGCCAGCAAAAAGCAGTAAGATCAGCCCAATGGTGAAGTGGAGCCAGCGGGGAAGGGCAGAGTGTGCAATGAATTTCATGGCCCTTCGGTGGGGATAGCACTGCCGGATGCAGGGGAGGTCGTCTGAGTGAGGGGCGGGGCTATGGTTGGAGGAGCGATGGGACTGAGTCTCGCAGTAGGGGCAGGGGCGGTTGGCGTGACCAGGGCTTCAATTGGATAGAGATCTAACATGGCTTCTCGCCAACTCTGGCCATCCTGGAAGACAAACTCATTAAAACGAGCTGCAGGGTATGCCGATCGCCAGGTGGGCAGGGCAGGCAGGCGATCCCATTTATAGGCCGCTGCCATTTCGGTGAAATCCACCCAATAACCGCGCAGGATTTCCTGGTGGAAAGCACCTCCATGTTCATAAAGGAATGGGTCTCCCCCATAGCGGGCGTTGAAATCCCACGCCTGGTCGTGAAGCGGCGCGCCTTGGGATCCATCCTGGAAACGCGCCCTCAGGTAAACCCGCCAATACGTGCGCGCCCCGAATTGCTCTGGGACGACAGCCACCCAGCCAGCGTCGATCGCTAAAGGCGTGAAGGCAAAGGCCCGGCCAGTATAAAGCCAATCTTCTCCGAGACCTGGTGAGAGAGGGGCGGTCAAGGGCACAAATGCGTTTTCCAGAGTGGCCAGGAAATCCCAGCCAGCCTCGGCAGCGACGCGCGCCCGCAATGCGGAGAAGGACTCATCCACCAGATCATGCAATTGAGGGTAGGGAGCCTGGACATCCTCCAAGGGTACTAAATGCTGGCGTCCGGTGGGAACCTCCGGCAGAACGGTAAGCGCTGCTCGCCAAAGTTCCGGCTGGGATAGACTCGAGACCGCTGAGAGGGAATCTAACAGCGAGGGAGGTAAGCTAGCCCTGGTCCAGGCCTGTCCGAAGACCGGCCCGGGAAGCGCCAATGGCGGCAGGGCGAGCAGGTGTTCGCGAGCCTGGTAGGCGGTCACCAGGGTCTGATCAGGCCCGGACAAAGTGGTGAACAGCACAGCACCATCAGGGCTCCAGGTGGGCCAATCGCCGCTGCCTACATAGCGCAGCTCTCCATTTCCATCCCAGATTTGCAGGTTATGGAGACCATCCTGAGTAGTTGCCCAGGCCAGGCTGCGTCCATCAGGAGACCAGGCAGGGTGCGCCTCGACAGCGTCCGGGGTCTGGCTGAGATTGGTGAAGCGTTCACTTTCTACTTTGTCCAGGTCGGCTAGCCAGATCTCAGGCTCCCCACTGCGGGTAGAAACAAAGGCTACCTGACGGCCTTGAGGCGACCAGGTTGGGGCAAAGTCCGCTGCTGGATCGTTGCTGAGAGGAATCACCGCTCTATCGCCAGAGATAGGCTGGATCACAATTTCTAGGTCCCCCAGATAAGTTTCATAGGCCAGGTATTGTCCATCTGGAGACCAGGTTGGCGACGAGTCGAATTCGGGGGTGTCTGTCCAGCGCGTAATTGCACCACTGTTCAGGTCTAGCAAATAAATATCCCATTGTCCAGCGCGATTGGAGGCAAAGGCCAGCTGGTTCCCATCCGGGCTGAGGGCAGGAGTGATGTCATCCCAGGCACCCTCGGTCAGGCGCGTGAGAGGCAAGGTCAACGGTTGGTAGGCAAAAAGATGGCTGTAGCCACCTTCGCCCATGGTTAAGATAAGAGTCCCTTGTCCCAGAGAGGACTGAAATAGGGGCGCAGGAGGGTTTGGATCCAGTGCTGTCGGTGAGGAAGTCGGGGAGGGGGTCAGACTGCCAGTTAATGACAGGGCGTTTTTCTCCACTTCGAGGGCCTGACTTGCAGTCTCTTGATCCGGGCCGGGTATATTGCCATGCACGCGGGCTTCCGGCCAGGCCAGGAAGCCTACCAGGAACAGGATCAGCGGCGATCCGATCAGGATGGCGGCGCGCGCTATCCTGAATCGCCAGGGGAGTTGGCCTTCTGGTAGAGGCGGTGGTTGCGAGGGTGAGATCAACATCGTTCAGACCGGCTGTGCTTTGGACTCGACCATGATCGCCTTGCGCGTTACGGCGCGGCGTTGTCATCGAGTTTATCACTCTCATGCAGGGGGATGGCTTACAGTTCTGCAATCAGGACCTGTATCCGGATCTGGTTGAAGCCGCGCATCCAGATGGATAGCCAAAATATCTAAGCAAGAACTATTAATCCTCGAATCCGCTGCGATATAAGCGAGAATAATATCCCCCTTGCCCTAGCAACTCAGCGTGGCTGCCTTGCTCTACAATGCGTCCATCGTGGATGACGACGATGGAGTGCGCGTTGATCACCGTTGACAGGCGATGGGCGATGACGAAGGCTGTCCGGCCTTGCAGTAAGCGCGCCAAAGCTTTTTGGATGAGCCGCTCCGTCTGAGTGTCAACGCTGGAGGTGGCCTCGTCCAGGATCAAGATGCGCGGGTCGGCGAGCAGGGCGCGGGCGAACGATACCAGCTGGCGTTGTCCAACGGATAACGTAGCGCCGCCCTCCTCGACCGGTGTATGGTAGCCCAGGCGCAGGCGCACGATGAAGTCGTGTGCGCTGACCGCTTGGGCTGCAGATTCGACTTCTTCATCGGTCGCCTCCAGCCGCCCAAAACGGATGTTTTCCATTACCGTCCCATTGAAAAGGAAGGGATCCTGAAGCACTATCCCCATCTGTCGACGCAGGCTGCTTTGCGTAAATTGGCGTAAGTCGAACCCGTCGATCAGCACCCGTCCTTGAGTGGGATCGTGGAAGCGACTGATCAGCTTCACCAGGGTGGATTTACCGGCTCCGGTCTCTCCCACCAAAGCGACAGTTTGTCCAACCGGAACGTGCAAGTTGATCTGATCCAGGATGAGCTGAGCCTCGTCTGATGGGTTTTCGTCGGAATAGTAAAATGAGACATTCTCAAAGCGTACTTCCCCTCGCAGGGGCGGCAGATCGATATTGCCTGGTGCATCTTGCACTTCAACCGGGGTGTCCAGCAGAGCGAAGATGCGTTCTCCGCCGGCCATCGTCGACTGGAATGAATCGTATCGTCTGCTCAAGTCGCGGATCGGATCAAAGAAGCGGTCGATGTACAGCAAGAAAGCCACCAGAACCCCGGGGGTGATGGCATCTCCTCCACCTTGGCTAACGGCAAGAACGGCTGTCCCACCCATCCAGACGATCAAGGCCGTCGCCAGGGTACCTAACAAGTCTACTATCGCCGGGAAGGCCGAGGCGATGCGCGCCGCGCGCAGGTTAACCGACCGGTTGTTTTGGTTAACCTCGTCACGGAAGTATCGGTAGTTAATTTCCTGGCGCGAGAAGGCCTGAACCACCCGCACTCCGTTGATGTTCTCGGCCAAGACCGAGTTGACCCAGCTGATGGCTGATCGCACCAGGCGATAATTCTCCCGGGCTTTCTTTTTGAAAAAGGAGGTAGCCCAGAGCATCAATGGCAATACCGTGAAGGCGATCAATGAGAGACGCAAGTCCATGCTCAGCATGGCGATCACGATCCCTACCAGGGCGAATAAATCCCGGGCGATAGCCAGTACCGCCCAGGTGATAAATTCACGCAGGACCCCCACATCGTTGATCACCCGCGTAATCACGCGCCCAACGCTATAGCGGTTGTAGAAGCTCAGCGAAAGCCGCTGAAGGTGTTCGAAAAGCCTGGCGCGAAAATCAAAGATGATCGACTGGCCGACGCGGGCCATAATTTTCACTCGTAGATACGTGGCTGCCCACTGAATGCCAGCGATCACCAGGTAAAGCACCACTGCCTGCCGTAGTTTGGTCAGGGAAGCGGCGCTTATTCCGGAGTCTATGGCGATTTTAACCAAGTAAGGCCCAGCGACAGCCCCGGCCGAATTGACCACCATCAGGATTAAAGCGAGCGAGAACTGGAGGCGGTATGGTTGTATGAAGGCAATCAGCCGCCGGGTTATATGCGGGTCGTAGCTTTTGAAAGCGATATCATCACTGAGAGATTGTGACTGGGCCATCTTCACTCAGTCTCCATGCCGCGCAGCCTGGCTGTTGGGAAAGCGGCTGAAGCAGCAGTTTCCAGGCTATCCATTTCTTCGCGGAACTGTTCCTGGTCGCGCAGCTGTAAATCGTATATCTCCCGGTACCTGCCTCCCTGGGCAAGCAACTCAAGGTGTGTACCGCTTTCGACGATCCGACCGCCGTCCATGACCAGGATTAAGTCGGCACGGCGTACTGTGGACAGTCGATGGGCAATCACAAAAGTGGTGCGTCCCTCCATCAGGCTTGCCAGAGCCTTCTGGATCAAGCTCTCGGTCTGCGTGTCTACGCTGGAAGTCGAGTCGTCCAGGATCAGGATGCGCGGGTTCATGAGGAGCGCCCGAGCGATAGCCACGCGCTGCCGTTGACCGCCAGAGAGAGTCACGCCGCGTTCGCCGACCATTGTGTCGTAACCGGAGGGGAAAACCATAATGAATTCGTGGGCCTGGGCTGCCTGGGCAGCGGCAATGATCTCTTCTTCACTGGTCTCGGGACGGCCATAAACGATATTCTCTCGGATGGTCATAGAGAAGAGCAGGGAGGTCTGGAGCACAATACCGATCTGCTTCCGCAATGAGACCAGATCGACATGCCGCACGTCTTGATCATTAACCAGCACCATTCCCTGGTTGACGTCATAGAAGCGGGGGATCAGGTTGACCAGGCTGGTCTTTCCTGACCCGGTTGGGCCAATCAGGGCAACCACCTGGTTTGGTTCGACGGAAAGGTTGATATTCTCTAAGGCGCGGGTCGTGTCCCCTTGATAGGCGAAGGAAACATTGTGGAACTCCACACGACCGGAAAGTGGAGGCAGGGTGACTGCGTCTGGTGGGCTCTGAATCTCGGGGATATGGTCCAGCACTTCGAAGGCGCGCTTTGCCCCGGCCACGGCTTCGCCGGCCATGTTGACCAACCAGGTCAATTGCCCCGCTGGAGCGGCGAGCAGGAGCAGGTAGCTGTTATAAGCCACTAATTCGCCGATCGTCATTTCTCCGCGCAAAGCCATCTGCCCGCCAAACCAAAGGATAAGGATCGTGCCTAAAGTCACCAGGAAGTTGGATGTCGGCATGATCTTGGCCCACTCCCCAATCACCGTGAGACGGGCATTGAACAAGACCCGATTCGCCTTGTGGAAGCGCTGAATCTCGTATGGCTCTTGTGCGAAGGCGCGCACCACCTGAACTCCGGTGACGTTCTCTTGCAGGCGAGAAGATAGTTCTCCCAGAGCATTATCAACCGCCAGGAAATAGTTGCTCACGCGTCGGCCAAATTCAGATGTCACCAGCACCAGTGGGATCATTGGGATGAGGGCGATGGCTGCCAGACGGGCGTTGTTCAGGAATAACAAAGTGACGATGCCGATCAACAGCAGGGTCAAGTTAACGAGTTCAACAAAGCCGGAACCGGTAAAACGCTCGACAGCGCGCACATCCTCGATGCAGCGGCTGATCAGCTGGCCGGTTTGGGCGTGATCATGATAGGTGAATGGCAGGTGCTGGATGTGGTTGTAGAGGCGGTTGCGTAAGTCGAAGCCGATATGGGTAGAGATCCATTCGGTCAGGTAGCGTTGCCAGTAAGTCAATCCGGCACGGGCCGTGCCGATCCCCATGATCAACAAAGCGGAAAGCGCCAGGAAACGCGTTTCGCGCTGCGCCAGCCCTACGTCGATCACCTGCCGGATGATCGCTGGAATAACCAGGCTGATGCTTGTGATGGCGAGCAAGGTGAGCAGAGCCAGGAACACCTGGATGCGGTAAGGGCGAACGAAGACGCCCAGGCGGAGGAGGGATTTCATGGGCAGGTTAGCCAGTGACCAGTTGTCAGTGGCTAGTTGGCAGACTATGCACCAGGAATTTCAAACGTGGTGTGAGCTTCGTCAACTACCTTCATCTTTGTTGGCAGTGGAGAAGGTTGATCTTCCGCTTCGCCGTTTTTCCCCTCTGGATTTGGTGGCTCTTGTTCGTAATAATAAACCAACGCCGAGGCAGTATATTGCCCGCCGATCTCGTCGGCGCGCAGGTGAACGGTAAAATCCATTTTGGGGTCGATCGTTTCGATGATGCTCAGGTTGGCAACCTCATTTCCAGGGGCATCGGTGATCTGGATCTCACCATTAGGGCGCTTCTGGAATGGAGTGATCTCAAGGTAGATGCGCACGCGGCGGTGGTCCGGCCATGGCTCGGCGCGAAACTGGCGGATGCGCACCTCTTCTGGTGGCAGGGGAATATCGGATGGGTCTTGGAAGAAAATATCCATAAGATTCTTTCGGAGACCTGGCGGTGTTTAAGAACTGATAAGATCCGGTCAGGCCTTAAAGGGGATTATAACGCACAAGAATCAGCTTCATTAGCAAATTTCAACCGCGATTAATTGACAGATTGCACCGTGTGCATTATAATTTGAGTGACGTTCACGGGTCTTACATTGCATTTTACTGGAGGGTTGTGTGGCGAGGACGGTAGAATATTATTGAACCCGATCAGAATGAGGAGCTTCAACCCGGCTCGGCTGTGAACGTAGGCATCAGCCGGGCTTTTTTTATAAGATTCTGGAAAGCATGGAAGGAGGTGAGAAGATTGGCAACAGTTACATTGCGCCCAAACGAGTCGCAAGACCAGCTGCTCAAGCGGTTCCGCAAGAAGGTCGCCAAAAGCGGGATTTTGAGCACAGTCCGCCGGAAACGCTGGTTTGTATCAAAAAGTGAGTTACGGCGAATTCAAAAGAAAAAGTCGATCCGCCGCCTCAGGCGCCGTACGCCGAGAGAAACTGAAGTTGTATAATTCGAACCCATCCACTTAATCGGAGGTGTAAATGGCAAAAGATGAAGGTAAAATTCTGGTTGAAGGTACCGTGGTAGAGGCTCTGCCGGCTACCCAGTTCAAAGTGCGTATGGACAATGGCCATCAAGTATTGGCTTACCTGTCTGGTAAGATGCGTAAACATTACATCCGCATTCTGTTGGGCGACCGGGTGCGCATGGAAATGTCCCCTTATGATTTGACCAGAGGGCGGATTGTCTACCGCCACAAGAAATACTCGGCGGTCCCGGAAACCGAAGTCGAAGTGTAAGCCTTAGCCATACCCTGGATTTATCCCGATTAAATCTTGATGGGGAGCCGCGCCTGTGGCTCCCCATCTTCTTTAACAAATAAGTAGCGAACTAGAGGAAGACGATCAATTACGGTGCGAAGCGGTATTCGAAGGAACTGAGCACCTTAATGTAATTGGCACGTTCAAAGGCAGCTGGTTCGGCGACGGCATGCTGGCTCATGCTGCCCTTCATCTGAGTGATAGATATGTACTCCTTCTCCTCCATCCAGGATTGGACCCCCTCCAGGATCTCTGTGGTATGCCCAATACCATACTTGAGTAGAGTCGAGGCGACCATACAGGCGCTGGCGCCGGCCATGGTGGCCTTGAGCACATCCTCGGCGGTATGGATGCCGCTCGTCAGGGCGAGGTCGGCCGGGATGCGGCCGTATAGGATAGCGATCCAGCGCAGGGGCAGGCGCAGCTCATGCGAACTGCTCAGCACTAACCGGGGGACGACTTCCAACTCTTCCAGGTCAAAATCGGGCTGATAAAAACGGTTGAACAGCACCAGGCCATTCGCGCCGGCCTCCACTAAACGGCGAGCGAAGTTCGGTAATGCGGTAAAGAACGGGCTGAGCTTGACGGCGATGGGGATTTTGATTGAGGCGCGAATGGCGCGCACCAAAGCTAGGTAATTCTCTTCCTGCTGGGTGCTGGTTACCTCCGGGTCGGTAGGCAGGTTGTAAATGTTGAGTTCCAAGGCGTCTGCGCCAGCCTGCTCGATCTTGCGGGCATAATCGATCCAACCCCCATTCGTAACCCCATTCAAGCTACCGATCACCGGGATATCGACCGATCGTTTGAGCTGATGCACGTTCTCGACGTAAACCTCCGGTCCGATGCTGTATTGGCGCAGATTGCTGTAGGCGGTCAAATCCGGAAGATAGGTCAAGGCTTCCGCGTAGGAATCGGTCCCCTGAGTTAAGTCCCGGTGCAGCCTCAAGCTATCCTGGATGATCTGTTCTTCGAAAAGGGAATACATTACTACGGCTGCAATCCCGGCGTCCTCCAGCTGGCGCACGGTATCCACTTTCTGAGAGAGCGGCGAGGCAGACGCGATCAGTGGGTTTTTGAGGGGCAGGCCAAGGTAAGTGGTGGTGAGGTCAACCATTGATCTCTCCTTTATTCTTTGTCGTTGCTGCCGTCGTAGTGCATGGCAGCCATCTGGCGATACAGTTCCCAGCGTCCTTTGACGTCCTTCTCTGCCAGCTTCATGAGGGCCTCGGCGCGCTGTTCATCGCTTTGCAGGAGCATGCGGTAGCGGGTCTCATTATAGGCATAGTCTGCAAAGGAAATGGTGGGTTCCTTCGAGTCGATCGACAGAGGGTTCTTGCCTTCGGCCGACAGGGCGGGGTTGAAGCGGTACAAGGGCCAAAAGCCGGACTGCACGGCCAGTTTTTGTTGCTCGAGGCCTTTCACCAGGTCATAACCGTGGGCGATGCAGTGGCTATAGGCGATAATCAGAGAGGGACCCTCGTATGCGTCGGCTTCGAGGAAGGCGCGCAGGGTTTGTTGGTCACTGGCGCCCATCGCAATTTTAGCTACGTAGACATACCCGTAGGCCATGGCGATCATCCCCAGGTCTTTCTTGGGAAGACTTTTCCCCTGGGCGGCAAATTTCGCCACGGCGGCGCGCGGCGTGGATTTTGATGCCTGACCGCCGGTGTTGGAGTAGACTTCAGTGTCCAGCACCAGAATGTTGACGTTGCGACCCAGCGCCATGACGTGGTCGAGACCACCGTAACCGATGTCATACGCCCAACCGTCGCCGCCGACGATCCAGATGCTTTTCTTCACCAGGTTGTCGGCAATACTGAGTAGGTTCCGAGCGCGCGGGTCATCCACCCCGGCAAGCCGTGCCTTGAGTAAATTAACCCGTTGGCGTTGTGCAAAGAGGCCGGCTTCGTTGGATTGGTCGGCGCTGAGCAATTCGGTCACCAGCTCTTCGCCGATGAAGCTGGCAAGCTGCGGAAGCAGTTCGCGGGCATATTCGTTGTGTTTATCTAAAGTCAGGCGCATGCCAAGGCCGAACTCGGCATTATCTTCAAACAAGGAGTTCGACCAGGCTGGGCCGCGCCCTTCTTTGTTGGTGGCCCAGGGGGTGGTAGGCAGGTTGCCGCCATAGATCGATGAACAGCCTGTGGCGTTGGCGACAATCGTCCGGTCGCCGAACAGCTGGGTGAGCAGTTTCAGGTAAGGGGTCTCGCCGCAACCGGCACAAGCGCCGGAGAACTCGAACATGGGCGGCAACAGTTGCGAGTTCTTGACCGCGCCGATGCTGATTTTGGTGCGATCCACCTCGGGCAAGGTCAGGAAGAAATCCCAATTGATGTTTTCGCGCTCACGGATGGGAGCTTGATCGGCCATATTGATGGCTTTGCGACCAGTCTGTGACTTATCCTTGGCGGGACATACCTCTACGCACAGCCTGCAACCGGTGCAATCTTCCGGCGATACTGCCAGGGTATACTTCATGTCAGGGAATTCCTTCCAGCGGGCTTCGGTTGACAGGAAGGAGACGGGGGCTTTCTCCAGGAAGGAAGGCGCGTAAACCTTCTCGCGGATGACAGCATGTGGGCAGACGAAGACGCATTTACCGCATTGGATACAAACATCGGGTTCCCAGACCGGAATTTCCAGGGCGATATTGCGCCTCTCCCAGCGGGAGGTAGCAGTGGGGAAGCTCCCATCGATAGGAAAAGCGCTCACTGGAAGGTTGTCACCCCGCCCGGCGATGATCTCACCGAGTACGGTGCGGACGTATTCGGGCGCCTCTGCCGACACCGGGGGGCGCATGACAAATTTACTGGTTACCCGCTCAGGGACTTTCACTTCGAACAGGTTGGCGAGAGTCTGGTCGACGGCTTCGAAATTGCGCTGCACGACGGTCTCTCCCCGTTTGCCATAGGTATGGCGGATGGTATCCTTGATGGCTTCGATGGCTTCTGCGCGGGGGAGTACTCCGCTAATGGCGAAGAAGCAGGTCTGCATGATGGTGTTGATGCGGCGGCCCATCTCGGTTTCTTCGGCGACTTTGTATCCGTCGATTACGTAGAAACGCAATTTCTTATCGATGATGGCTCTCTGCACCTCCTGCGGCAATTGATCCCAGACTTCGTCAGGCGCGTAGATGCTATTGAGTAAAAAGATAGCTCCCGGCGCAGCATACTTAAGGATGTCGTAGCGCTCGAGGAAGCTGAACTGGTGGCAGGCGACAAAGCTGGCTTCGCTGATCAGGTATGGGGCATGCACCGGGCGCGGGCCAAAACGGAGATGCGAGATGGTGATGCCGCCAGATTTCTTTGAGTCATAGACAAAATAACCCTGGGCAAAGTTCGGGGTTTCTTCACCGATGATCTTGATCGAGTTCTTGTTGGCGCCAACAGTCCCGTCTGAACCCAGCCCAAAGAAAACGGCGCGCACGGTATCGGGAGTTTCGATCGAGAATGCTGGATCGTAGTCGATGCTCGTGAAGGAGACATCATCGAGGATGCCAACCGTGAAGTGGTTCTTGGGGACTTCTTTACGCATTTCATCAAAGACGCCCTTGACCATGGCTGGGGTGAACTCTTTAGAGGAGAGCCCGTAACGCCCGCCGATCACCTGGGGTGCTTTGCTAAAGGGAGCCATGCCTTGCTCCAATCCTTCCTGGATAGCGGTGATCACATCTACGTATAGGGGCTCCCCAGCCGCGCCGGGTTCCTTGGTGCGATCCAGGACGCTAATCACTTTTACTGTAGCTGGTAAGGCTTTCACGAAGCTTTCAACTGAGAACGGTCGGTACAGGCGCACAACGACCACTCCCACCTTCTCTCCATGCTTGTTCAAGAATTGGGCAGTCTCTGCAGCGGTTTCAGCGCCACTGCCCATCAAAACGATCACGCGGTCGGCGTCTGGCGCGCCGACGTAATCGAAGAGGTGGTACTGCCGCCCGGTCAAGCCAGCGAATTTGTCCATCGCTTTCTTGACGATTCCAGGACAGGCTTTATAGTAAGTGTTGGTAGTCTCGCGAGCCTGGAAGTATACATCCGGGTTCTGCGCAGTGCCGCGGATGACAGGACGATCCGGCGATAGGGCGCGCCCACGGTGGGCGTGCACCAGTTTTTCGTCGATCATCGCCCGTATATCCTCTACAGTCAGTTGCTCTATTTTATTTACCTCGGAAGAGGTTCGGAATCCATCAAAAAAGTGGAGGAATGGAATGCGTGATTCCAGTGTGGCGGCTTGTGCAATCAATGCGAAGTCATGTGCTTCCTGCACGGAAGTGGAAGCGACCATGGCAAAGCCAGTCGTACGGGTAGCCATTACATCGGAATGATCGCCAAAAATTGAGAGGGCGTGTGCCGCGAGGGAGCGCGCAGCGATGTGAAAAACTGTCGCAGTCAGCTCACCGGCGATCTTGTACATATTGGGGATCATCAAGAGCAATCCTTGGGAAGCGGTGAACGTGGTGGTCAGTGAGCCAGTTTGCAGAGCCCCATGGACTGCACCGGCTGCGCCTCCCTCGGACTGCATTTCGACGACTAACGGTACCGTGCCCCAGATATTGGTTTCCCCGACTGCAGACCAGGCATCTGCCAGTTCGCCCATCGACGAGGAGGGCGTAATCGGATAGATAGCGATCACCTCATTGATTTTGTGAGCGACCAACGCCACTGCTTCGTTACCGTCGACGGTAATTATCGGTCTTTCCATTATAATATTCTCCATTTCTTTTTTAGCGTCGCTGAATTGGCGCGGAGATGTTCTCAAGCGACGAACCAGTCTGTTCGTTTCCTAACACATAAGTTTAGTCTCACTTGTTCGATAAACCTAGTTATATATGACACATAAAACACCTGTGACCTGTCATATATTTAGACTAGATCCGGCATGTTTTCGGCCATCAGAACTTCCTGCAGGTGGTCTTTGTTATAAGGATTTAACTCATCAACCTGTGGGAAGTTAAGCAAAACTGTACAGTTTTGCAAACCAACTTGACCATCAAGTGGTGGGGATATACAATGAATTTGATGTTTTCTGTTATCCTCGGATAAATCGGAATTATGCTATACTTAGAACATGGTTGCTACCAATATCTGGCGGATCTGGGCAAACAGCTTGCACCGGTGGGGGATGGAAAACCTCATCGCCTCAATCCTAGAAGCAGTTGGTCCTTTGGCGTTACTGGGTGCCCAAGTCGTGTACTTGGGTCAACCTATCTTACATGGCATCCTGCCAGCGAATCATCTTCAGGCTCTGGCTACTTTATTCGAAGATAATAACCAGCGTCAGGCATTCATTGCAATTCTGCGGGAGGCATCCCAAGAGTGAACCAGCTAGAACTCATCGGTCTGGTCTTTGTCATCGTTTTCTTCGGCCTGATGCTCACCCTGGCGATCTTGAGCCGGACCCGGCCTGTGCGCCAATTCCGGGAAATCCAAGCCTTTACCCGCTTGCGACACGCCGTCGGATTGGCTGTAGAAGCGGGCAACCGCTTACACCTTTCCATTGGGCGGGGAAACCTGATTGGCCCGCAGAGCGCAGTTGCCTTTGTTGGATTGACTGTATTGGATCGGATCGCGCGTTCTACGATGGTCAGCGATCGTCCACCAGTGGTTACCTCAGGCGAGGGGGCAATATCTGTTCTTTCCCAGGACAGCCTGCGGGGGGCATCGCGGGCCATCGGCGCGGAGTTCGACCCATTGCGCGGTCGCCTGACCGGATTGACGCCTTTTTCTTACGTCGCTGGAACTCTACCAGTAATCTATGATGAAGATGTGGGTGCCAATTTATTCATCGGCAGCTTTGGTAGCGAATTAGCCTTGATGAACGAGGCTGGGGAGCGGGCTGGAAGCCTGACACTTGCTGGGACAGACAACCTCTCAGGCCAGGCGGTTTTGTACGCTACCGCTGAAGAGCCTTTGATTGGTGAGGAGACTTACGCCAGTGGGGCTTACCTGGGGGCTGGGGCGATGCATATTGCCAGCTTACGCGCTCAGGATATCTCCCGCTGGGTAATTATCTCTTTGATCTTGCTCGGCGCGCTGCTCAAACTGATAGGTGTGTTGTGAAAGCGACCTTCTATGTCGCTATCGCTATGGCGATCGGGCTGATCGTCTTATTGGGGTATTTCCTGCATCTTGACCTGCTGGCGAACCTGCGGGTTGTGCTGCTGGAGTGGGCCGTCATCCTGTCCGCAGTAGCGCTGTTAGTAGGGACAGCCAATTTGTTCTACGTGCACTGGCGAAAATTCACAACCACCCAGCCGAACGGTTTTTACAGCGCTGTGCTCATTATCTCATTCGTCATTACGCTGGGCGTGGTTGGCTGGTTCGGGCCAACGCATGCTTATTCCATGTGGATTTTTAACAATATCCAGGTGCCCATCGAAGGTAGTTTGATGGCGCTCCTGACTGTCTTGCTAGCCTTTGCAGGTGTAGGATTGTTTCGTAGGAAGCCTAATTTAATGTCGATCATTTTTATCGGCACTGCTGTCCTGATACTGTTCGCCACCGGTCCCCTGTTCGGTATCAACTTGCCGGGCATAAGTGAACTACGTGCCTGGATCGCCCAGGTCCCAGCGGTTGCGGGAGCGCGGGGAATCCTGCTCGGAGTTGCTCTTGGCACAATTGCCACCGGTTTGCGGGTTCTGATGGGCGCTGACCGGCCCTATGGGGGATGACACATGGGGGAAATCTTTTGTCCGATGTGCGGAAAATCCAATCCGGCGGAAAGCGAGGTTTGCCAGTTCTGCCAGGCGCGGCTCGTACCCCTGGTGTTTTCTCCTGCTGAAAGTGAACCTCCCGAGGCCATACCGGAGGAGATGCCTTCCAGCATTGACGCCGCTCCAACCGGTGAGTCCGACTGGTTGCTTGGCCTTCGCTCGGACGAACCAATCCCCAGCGAGGAGTCGCTGGCCGATGTTGAGGCTGGCGGATTAGAAGATGGTAATCTACCCTCAGATGAAACCCATATCTCAGCAGACGATGTGCCAGATTGGCTTGCTCGTCTGCCGGGAGAGTCGCCGCAGGAAGCCGAGGCTGAGCCCCTGTCTGATTGGCTGAAGGAGGAGACCGGGGAGACAGAGCAACCGCCATCGAAACCGGTGGAGGTGTCGGATTGGCTGAGCCATCCCTTGCCAGATGAAGGGCAGGTGGAAAGTTCTGAGAGTGAATCCGAACTGGCGCCAGGCGAGTTCCCCAGCTGGCTGGAGGCTATTCGTCCAGTAAAGGATGAGCCCCAAACAGTGTCTGCGCGCGGAACCCCCGAGAGAATCGAAAGCGCCGGGCCATTAGCCGGCTTGAGCGGGGTTTTGCCTGCAGAACCAGACCACGTCCGCCCACGAAAGTCGCCGACATATCCGCTTGAACTCCGAGTTTCTGCAAACCAGCGCATCCATGCAGACCTGCTCCAGGGTTTGATTGAGTCGGAAGGCCGGGCACAACCTCTCCCCCAACGCCGTGGGATCTCTTCTCAGCATGTCCTGCGATGGACCATTGCCTGCGTGCTGTGGGGAGCTTTACTCTGGTCGGTGATCACAGGTAAACAGGAGGCGCCGTTGCCTGCCTATACCGAAGAGACTGCGGAGGTCAACCGCCTGATCAGCCAGTTGCCTGGGGAGGCGCGCGTCTTACTCGCATTCGATTACGAACCCGGCTTGTCGGCTGAAATGGATGCCGCTGCAACCGCCGTGGTCGATCATTTGATGCTGCGCGGTGCCTACTTGACTCTGGTATCTACCTCACCGACTGGACCTATCCTGGCAGAGCGCTTTATAATGAAGACCCAATCCAGCCATCATTACACGAGTGGGGTTAATTATGTAAACCTCGGCTATATCCCTGGAGGAGCGATGGGTCTGCTTAGCTTTGTCGAAAACCCACAACGCACGCTTCCTTATACACTCGATACAGTCGCGGCATGGGAGAGTGAGGCACACGCTGGGCTGCCTGCCTTGCAAGGTGTTCAGCACTTGAACGATTTTGAATTATTAATGGTCATTGTGGATGATCCGGATTTAGCGCGAGCCTGGGTTGAACAGGTTCAACCACAGCTCAATGAGCCAGATACTCTGACTTCATTAGTAATGGTCACCAGCGCCCAGGTGGAGCCTGTGATGCGACCGTATTTTGAGGCAAACCCGAGACAGGTGCATGGATTTGTGTTCGGGTTGCGCGGCGGCGCGGCCTACGCCCAGTTGACGGGGCGGGGGGAGTTGCCCCGCGTATATTGGGGACCTTACGGCTTTGGTCTGGTCGTGGCCGCCTTGCTTATCTTAATCGGAGGACTGGTGCTTTCCAGTGTCTCTTTGTTGGCTCGTCCCCCACAAGTCAAAGGCGAGGCAAATCAGTGAGTATAGTTGATCTGGTCGGCGCTATCCTGGGATTCATTTTCACGCTGCTCGTGTTCAGCTATATTATTGGAGATAACCCCCTCTTTCGATTGGCGATCCATATTTTTATTGGCGTAGCGGCTGGTTTTGCGACCATTATGGCGGTTAATAATGTGCTGGTGCCTCGTCTGTTGATCCCTCTTTTAGATGGGTCACGCGCCGAGCGGATCCTGGCGTTAGTGCCAATGGTGCTAGGGTGGCTTTTACTGACCAAGATTTCTCCCCGATTGTCGCCGTTGGGCAACCTACCTGTGGCTTTTCTGGTTGGGGTGGGAGCGGCAGCGGCAGTTGGCGGCGCCGTTACCGGTACACTTTTCCCCCAGGCTTACGCGTCGATCAACCTTTTTGACCTCCAGTCTGCTGGGGCGATAGATACCAGCCTGGGATTAAAGCTGGTAAACGGGGTGATTATCCTGATTGGAACAATTGCGACGCTGGCCTATTTTCACTTTGGGGTCAGCTCGCGCGCTCAGCAACCGTCGCAGGTGCAGGTGTGGTTAGAAGGCTTGGGCCAGGTCGGCCAGGCGTTTATCGCAATTACACTGGGTTTTATTTTCGCCGGCATTTATAGCGCGGCGATGGTGGCATTAATTGAGCGGTTGTATTTCCTGGTCAACTTCGTGAAACCATTACTATTACCCTTGTTCCCCTCCTCCTGAGGTGAGATGGCTGCTCCACTCCGCGATAACGATTCTCTGCTGGCTATCGACGTTGGTGAGATCACGACCCGCGCTGTATTGTTTGATGTTGTCGCTGGGCAGTACCGTTTCTTGGCGGTAGGGACTGCTCCCACCACCGCTGCGGCCCCCTATAACCACATCGGGGAGGGTATCCACAACGCCTTAGACCAGCTTGAAGAAGTCACTGGGAAAAAACTGATCGGTGAGGATCAGCGCCTGATCGTGCCGGGCCAGGAGGATGGTTCGGGCGTAGACACATTTGTGGCCACAATGTCCGCGGGTCCGCCGCTTAAAGTTATGGCGATCGGCTTACTGGAAGATATTTCGCTGAAAAGCGCCAGCCGGTTGGCGACAACGACTTACGCCCGAGTGATCGAAACCCTTGGCCTGAATGACCGGCGAAAGTCCGAAGCGCAGCTTGACACGATTCTAAGCCAGAGGCCAGACGCCATCATCCTGGCGGGGGGGACAGAGGGGGGGGCTTCACATTCGGTGCTCAGATTGGTAGAAACGGTGGGATTGGCTTGCTCCTTGCTTCCCAAGGAAGCACGACCGCAGGTGCTATTCGCTGGCAACCAGGCGCTGATCGGGGAGGTCCAGTCAGGCTTACGGTCGTTAACTAACTTACACATTGCCCCCAATATCCGGCCGAGCCTGGATGTTGAGCAGCTGGCACCTGCTCAAGTCAAGATGGCGGGAATCTTTCGAACGCTGCGCGCTCGCCAGGTACCGGGAGTAAGCGAATTGGACGCTTGGGCTGGAAAACAGTTGTTCCCAACGGCGACAGCTTTTGGACGCATCATTCAATTCTTAAGCAACGTCTACGATCCAGCTAAAGGTGTCCTGGGCATCGATATAGGCGCCTCGGCAATGACAGTCGCGGCTGCTTTCGCCGGCCAGCTATCTTTAGGAGTTTATCCGCAGCTCGGCTTAGGCAGGGGCTTGACGGGGATGCTGGACGCCATGTCTCTAAACCAGATCACCCGCTGGCTTCCGCTAGAAGTCGGCCCGGATTACGTACGCGATTATATCTATAACAAAATGGTTCACCCAGCCACTGTGCCTGTGAGCGCAGAGGAACTGGCAATAGAGCAGGCCATAGCCCGCCAAGCAATCCGGAAAGGGATCGCCCTGGCTTCCAGTGACTTTCCGAAGACCAACAGCCAGGCGCGCGCTGACCTGCTGCCAGGGTTCGAGCCAATCGTGGCAGCCGGCAGCGTATTGGCAAACGCTCCTTCCCCAGGGCATAGTTTGCTGATGTTGCTAGATGGTCTCCAGCCTACTAGCATCACCACATTGGTGTTGGATCAAAACCATCTTGCAGCTCCTTTGGGAGCTGCGGCAAAGATCAATCCAATCCTGGCTGTGCAGGTGCTCGAATCAAGCACATTTCTCAGCTTGGCCACGGTTATCTCACCGATCTCGTCTGCCCGGTCTGGGACGCCTATCCTGCGCCTGCGCGTAACTTACGAATCAGGCGATGAGACGAGTTTTGATGTAAAACAGGGAACGCTGGAGGCGCTGCCGATTCCAATGGGTCAATCTGCGCGCTTACATTTGCATCCATTGCACCGCGCTGACATCGGCCTGGGTGGTCCTGGACGAGGTGGCAGTGTGCGGGTGGTAGGCGGCGCGCTAGGCGTGGTGATCGATGCCCGTGGCCGGCCGTTACACCTGCCTGAAGACCCCGGCAGACGGCGAGATTTATTCAAAAGGTGGATCTGGACTTTAGGTGGATAAGGTCATGTTCTGGAACCGATTTTGCACCAAAGGATAGTAGTACAGAAGACAAGTCGTTAGCCTCGAAACATATGGTAGACAGCATTTTAGCCCCAGTGACGCATGTTCTTCCCCTTACGACGGTCCGGCGCGAACGCCTGTTGCCGGTTTCCGGTCGGGTCCTGGTACGGAAAGGGCAGAAATTAAATCCAGCCGATATCCTGGCGGAGGCGAATTTGACTCCTCAGCACTTAATGCTCGACGTAGCGCGCGGTCTTGGAATGACAGCGGAACGAGCAGACGAACACATCCAACGGAAAGCCGGCGAGCCGGTTAGTGAAGGGGATATTATTGCTGGACCGGTGGGGTGGGCCAGCCGCGTAGTGCGTGCCCCGCGCAGCGGAAAAGTGATCCTGACTGGGAAGGGGAAAGTCTTTTTGGAAATAGAGAGTCCCCCATACCAGCTCCGGGCTGGCATGCCAGGGGTTGTGCTCTCCCTCGTCGCAGAGCGGGGGGCAGTCATCGAGGCGAGGGGGGCTTTAGTGCAGGGGGTGTGGGGAAATGGAGGTATCGATATTGGTTTACTGAACGTATTGATCAGTAATCCGGAAGACGTGCTGACCGCTGACAGGCTGGATGTCAGCCTGCGTGGATCGGTGATTCTAGCAGGCTTCTGCGGGGAAGCCGGTGTTCTCCAGACTGCAGCTGAACTGCCTTTGCGCGGATTAATCCTTGCCAGCATAGCGGCTTCGTTGGTGCCGATCGCGGCCCGCATTCCATTCCCGATCGTGGTGTTGGAGGGATTTGGTCTTCTCCCCATGAATACTGTGGCATTCAATCTACTTGCCACCCATGAGCAGCGTGAGGTGGCATTGAACGCTGAGCCTTATGATCCCTACGCCAACACGCGCCCTGAAATCGTCATCCCTCTGCCAGTCACCGATATGCCACCTGGACCGCGGGAAGCGACAGTTTTCTCGCTCAATCAACGCGTGCGGGTGCTCCGAGCGCCCTGGCATTCACAGGTTGGCACGATCATTGCATTGCCATCTGGTTTAGAAGTATTTCCCAGCGGTGTTCGAGCTCTCGCCGCGCAGGTGCGTTTGGAGAACGGCACAGAAGCATATTTGCCACTAGCGAACCTTGAGGTTTTGGAGTAAAAATGGAGAGATAGACCTCGGGAATGTCAACCCTGAGGATCAGGAGGAGATTATATTATGGTCTTAGAAGATATGAACATGGATTTGGGACCGGAAGAGCCAGAAGAGGGTGTGCCGCCCCCAGAAGATTCCGGAAATCGCACTTTCTTCATCGTGGCTGGCATCATTGGTGGGATCATGCTGTTGGCGTTGATTTGCCTGGCGCTATATGCCCTGGTATTAGCGCCGCGACAACGCAGTCAACAAGCCGCTCAGGTTGCCACAGCCAATGCCCAGAACACGCAAGTGGCGATGGCAGCCGAGCAAACTGCCCAGGCAGGTAAGTGGACGGCGACGCCCACCGTCACGCCAGTTATGCCCACAGCGACAACCACCTCAACCCCGGTTATTGTTACGCCGACTCAAGGTGGCGCGCCGACAGTGGATCGAACCGCAACGGTGGCTGCCCTGCTGACTGAGGCTGCAGCTGGAAAACTGACTGCATCCCCCACTGCTTCAGGCTTGCCAGACACCGGTTTTGCGGAAGATGTCGGTCTGCCGATGTTGGTAGGCCTGGCGTTTGTCTTGATCGTGATCATTTTCCTGGCCAGGCGCTTGCGAGCCACGAGCTGAAACCTTAAGTCGTTCTTTCAGCGACTCTTTCACCATAATCCAGGAGGGCTTGAACCATCTCTGGGCTGCGGCCTTCGGCATACACCCGCAGTACTGGTTCAGTGCCCGATGGACGGATTAACAGCCAGGAATCGTCTGCCAGGACATACTTCACACCATCGAGCGATTGAATTTCAAGGATTTTTTCACTCCCGATCTGCGGCGGTGTTTCTTCTAAGAGATAGCGCGTCATCTGTTCCTTTGCTACCGGCCGGTTCAGACGCATGTCTGTCCGTTGGTAATACACGGGACCAACGTCCTTAAGGAGTTTGTTCACCAAATCGTGGAGTGAAGTTCCCAGGGTTGCCACCATTTCGATCAAGAGCAAACCCATCAGTGCGCCGTCTCCTTCAGGAATGTGTCCCCGGAAACAGATCCCACCGGACTCCTCGCCCCCAATCAGTATATCCTCTTTAAGCATATAGTCTGCGATAAAGTTAAAGCCAACCGGGGTCTCGTAAACCGGGAGTCCATAACTCTTTGCGAGCCGGTCAATCATGCGGGTCGTGGACACCGTGCGGACAACTGGCCCACGCCAGCCGCGCATTTCTACTAAGAAGCGTAATGCCAGCGCCATGATTTTATGGGGGTCGATAAAGTTTCCCCGCTCATCCATCGCTCCGATCCGGTCGCCGTCGCCATCCGTCGCCAACCCCAAGTCGCCCATACCGGTGCTGATCGCCCCAGCTAGAGAGCCAAGATAGCGACCGATCGGCTCGGGGTGTACGCCGCCAAAGCCGGGATTCATTTCACCGCGGATTTCCCGCACTTCGCAACCGGTCCCTTTCAGGATGCTCTTGATGATGCCGCGCCCGGCCCCGTACATTGAATCCACAACCACTCGCTGGGGATTATCGGCAATGGCATCGAAATTGATCAGGGTGCGCAGGTGGTCATAATAGGGGGGGAGCGGGTTAAATCGTTGCAACAAGCCTGCCTGCCGGGCTTGCTCGTAATCCATCAGGTTTGGGCCGCGACCGCGCTCCTCATTGTCGTTCAGGTAGACTTCAACTCGTCGGCACTGTTCCCTCAGGGCAGAGCCGCCGTAAGAAGCCTTCAATTTAACTCCGTTGTAACGCGGCGCGTTGTGGGAGGCCGTGATCACGACGCCGCCGATCGCCCGCTGGTGGCGCACCGCATAGGAGATAGCTGGAGTTGGCGCGTCGCCTTGGCTCAGGAGAACACTATAGCCATTACCGGCCAGCACTCTGGCGACTTCTGCAGCATAGCGGTCGGATAGAAAGCGGGTGTCAAAGCCAACCACCATTTTATTAGCATCTGGCGGTTCTCCAATCTGGGTGCCGTTATTCCAGGAATCTGATCTTACCGCGTCGGCTATAGCCTGGGCTACCAGGCGCAGATTATGGAACGTGAAGGTGTCTGAGATGACGGCGCGCCAGCCGTCGGTTCCAAAATGGATAGGCATGCATGTGCTCCTTGATTCAGTTAATCTTGTACTCGTATGGTCACGTAGTCTGTTCAGAAACAGGTTGGCGTGGCCCCCGAAGTGCGAGCAACTTTATTTCTATAATTAGACTGATTTTATCATCTCTCATCGTTTACCACGAAAATCCTGGATCATGCTAAAATGAATCTATGACCGAGGATCGATCGGGTATCATCCCTTTCCTGAAGAAAACGGAATTGTTTGCCAGGCTGACCGATGAGGAGATCGCCAGGGCGGCTTCCAAGTTTACCCTGCTTTCACTAAACCCGTCTGAGCGACTTTTCTCCGGGAGGGATGCGGAGGAAAATTTCTATATTATCCGCAAAGGTAGAATTTTCCTGGAAACGCGGCTTGATCAAGTGGACAAAGAGAAACGGGCGTTGGTTGAAGGAGACCATTTTATAGAGGAGGACTTACTCTACAACCAACCGGCTAATGCCTATATCACAACAGACCAACCTACCGAGCTGTTACGCCTGGAGAGCGATGAGTATTACCGGCTGCTGCGTGACTTCCCCCAAATAAAACCTAGCCTGGCGCGAACCCCTGAGAGCCAACACCTGGTCCGCAACCTGCGTTTCGATTGGTTGAATCCTGAGGAGTTTATCATCATACTTGCCCGCAAGCATGAAGCGCTTTTATTGCTGAATCTGATTGGGCCAGTGGTGCTTTTTTTCATTGCCTTAGCTGTGATCTTTAATGTCACTTCGCCGGATATCTCTGAGACATTCTTGCTCGTTGGAGCGATTTTTTCCTCATTATCTGGCTTGGCGGGGTTGGCGTGGGGCGTATGGAATTGGATAGACTGGGGAAATGATTATTACATTGTCACCAACCAGCGCGTGGTCTGGGTCGAGAAAGTCATCTGGCTTTACGAGAGCCTGGATGAGGCTCCTTTAGGTACGGTACTTTCTGTGAATGTAACCACCAGCCTGGTCGGCAGGTTTTTGAATTATGGGAATGTACGCCTGCGTACATACACGGGAGAGATCTTGTTTCGGACTTTAAGAGATCCTTACCGAATCTCTGACGTCGTTGAGGAATACAAGCAACGCAAGCAAAAACAATCTGAGCGCGTTGAAAAGCAGAAGATAGAACAGGCGCTCCGACAGAGGCTGGGATGGTCAGAAGAAGAGGCGCAAAGCGAAGAACCAATCCCAACCA
>Ga0209126_1000094_pt1 | contig 26006 bp, 26 predicted proteins | sample RifCSP19_1_FD_184024 | JGI IMG/M metagenome (GOLD analysis project Ga0209126, IMG submission 184024) | Soil microbial communities from Rifle, Colorado - Rifle CSP2_sed 19_1 (SPAdes) (version 2) | ecosystem: Environmental > Terrestrial > Deep subsurface > Rock core/Sediment | place: Rifle...
AGAAAAGGACAGAAGATTGAGATTACTGAGTCAGAAAGCGGGAAAATTGCACTTAAGACACGGCTTGCCCCTCAGCTCGAGCTTGAAACACCCATAATGTTTTCTGCCATGTCTTACGGTTCCATAAATCTTAATTTTCAGGAATCTATGGCAAGGGCTGCAGTGGAGCTCGGCACTTACTGGAACACAGGAGAGGGAGGGCTCCATAAGAAGCTCTATCCTTATGCCGGCAGGGGCATTGTTCAGGTAGCCTCAGGCCGCTTTGGAGTCAGCAGGGATTATCTAAAGGCCGCGGCCGCAGTAGAGATAAAGATAGGTCAGGGTGCAAAACCAGGGATAGGTGGACACCTGCCGGGTGAAAAGGTTAACGCCGATATTGCAGAAACAAGGATGATACCACCGGGCTCTGACGCTATTTCACCTGCGCCGCATCACGACATTTACTCCATAGAAGATCTGAAACAACTTGTATATGCAATAAAAGAGGCAACGCGGTATGAAAAACCCGTATTTGTGAAGATAGCTGCTGTGCATAATGTGGCTGCTATAGCAAGCGGTATAGCAAGGGCAGGCGCTGATGTAATAGTAGTTGACGGTTTCCGTGGCGGCACCGGGGCAACACCCAAGTCAGTGAGGGACCATGTCGGTATACCTATAGAGGTAGCGATTGCTGCAGTTGACAGAAGACTGAGGCAGGAAGGCATCAGAAATGAGGTCTCTATCGTAGCTACCGGCGGCATAAGAAGCAGCGCTGATGTTATAAAGATAATAGCCCTCGGCGCTGATGCGGCCTATATTGCAACGGTTGCAATGCTTGCCATAGGCTGTACACTGTGCCAGACATGTAATACCGGACGGTGCGCATGGGGTATAACAACTAATGACCCAAGGCTGGCAAGAAGACAGAATCCGGATATTGCATCCGAACAATTGTATAATCTCGTTAAAGGGTGGTCACACGAGATGAAGGAAATGCTTGGTGCTATGGGGATCAATTCAATTGAATCGCTTAAGGGCAACCGGCTGAGGTTGCGAAGCATCGGGTTGACTGAAAAAGAGAACGAGATACTTGGAGTTCTCCCGGCAGGGGAATAAGTTAAATGAAAAAGGTCATAATCGTAGAAGACTACTGCATAGCCTGCTATAACTGTGAGGTCGCTTGTGTTGCTACGCATTCTCGTAGCGAGGACCCGGTTAAGGCATATAAAAGGGAAGGCCTGCGCGGCAGGACGAATGCAGTTGTTGAGGTCGAGTCACCATTGGCATTTTCATCAATGTGCAGGCATTGCAAGCATCCATGGTGCATGGACGCCTGTATCAGCGGCGCTATACAACGTCTGGATAATGGCATAGTCTATCTTGATGAAGAACGCTGTGTAGGGTGCTGGGGTTGTGTCGTCGGCTGCCCTTACGGCGCTGCCCACCCCAACCTGGCAGGCAAGGACAAACATGCCTTCAAATGTGACCTTTGCATTAAAAGGCTTGATGCCGGACTTAATCCCGCCTGTGTTGAGGCCTGCCCGAACAAGGCATTGCTGTATGATGAGACCATTGAAAGAGAAGAGGTCCACACCTGATGTCTAAAGCAGATTATGTAATTGTAGGTTCTAACGTTGCCGCAGTAGGGGCAATAGACGGGATAAGGAGACATGATAAGAAGTCTTCCATCCTCACTATTGCTTTCGAGTCCCTTGGCTCATACTCAAAGGCAATGCTTGCAGCGTATATAGAGGGCGCCAACGCCCAGTGGCTTGAATACAGGGGCAAGGACTACTTTAAGAAGATGGGGGTTGACTGCCTCTTCGGGAGGAGGGTTACGGGACTTGATGCAGGGAAGTCTATACTGACCACAGATAATGGTGAAGAGATCTCATATAAAAAAGTCCTCCTTGGAGTAGGCGGGGTTCCCTTTAAGCCGGCAATAAAAGGCGCTGAGGGGAAAGAGCTTGTTTTTACATTTACGGATTTATTTGACGCACAGAAGATCCGTGAAACGCTTCCGCGTTTTGACAGTGCAGTTGTTATTGGCGCAGGGTTTACGGGAACGGAGATTGCCTATACCCTGAATAAGCTTAATAAGAAGGTGACAGTAGTTGAACTTGGGGACCGGGTCCTTGTCAAGGCATTGGACCCCAGGTCATCGGAAATTGCCCAATCACTCATGCAGGGTGAGGGGATAGAGTTTTATTTAAATGACACTGTTGAAGAGATTGCCGGAAATAAGGAAATAACCGGTGTAAGCTTAAAGAGCGGCAAGTTCATCCCTTGTCAGGCGGTTATTACTGCAATCGGGGTAATACCCAACGGAGAGTTGATAAAGAACACGCCCATTAAATTTGACCGGGGACTTGATGTGGATGATTATATGTGTACCAATGTCCCGAATGTATACGGGGCAGGCGATGTCGTAAAGGCAACAGACATCACTGATGGCCAGAAGCGCTCATTGCCATTATGGCCGCTCGCATTTCAGCAGGGTCTGGTTGCAGGTATAAATATGGCAGGGGTCAGGTACCCTTATGCAGGCGGACTGCCAATGAATTCTCTGAAGTTTCTTAAGGTGCCAATACTTTCAGCAGGCATAACAACCCCGCCTGATGCAGGTTATGAAGTTATATCTGTCAGTGACCCAAAGGGTACTTTTTACAGGAGCCTTGTTCTCAAAGAAGGAAGGTTAAAAGGTTTTGTAACCATAGGGGAGATAGACGGGGCCGGTGTGTTAACAGGACTTATCAGGAGTAAGACAGATATATCAGGTATTAAGACAAGACTGCTTAACAAGAAAAAGATTGGACTTATGCAAATGCCCCGTGAGTGGAGAAACAGGATTTTTACACGAAGGGATGAGACAGACTACAATGATTGAAGGATATAAGAGATATAATGATCCAAGGGATACAAGCGGATGCGGTCTCGTCGGTTTTATAAACCGTGACGGGAAACGCGTTGACGGAAGTCACATAATCAAATCCCTCTGTCTGATGAAAGACCGGGGTAACGGACTTGGCGCCGGATTTGCCGCATACGGCATTTATCCTGACATGGCGGATTTTTACGCAATCCACATCATGATGGATAAACCGGAGATAAAACCTGATGTCGAGAAGGTCTTGTTCAGGTTTTTTAATGTGCACAGGGAAGAGGAGATACCGACAAGGGCGACCCCATTCATCAAGAATCCCCCGATCTTCTGGAGATATTTTGTTGAACCAAAGAATGAGTGCATCCTTACAGGAGAAGATGAAGACGGGCTTGTCGTACGCGCAGTCATGAGCATCAATGATAATGTCTCCGGCGCGTATGTTATATCAAGCGGAAAGAACATGGGGGCATTTAAGGGTGTAGGTGAGCCTGCTGATATCGCAGACTTTTTTATTATTGAAGACTATAAGGCTTATATATGGATGGGACATACAAGGTTTCCAACCAACACCCCCGGCTGGTGGGGCGGCGCCCATCCCTTTACTATCCTCGATTGGGCGATTGTTCACAATGGTGAGATAACAAGTTACGGGACAAACCGGGCATTTCTGGAGATGTATGGTTATAAGTGCACCCTCCTCACTGATACGGAGGTAGTGGCATATGCCCTTGACTATCTGATCAGGCAGCAGAAGATGCCTCTTCGCGCAGCATTTTATGCACTGGCAAGCCCTTTCTGGAAGGATATAGATATGGGGTTACCGGACGACAGGGAGTTTTCAGAGGCATTAAGGGCCATTCGCATTCAATACGGTCCATTGCTCCTCAATGGCCCTTTCGCCATCCTGTTCGGTTGGCGCAATGGTCTGGTGGGATTTAATGACAGGATAAAACTGCGCCCCCTCTTTGCAGGGGAAAAGGATGAGACCCTCTACATGGCAAGTGAAGAAGCCACTATTAGAGAGATTTGTGCAAAACCGGACAGGCTATGGATGCCAAGGGCAGGTGAGCCGGTAATCGGGATGCTAAAAGAAGGAACCTGAGAAAATGAAGGTTATACAGCTCGAAGAAAACGCCGTTGACATAGACGCTGCTTCAACGCACTATCGCGATCTCAATGAGGAGATCAACCGTGTTGTCAATGAAGGCGTTAAACACATAATAATAAGAAATGTCATGGGCCAGCGGTTCATAGGCGCAGGACTGCAGGGTAATGATATAAGGATTGACATACACGGTGTTGCCGGCAATGATCTGGCGGTATTTATGGATGGCCCAACCATAGAGGTTTTTGACAATTCCCAGGACGGCGGCGGGAATACAATGAACGCCGGAAATGTGTACATACATGGTCATGCCGGGGACGTCTGCGGTTACGGCATGCGCGGCGGCAGGTTCTTTGTGCTTGGCGATGTCGGCTACAGGGTAGGCATTCACATGAAGGCATATATGGGCAAGACCCCTGTCCTTGTAATTGGCGGTACAGCAGGTCATTTCCTCGGTGAATACATGGCAGGAGGCATAATTGTATTGCTCGGTATGGATAAGAGACCCGGTCAGCCGATTGCGGGAGATTACCTCGGAACAGGGATGCATGGCGGCACTATATTTGTCCGTGGAGAGGTGGATGACAGGAGGATCGGCAAGGAAGTAGGAATTGAGAAACTTAATGATAATGATTTTCTCATACTAAAAAGGGAGCTGTCTGAGTTCTCCAAGGTGTTTCATCTAAGCTATGATGAGATTATGTCTGAGCCATTTGTTAAGCTGTTCCCAAAGACGCATCGTCCGTATGGACCATTGTATAATTCACGCTGGTCTTGGCAGAGGGGTGGATAGAATTGACTATTGAATCTTTTTTTGCTACTGTATTGGGTTAAATATGGCGGCAAAGAAAAATAATACTAATAAATATGAGGAAATAAGACAGGATTTAGAGGAACAAAGGGTTGCTCTTTTATCAGAGGCAGGTGTCCTGATAGTGGAGGGACTTAATCCTGACAAGATAAATTTCCCTGATGTAACGGATCAGGCCTCTGCAGAGGTAGATAAGAGTTTTGCAATCAGGCTCAGGGAGCGGGAACGCAAACTGCTGAAAAAAATAGATGAGGCCCTTGACCGTATAGAGAAAGGTACATTTGGTATTTGTGACGGCTGCGGTGAAGAGATAGGTTACAGCCGTATCAAGGCCAGACCGGTTACAACATATTGTATTGAATGTAAGACACAACAGGAAGAAGACGAAAAACTAAGAGAGTAAGGAGAAGAAATCATGTATGCAATTGTAGAAACAGGTGGTAAACAGCAGAGAGTTTCAACCGGAGATGTCATATCCATTGAGAAGGTTGAAGGTGACAAAGGTTCAACTATAGAGTTTGACAAGATACTTGCCGTCGGCAGTGGAGACAGTGTTGTTCTCGGAAAACCTTATGTTGCCAATGCAAAGGTCATAGGCAGTATCGTATCTCAGTACAGGGATAAGAAGGTGCTTGTTTTTAAGAAGAAACGCAGAAAAAATTACCGGCGTACAAACGGTCACAGACAGTATCTGACAAGGGTTAGGATTGTTGAGGTTAAGGGATAGGTTAGGTAGACGTGAGATGTTAGAAATTAGAAGTTAGAAAATGATACGGATTAAATAAGGAGAGCAGCATGGCACACAAAAAAGGTCAGGGAAGTATACGAAATGGGCGTGACAGCAATGCCCAGAGACTGGGAATCAAATGCTTTGGAGGGGAGGTAGTTCCTGCCGGCTCTATTTTAGTTCGCCAGCGTGGAACCAAATTTCATCCTGGTTTTAACGTTGGGAAAGGCGGGGATGATTCCCTGTTTGCCAAGATTTCCGGTGTTGTTCAGTTTGAAAGGGTAGGAAGAGACAGGAAAAGAGTTAGTGTATATCCAGTAATGTAGCTTGTCCCCGTAACTCTATCATTTCACTTAATATGTTTGCCCCAGGTTCGTCTGATATTATCTGGGGTTTTTTTTTATTATTTATATATGTTCATAGACAGGATTAAAATTTTTGTTCACGGCGGTGATGGCGGAAACGGGTGTGTCAGTTTCAGGCGTGAGGCATATGTCCCCCGCGGCGGACCTAATGGAGGGCATGGCGGCAAGGGAGGGGATGTTGTGATAGAAACATCCTCAAATCTGTACACCCTTCTTGACCAGAAGTACCATCAGCACTATATTGCAAAACGAGGAGCTCATGGCAAAGGAAAAGACATGCGCGGCAAAGATGGTCCGGATGTAATAGTCAAGGTTCCGGTTGGCACCATGGTCTATGATTTTGAAACAAATGAACTTATCGCTGACCTTACCAGAGACGGTGAACAATTGATTATTGCGAAAGGCGGACGTGGAGGACTCGGGAATGCCGCCTTTGCAACATCTGTAAACCGGGCGCCCAGACATGCCCAGCCAGGTGAAAAGGGCCAGGAGCGATGGCTTCGTCTGGAACTTAAACTTCTGGCTGACGTAGGTGTAATCGGCCTGCCTAATGCCGGAAAGTCTACCCTGTTATCTACAGTCTCAGCCGCCCGACCCAAAATAGCCGACTATCCCTTTACAACACTCAATCCCAATCTGGGTGTTGCAGGTTACGGTAAGGATAAAAACCTTATTATGGCAGACATCCCTGGTCTTATAGAGGGCGCTCACGAAGGAAAGGGCCTCGGATTTCAGTTCCTGAGACATGTTGAGCGGACATCGGTTTTATTGCATCTTGTAGACATATCAGACGGCGCAACAATGCCGCCTGTCGAGGCATTTGAGACTATAAACAGGGAGCTTTCATTATACGAGCCTGACCTGTCGAATAAAGTTCAGGTGGTTGCCGGAACAAAGACCGATGCGATGACAAGTGACGACATGCTTAAAGAGCTTTCAGCCTATTGCAAGAAAAAACGACTAAAGTTCTTCCCCATTTCAGCAGCAACAGGCGCCGGAGTGAAAGAGGTTATGAGCTGCCTTGGAAAGGCAGTGGAGAAGAATAGAAAGAAGGATAACATAAATCCCCCTTAATCCCCCTTTTTCAAAGGGGGAAATTAGTTTATCCCTTTTCCAAGGGGGAAATTAGTTTATCCCTTTTCCAATGAGGGTATAACGTTCCCCCCCTTTAGAAAAGGGGGGATGGGGGGATTTGATTGGATTTTCGCGTGAAAACTTCTGATATCAGAGCAGCTTTACTCAAAGACGTCAGGCGCATCGTTATAAAAATAGGCAGCAGGGTCCTTGCCTCATCTGCCCGCGGCCTTAATACCCGGCGCATTAAGAGTATTGTAAAAGAGATCGCGACACTCCGTCAGGACGGGTACGAGGTCGTCATAGTTTCATCCGGCGCAATAGTCGCAGGGATGAAGGAACTTGGACTGAGTAATAAACCAAAAGGCATCCCCCTTAAACAGGCCGCTGCTGCCATTGGTCAGAGCAAATTAATCCAGATGTATGAAAGGAACTTCAGTTGCTTTGGCATTAAAGCCGCACAGATACTCCTGACCCGTGATGATATAACTGACCGAAGACGTTTTCTGAACGCCCGTAATACACTTATTACCTTACTGTCGTATGGTGTTGTACCTGTCATAAATGAAAACGATACCGTAGCAATTGACGAGATCAGGTTCGGAGACAATGACCTCCTTTCCGGACTTGTTACTAATGTCATTGACGCAGACCTTCTAATCATCCTTTCTGATATAGATGGTCTGTTTACAGCGGATCCATCAATTCACCCCGGCGCAAAACTGATACCGCTTGTTGAAGATATAAACAAGGATATAGAGACCAGTGCCGGCGACTCCAGAACGATAGAAGGGACAGGAGGAATGGCATCCAAAGTTCAGGCAGCTAAAAAGGCGTCGGGATACGGGATTCCTGCAATTATTATGAATGGTAAGAAAACGGGACTCCTGATCAGGGCGATGAAGGGCTGTAATGTGGGGACGATATTCCTGCCAAAGAAGTCAAGGCTGACAAGCAGAAAGCATTGGATCGCATATGCCCTGCCGGCCAGCGGTCACCTAATCCTGGATAACGGGGCCAAAGATGCCCTGCTGTTGCGGGGCAGGAGCCTCCTCCCATCCGGTATCCTGGATATCAAAGGACACTTTGAGGCCGGCGACGCTGTAACGTGCGAAGATGAACAGGGGGCGGCATTTGCCAAAGGTCTTGCAAACTATAGTGCAAGGGAGATAGAAAAGATTAAGGGTAAAAAAACCGGTGAGATAGCAGCAATTCTGGGCTATAAAGATTATGATGAGGTAATACACAGGGACAACCTTGTAATCTTGCAGGAGAAACCATGGACATAAAACATTACATTGAAGAGAAGGGCAAAAAGGCACGGGAAGGGGCAAGAAGGCTGGCCACACTGTCTACTGCCGTTAAGAACCGGGCGCTTCTGGAGATGGCTGATGCCATTGAACGTGAAGCTGACAGGCTTAAGCGTGAGAACCGTAAAGATATTGAGGCTGGAGAGGCAGGATCTCTCTCTTCCGCCCTCATAGACAGATTGACCCTCAATGACAAGAGGATCAGTGAGATGGCCCAGGGTCTCAGGGAAGTAGCTGCATTACCTGATCCGGTTGGTGAGGTCACGCGCATGTGGAAACGTCCTAACGGCATGCAGGTAGGAAAGATACGGGTGCCCATAGGTGTCATCGGAATTATATATGAATCACGGCCCAATGTTACGGCTGACTCTGCCGGACTCTGTATAAAGTCAGGCAACGGCGTCTTTTTACGCGGCGGGTCAGAGGCCATTAACTCCAATAAGGCCATTGCTGAGATATTGATTGACGCCGGGTCAAAGGCAGGACTTCCGGAGGGTGCAATCACAATGGTGGACATTGTTGACAGAGAGGCTGTCATGGCAATGCTCAGGCTTGATAATTATATTGACCTGATTATACCCCGGGGCGGTGAGGAACTTATCAGGACGGTATCAGCAAACTCCACTATACCTGTAATAAAACATTACAAGGGGATCTGTCATACATATGTTGATGAAGATGCGGATGTCAGTATGGCCCGGGATATTTGTTTTAACGCAAAGGTTCAACGTCCCGGCACCTGTAATGCCATGGAAACCATGCTGGTTCATAAAGGCATTGCAGACAGGGTTCTTCCACCCCTGATTGAGAAATACCGTAAGGCAGGGGTTGAACTCCGTGGCTGTTCACGGACACACCTCCTTGATTCAACAATCAGGCTGGCAGCAGATGAGGACTGGGATACGGAATATTTAGCGCTCATCCTTAATATCAAAATCGTTGATGACATGGATGAGGCGCTCAGGCACATAGAGGCCCACGGCTCTCAGCACTCAGAGGCGATCGTAACAAATAATCATAAAAGGGCGATGCAATTTCTCAGTGAGGTTGATGCAGCAGCGGTGTTTGTCAATGCATCAACACGCCTGCACGACGGCGGCCAGTTCGGCCTCGGCGCAGAGATCGGAATAAGCACAACCCGCATACATGCGAGAGGCCCCATGGGGCTTGAAGAGCTTACTTCGCTGAAGTTTATTGTGCTTGGCGACGGGCAGTTACGCGATTAGAAGAGGAGGTATAGCACAGGTTTGCAGCGAATTGGTCTTTTTGGCGGCACTTTTAATCCAATCCACACTGGTCATCTCCGGATAGCAAATGAGATCAGAGAGCGATTCTCACTTGACTCCATAATCTTCATCCCAACGGGTATCCCGCCTCATAAGGATAAGAATAAGGTTATAAGCCCTGCTCACAGGCTGCGCATAGTTGAACTCGCTGTTGCTCCATATAAATATTTCACAGTATCATCCATAGAGGTATACAGAGAGGGTTTCTCTTATTCCATTGACACTGTGCGGGCCTTACAGAATGAGCTCGGAGAACCTGCAGAATTATTCTTTATCACCGGTATTGACGCCTTTCTCGATATCAGGACATGGAAGGATGCAGACAAGCTTCTTAAACTTTGTAATTTTATCGTGATCCAAAGGCCGGGTTACGGATTTGCCGGCCTGAAAAGAATCGGATTACCTGCATTACAGGATGTATCATCATCCGAACTTGAGAGTCTCGACAAAGGTGAGCGTTTTGAATTATCCGTCCCGCTTACAGAGAAATATTCTCTGTACCTTCAACATATAACACCATGTGACATTTCCTCAACTGAGCTCAGAAGGCTTATACATGACAGCAAAGAGGTTAAATACCTATTGCCTGAAAATGTAATGTCATATATAATTGAACAGGGTTTATACCGGGAGTAAACAGGAGATCTGATTTTCTTTGCAGACTGATTCAAAAAAGAAAGCAATCCTTGCAGCGAAATGCCTGGACGGGAAAAAGGCATCTGACATAGTTGTTCTCGAAGTAACTGAATTGAGTTCCATAGCCGACTATTTTATAATAGCAACCGCTGATTCAAAACGACAGATTAAGACCTGTGCTGATTACATAGATGAGGCGCTGACTCAGAAAGGCATACGCCCCCTTCACCTCGAGGGTATGACCAACCTTGAATGGGTACTTATGGATTATGGTGATATTATAGTTCATATATTCGACAGGGACTCCCGTTTATTCTATGGCCTCGAAAGATTATGGGGTGATGCCCCTCATGTTGAGTTTAAGGCTAAGCCACGGAAAACAGTAAAACGCACAGTCAGTAAAGATACAGCAGAGGATCAGAAATAATGCGGCTTGTATTTGCCATATTTTCCATATTTGCCATAGTAATAGTCCTGTATTTTGACCGTCTTAATCCTGAGACAGTCACTATCAATCTCAGTTCAAACTATTCTTACACAATTTCCATGGTTGGTTTTTTCCTCATTTCTTTTGCCCTTGGAAGTTTTATCGTAATTCTTTTTACCCTTCTGAGGGATGCAAAGAATATATTTGTGGAGTGGAGAAACAGACAGAGGCAAAAGGTGGAGGCCCGGGTTCAGGAGACCTTTGCAAAGGGACTGCATGCCTATCTGTCAGGGAGATATGACCAGGCTGCTTCATACTTCCGGGATATTATAAAGATAGAACCGAATCATTATTACACCCTTCTGAGGATAGGTGATGTATATCAGCAGGAACATAATTATTCAGAGGCAATAAAGTTCCACAAAAAGGCGGCTAAAGTAGATGAGAAGAGCCTTGAGGCCCGGTTTGCCCTTGTAAACGACTATCTGTTATCTTCCTCGTATGATGATGCAGTTGCCGTAATCCAGGAGGTAATAAAAAAAGATTCTTCCAATATAGAGGCCCTTGTAAAACTCAGGGATATTTATATAAAGACCGGCAAATGGGATGGGGCTCATGAACTGCAGGGGCGGGTGGTTAAACGCCGGAGGGATAACATAGAAGACATGAGACTCCTCATGGGATTGAGATATGAGTTTGCAAAGGTGCTGTTCAACAGAGGAGAGAGAGAAAAAAGCAGGAAGCTGTTAAAGGGCATAATCAGGGCTGACAAGGATTTTATCCCTGCGTATGTGATACTCGGTGATATACTTGTTGAAGATGGAGATGGCGCTGAGGCGGCTGACCTCTGGGAAAAAGGGTACCATATGAATTACAGCGAGATACTCCTCCACAAACTGGAAGATTTCCACCTTCAGCTTGGTGAGCCCGGGAAAATAATATGGATTTACAAAAAAGCCATTTCAATCAATCCGCAGAATCCTGCATTGAAATTCTACCTTGGCAAACTGTACTACCGGCTTGAGATGCTTGATGAGGCATTTGATATCCTGGCTGAACTTGAAAGCGTAGAAAGCACAATGCCGGACCTCTATAAATTACTGGGAATCATCTATGAGAGAAAAGAAGAGACTGAGAAGGCATTGTCAGAATTTAAGCGGGCGCTCGGACTCCGCAAAAGGGTTGTGGTACCATACTTCTGCCCCCTTTGTGACTTTCATACATACGAGTGGAACGGCAGATGTCCCCGCTGCGGCGCATGGAATTCCTTTACGGTATCTCCTCTTTATTTAAAGAAAGAATCTAATCCCCTAATGAGGAATAAGTGGGAAAAACCCAAATCAGAGCTGAGCTATGTTGTTAATCCTCGTTATTCTTGACGGCTGGGGGATAAATACCAGAAAAGAGGGTAATGCCATAGCGCTGGCAAAAACCCCTGTCTACAATTCCCTTCGGGATGAATTTCCACATACCATACTTGATGCATCCGGTGAATCTGTAGGTCTGCCGGAGGGTCAGATGGGTAATTCAGAGGTCGGTCATCTGAATATAGGCGCAGGCCGGGTCGTCTATCAGGACCTGACCATGATCAATAAGGCTATTAAAGATGGCGACTTTCATAAGAACCCTGTATTTCTCGAGACCTTTCGTAAAGTAAAAGCGTCTTCAGGAAGGCTCCATCTAATGGGACTCCTCTCGGATGGCGGAGTCCACAGTCACATAGACCACATCTTTGCCCTTCTCGATCTCGCAAAGAAGGAGGGGCTCAGTGATGTATACATACACCCATTCATGGATGGACGGGATACGCCGCCGCATAGCGGCGCAGGCTACCTTAAGTCACTGCAGGATTATATGAAGAAGTCCGGTATCGGAAAGACAGCCACTGTCACGGGCCGTTATTATGCCATGGACCGTGACAACAGATGGGACAGGGTTGAGAAGGCATATAATGCGCTCACAGCCGGAGAGGGGCTGACGGCAACAGACCCGGTGAAAGCTATAGAAACAAGTTATGCCGGTGGGGTAACGGATGAGTTTATATTACCAACCATCATGGTTGATTCAGCAGGCAGTCCTGTTGCGACAATCAAAGACGGCGACGGCGTGTTCTTTTTTAACTTCAGGGCAGACCGCGCCAGGGAACTTACAAGGGCATTAACGCAACCTGATTTCAATCAGTTTAACAGGAAGGTAATCCCTTCCCTCTGCAGTTTTGCAACAATGAAATTATATGATGCGAGTATGCCGCATCCGTCCGCCTTCAACTCAATAAAATTAACAAACATCCTTGGGGAGGTCGTAAGCAAAAGCGGCCTGAAGCAATTCAGGATAGCAGAGACAGAAAAGTACGCTCATGTCACATATTTCTTTAATGGCGGAGAGGAAAAATCATTCCCGGGCGAAGACCGCTTTCTTATCCCTTCTCCAAAGGAGGTTGCAACATACGATCTGAAACCGGAGATGAGCGCATATCAGGTTACAGAAGAGCTTGAGAAGCGGATACGCTCAGGCGAATATGGATTCATCCTGGTTAATTACGCAAATCCTGACATGGTAGGTCATACAGGCGTCCTCAGCGCCGGCATCAGGGCGGTCGAGGTAATAGACGAGTGTCTCGGCAGGGTACTGTCTGCTGTCCGGGATGTAAACGGCATAGCCTGCATCACATCCGACCACGGCGACATAGAACAGATGATTGAATACGACACCGGCAACCCGCACACAGCCCACACCACAAACCTGGTCCCCTTCATCGTAACAAAAAAAGGAATCCAGCTCAGACCCGGCACAGGCATCTTTGCAGACATAGCCCCGACTATCCTTGACCTGATGGGGATTGAAAAACCGGCTGAGATGACAGGCAGATCACTTATCAGGAGATGATCTTCAATTAATTCTTCGGGTCATATGAAGTTTATAGCCGATGAAATGCTGGGGAAGCTTGCGAAATGGCTGCGTATATGTGGTTATGATACTGCTTATTTCAGGCATATACGGAACTCAGAACTTTTAAGAATATCTGTTGCAGAAAAAAGGCTGCTGTTAACAAGGGATACGCTCCTGATCAGGAGGAGGGGTTTAAAGAATTTTCTGTTTATTTCATATGACGAACCTATTGAACAGATTAAACAGGTAATCAGAGAGCTTAACCTCCCTTACCCCTCTGAACCTTTTACGAGGTGTATAATGTGCAATAACCTCCTTGAAGCTTATACCAGAGAAGAGGCATGCAGAGACGTTCCTGAATATGTATGTAAGACACAGGAGGTATTTGGGAGGTGTCCCGGATGTCATAAGATATACTGGAAGGGGACTCATTATGAAAGGATGGGAAAAATCCTGAGGGAGTGGTTTTGAGGTAATGCCGCGGAGTAAGTTGACACACCATGTTTAAGTCTTCATAATTAAGCATTAAATATTCACAGATTCGATACTTTTTACAGAGGGGGAACCATTGTCACAGAATTGGGACAGGCTTGTAGAGATAATGGATACGCTGAGGGGTGAGGCGGGGTGTCCGTGGGATAAGAAGCAGACGAGGGATTCGTTAAAGCCTTATCTGATTGAAGAGGCTTATGAGGTACTGGAGGCTATTGAAGAGAAAGATGCGATGAAGCTTAAGGAGGAGCTTGGGGATCTGCTCTATCAGATACTGTTTCATGCGAGAATAAGCAAGGAAGAGAGCGAGTTTGATATTGAAGACGTATTGAGCGCTTCCTGTGAGAAGATGGTGAGGAGACACCCGCACGTCTTCGGGGACAAGAAGGCGGACAGCGCTGAAGAGGTGCTGAAACAGTGGGAGGAGATAAAGAAGGGCGAAAAGGGGAATGACAGGAAGTCAATCCTTGAGGGGGTGCCTGCACACCTGCCCGCCCTGCTTCGTGCACATCAGTTACAGGCAAGGGCAGCACGGGTTGGGTTTGACTGGGAGCATGTTGACCAGGTCTTTGCAAAGGTTCAGGAGGAGATGGGTGAATTTGAGGAGGCATTCAAGGGCGGGGACCGTGAGAGGATGGAGAGCGAGCTTGGGGACCTCCTGTTTGCACTTGTCAATATCGGAAGGTTTATTGAGGTTAGTCCTGAAGACGCCTTGCGCAAGACGATAAGCAGGTTTATGTCGAGGTTTCGGCATATCGAGGAAGAGATCGCAGGAAAGGGATTGGAGTGGAAAGATGTCTCCCTGGAGGAAATGGAGGAGCTTTGGGTGGAGGCAAAGGCCATAGAGAAGAAAGGCAGATGAAAACAGGAAGAATACTTCGCAATCTGAAAATTATCATTCCATGCATTCTGCTTATAGCAGGCCTGTATAGCCTTGCTTCTTCAGCCCAGAAGCGGGTTTACCTTGCCAAATATGACGGGGTTATTAATCCTGTTGCAGGAGAATATTTTATAGAGGTAATAAATGACGCCAATAAAAATGATGTAACTGCCGTATTAATTGAACTCGACACTCCTGGCGGGCTCGATACCTCGATGCGGGATATAGTTAAGGAGATCGGCAGTTCCAACGTCCCGGTAATTGTATATGTCTCACCTGCCGGGGCAAGGGCTGCCTCAGCAGGCGTCTTTATTACCATGTCTGCCCATATCGCAGCTATGGCCCCGGGGACAAATATCGGAGCCGCCCACCCTGTTGCTGTCGGCGGCGGACAGATGGATGATACGATGAAGGAGAAGGTGGAAAATGATGCCGCTGCCTATATCAAATCTATTGCAGGAAAGCGTGGAAGGAATGTTCAGTGGGCTGAAGATGCCGTGAGGAAGAGTGTATCCATAACTGAGAAGGAGGCGCTCGATCTCAAGGTCATAGACATCATTGCTGAGAACAGGGATGAACTTCTGAAAATGATTAACGGACGCGAGGTAACTACAAACAGCGGCAGGCTCAAGATCGAAACAACCGGTGTTGTTGTCGAGGAATTGCCAATGGGCCTGAGATTGCGGATATTGAATGCCCTCAGCGATCCCAATATTGCCTACATACTCATGATCCTCGGCATATATGGACTCTTCTTCGAGCTCGCCAGTCCCGGCGCTATCTTACCCGGAGTTGTTGGTGCAATATGCCTTATACTTGCATTTTACGCCTTTCAGACGCTCCCTGTGAATTATGCCGGTCTTTTGCTCATAATACTTGGCATCATCCTCTTCATAGCAGAGATAAAGATTATCAGCTATGGACTACTCTCTGTAGCAGGTGTAATATCTATGGTGCTTGGGTCTATCATGCTGATGAAGGTAGATGCGCCGTTCTTCAGGATTTCATGGATGGTTATACTCCCTGCGGCATTGATGACCGCACTCTTTTTCGCCGTTGCAATAGGCCTTGCAGTAAAGGCGCACAAACGCCAGCCGCTGAGCGGCAGCGAGGGTCTGATAGGTGAGCATGGTGAGGCGGCCTCTGACATCGCACCGGAGGGAAAGGTATACGTTCATGGAGAGATATGGGATGCAAGGAGTGACGAGCAGATCAGCAGGGGCGATAAGATCAGGATTGTCGGTACAGAACGCATGACAGTCATTGTAAAGAAGGCGTAATCAGGGTTCAACAGAAAGGTGGTGCCATAATGGAGCTTTTTCTAAGTCCGATTATAATCATAATAATAGCAGCAATGTTTCTCTACAGCGCTATCAAGATACTTAAGGAGTATGAGCGCGGCGTCATCTTTATGCTCGGACGCTTCTGGCGGGTAAAGGGACCCGGGCTTATCGTTCTAATTCCCGGCATTCAGAAGATGGTCAAGATAAGCCTGAGGACCCTGGTCCTTGACGTTCCCACGCAGGACATAATTACAAAAGACAATGTCTCTGTTAAAGTAAGCGCCGTTGTCTATTTCCGTGTAATTGACGCTCAAAAGGCGATTATTGAAGTTGAGGATTATTTTTATGCAACCTCACAGCTTTCACAGACGACACTCAGGAGTATCCTTGGACAGGCAGAACTTGACGAACTGCTGTCAGCAAGGGATAAGTTGAATCAGGAACTCCAACGGATACTGGACCGTCATACTGAGCCGTGGGGCGTAAAGGTGTCCAATGTTGAGATCAAGAATGTTGATCTGCCCCAGGAGATGCAGCGCGCTATGGCCAAGCAGGCAGAGGCGGAAAGGGAGAGGCGTGCAAAGGTTATCCATGCAGAAGGTGAGTTCCAGGCATCACAGAGACTTTCTGACGCTGCAGGGATTATGAGCGCTAATCCCACAACGCTTCAGCTCAGATACCTCCAGACACTTACGGAAATTGCAACCGAGAAAAACTCCACTATAATCTTCCCCTTACCAATAGACATACTGGCGCCTCTCATTAACAGGAAGGACGCTGCAAAGTAATAATGATTTTCAGGTCCATTGCCATATTGGCAACCTGCATATTTCTATGGACATCTGCAGGACTGGCAGCTACAGAAAGCATTTCAGATATCCTGATTACAAAAGGCAATAATGAGCTGCTGGTCTCTGCCCGCCTCAGGGGCGGCTTTACCCCTGAGATTAAGCGGGAGATAATCAATGGTGTCAGTAAAGAATTCTTTTACTATATGGTCATAAAACGGGTTTTGCCAAACTGGCTCGATGAAGAGAAGGTATCGGGCACAGTAAGTTATCTGATAAAGTATGATATCCTCAAGAAGCAGTTTCATGTTACCAGGACAACAGCAGAGTTAACCTCAGAACAGATATATGATTCATATGACAGTATGGTTGAAGACGTATCGCGAATAAACAGGTTAAGCCTTACACCACTCAATGCGCTCAATAACAGGTCTCAATACTATGTGAGCATAAAGGCAGAGATGAAGGCAGGTAAACTGCCCTTCCTGATGCGCTATCTCTTTTTCTTTGTCCCCTACTCGCGCTTCAGTACTGAGTGGTATAATTCAAGCGTATTCATGGCAAGAGATTTGAAGTGAACAGATGAAAAAACCTGTAATCATCATTTCAATCTTTCTAACGCTGAGCATAGCGCTGACAGTTGCAGAAGTTATTCTATCGAAAAGCGGAAAATCACTCCTTCACAATAATATAATCATACTTACACTCTTTAATATTAACATAATACTGATCGTAGTCCTGCTTTTGCTCCTTTCCCGGAATGTCGTCAAATATATCTTTGACAGGCAGCAGAATATACTCGGCAATAAATTCAGGACAAAACTGATCGCATCTTTTGTAGGATTCTCCCTGATCCCTTCAGCCCTCCTTTTTGTTGTTGCAAGCGGTCTTATAACGAACAGTATAAATAACTGGTTCAACATTCAGGTTGAAAAATCACTGAAAAACTCGCTTGACGTAGCCCAGAGTTATTATGAAAAGGAGAAGGTTGATACACTCCATTCAGCAGGGGTCATAGCAAAGGAGATGTCTGACGCTGTAATAGATAAGTCAAATCAGAAAAACAGCCTTTTAAAGGAAATTGAAGACCAAAAGTGGGTACATAAAGTTTCCGGCATAGAGGTATTTGATGAAAAGGGAAAACTGCTTGGCCGCTCTCTTGACAAGACTCTTGTAAAGCGAGGATATTCAGGGGCATCAAAAGAACTCATACATAAAGGATTGAGGGGTGAGAAATTAGTAGTTGTAAAGACCCTTGAATCAGGTGATGCAGTAATTGCGATAGCGCCTGTTTATTCAACACCACCTGAGGGCCGGATAATAACCGGCGCCATTATAGTGGTCTCCCATGTCAGAAAGGGACTCGTGGAGAAAATGGTAGAGATCACAAGGCTTTTTGAAGAGTACAATCAGATGGCCCTGCTTAAGAAGCCTATCAAGAGCAGTTATATCCTGTCATTCCTCATAATAACCCTGTTGATCATATTCTCAGCAACATGGTTTGGTTACTACCTGGCAAAGAATATCACCACCCCTATCCAGAGCCTTGCAGAGGCGACACAGGCAGTGGCTGAAGGAAATCTCGATGTGACGGTTGAGACATCATCAAGGGACGAGATCGGGGTGCTTATTAATTCATTTAACAGGATGACAGGGGACCTCAGGCAGAGTAAATCCGAACTGGAGGAGGCGTATGGTTCACTCAGGGATTCGAACATCGAGATAGAGCAGAGAAGGGCATATATGGAGACTGTCCTTGAGAATATCGCCACCGGAGTTATATCTGTTGATAAAAATGGCGATATAACTACCTTTAACCGTGCAGCAGAAAAGGTCCTTGATATTCGTAAAGAAGAAATAACGGGCAAGAGTTTCCAGGAGATACTAAGCCGCATCCCTCCTGACACCGCCAAAGAGATAATAAGAAGGATAAGAGGAGGCGGGGGGACAATTAAAGACGAAGAGATCCAGTTCAATATGAATAACAGGAGTATAACGCTGAGGCTCAAGATGACCACCCTGTATGATACAGATGGCAATTTCTCCGGAAATGTCGTAGTCTTTGACGACCTGTCGGAACTTATCAAGGCGCAGAGGATTGCTGCCTGGCAGGAGGTGGCAAAGAGGCTCGCTCATGAAATAAAAAATCCGCTTACCCCTATCCAGCTTTGCACAGAGAGGCTCCGGAAAAAACATTATGAAAGGGCGGAGAACTATGATAAAATTTTCGACGACTGCACAGGCACGATAATAAACGAGGTCAATGCCTTAAAGATGATGCTGGATGAGTTCTCGGGTTTCGCAAGAATGCCTGTGGCAAGACCATCCATGAATGATCTGAACCCGGTCATAAAAGAGGTTCTGTTATTATATCGCGGCGCACATAAGGAGATTACATTTACAGAATACCTTTCTGACTCTTTGCCGCAGATTAATATAGACAGGGAACAGATTAAACGGGTGTTTGTAAATCTGTTCAAGAATTCAGTGGAGGCCATTAATGGTAATGGCGAGGTTATAATAAAGACAGAGTATGAAAGCAGGAACAACAACGTAAGGGTTGAAATAGCTGATGATGGCGCCGGAGTACCTCCTGAGGATAAGGAAAGGATTTTTATACCTTATTTCTCAAGGAAGAAGAGCGGGACAGGTTTAGGATTGGCTATAGTAAACCGAATAATTTCTGATCATAATGGAAGGATTATGGTCAGCGACAATAGCCCGAGGGGCGCTAAGTTTATTATTGAATTACCGGTGTAGCTTATGTCCGATCATATTCTCATAGTTGATGATGAAAAAGGAATTTTGGATGCCCTCTCTGCAGTGCTTGATGACGAGGGATACACTGTCTCTACTGCTGAAAACGGGAGTGAGGCATTAAAGAAGATTAAAGATGATACACCGTCTGTAATCTTGCTTGATGTGTGGCTGCCTGACATTGATGGACTCGAGATACTCAGGGAGATCAGAAGCGCTTATCCGGGGGTTGCAGTTATAGTTATGTCCGGACACGGCACAATAGAAACAGCAGTCAGGGCTACTAAATTGGGGGCGTATGATTATATTGAGAAGCCCCTTTCCATGGAAAGGGTGCACCTGATTGTAAAACATGCCATCGAACAACAGCGCCTTGAACTGGAAAATGTTCAACTGAAGGGCAGGATAGAAAAATGGTATGAGATTATCGGGGAGAGCCCTTCAATGCGCTCTCTGAAAGAACAGATACTGGTAGTGGGAAGATCAAACAGCAGGGTCCTTATAACAGGTGAAAATGGTACAGGCAAGGAGCTGATAGCCAGATCTGTACACCGTGCAAGCCAGCGGGCAAATAAACCGTTTATTGCCGTCAATTGTGCCGCAATCCCTGAGACCCTTATTGAGAGTGAATTATTCGGTCATGAAAAAGGGGCATTCACCGGCGCTGTTTCAGTCCAGCGGGGGAAGTTCGAGATTGCAGACAGCGGAACCCTGTTTCTGGATGAGATCGGTGACATGAGTTTAAATACACAGGCAAAGGTCCTTCGTGTCTTACAGGAGCAGGAATTTCAGCGCGTCGGAGGGACAAGAAATATCAGGGTGGATGTAAGGCTTATAACAGCCACCAATAAGAATCTGTCAGACGAGATAAAAAAAGGCGCCTTCAGGGAAGACCTTTTTTACAGGATTAATGTTATTATACTTAATGCACCACCCCTGAGGGAGCGAAAAGAAGATATCCCCCTGCTGGCTGAACATTTTCTGAATGAAGTTATAAGGGAACAGGGGTTAAAGGATAAAAGGCTCACGGATCAGTCAATAGAATTAATGAAGGGTTATGACTGGCCCGGCAATGTCAGGGAGCTTAGAAACCTTATGGAAAGGGTGGCAATCATGACAGCCGGAGACCGTATTAATCCAGCCGACCTGTCAATAATAGCAGGGGATCAACAGCAAAATGTATCCACTTTAATCAATGCCGGTTCCGGATCGCTCAAAGATGCACGTGCAGGCTTTGAACGGTACTTCATACTGGAAAAGTTAAGGGAAAATAAGTGGAATATTACAAAGACAGCAGAGGATTTAAAGATTGAGCGGAGCAATCTGCATAGAAAAATTAAATTACTTGGAATAGAAGAACCAGAAGGAGGTTGACATTGTCCGAACTACGTAAAGATCCTATAACCGGAAGATGGGTAATAATATCTTCAGAAAGGGGAAGGAGGCCGTCAGATTTTCAGGAGGCGCCCCCTAAGCGTAAAGGGGGCTTCTGTCCCTTTTGTGCAGGTAATGAGAAGGTTACCCCGCCGGAGATACTGGCTTACCGTGAGCCTGGTACAGCTCCAAATACTGCCGGCTGGAGCCTCCGCGTCGTGGCTAATAAATTCCCGGCCCTTAAGATTGAAGGGAATCTTGATAAAACAGGCATCGGTCTCTTTGACAAAATGAACGGGATAGGGGCGCATGAGGTAATCATAGAGACACCGCTCCACGACACGACGATTTCGACCCTTCCGGAGAGGAAGATAGAAGATATTATCTGGGCATACAGGGACAGGGTTGTTGACCTGAAAAAAGACAGCAGATTTCAGTACATCCTCATCTTCAAGAACGAAGGGGAGGCAGCAGGCGCATCCCTTGAGCATTCGCATTCTCAGCTTATCGCACTGCCGGTTATCCCAAGACATGTTTTTGAAGAGATTGAAGGTGCAAGGCTCTATTATAATTACAAGGAGAGATGCATCTATTGTGATATTGTGCGTCAGGAGTCATTCTCAGAAGACAGAAGTGTTACAGAGAATGAACACTTCCTTGCCATTACCCCGTTCGCAGCCAGATTTCCATTTGAGACATGGATCATACCGAAGAATCACAACTCATGCTTTGATGAGGCCCAGCCATGGGAATACAGCAGTCTTGCAAGGATCATGAAGAATGTACTCAGGAGGCTCGACAAGGTATTAAATGTACCGCCCTATAACTATATTATCCACACCTGTCCTTTACGGAGTCAGATGAAAGAGTACTATCACTGGCATCTTGAGATAATGCCGAAACTGGTAAGGGTAGCAGGTTTTGAGTCAGGTTCAGGATTTTACATAAATCCGACATCGCCGGAAGAGGCAGCTAAATTTCTCAGAGAAGCAAAGGTGTAGAGTTAAATGGGGACAGCGCCTATTTATTTTGAAATACAAAATAAATAGGCGCTGTCCCCATTTAACTGTTTCCCGGAATGCAGGTTATGCAATTTAGTCTCAAGTCACCCTTAAGACCGCAGGGAGATCAACCCGGGGCGATTACAGCCCTTAGCAACGGGATCATGCAGGGTCTGAAACATCAGGTCTTGCTCGGTGTAACCGGAAGCGGTAAGACCTTCACCCTTGCAAATGTTATAGAAAATATTCAAAAACCAACCCTCGTGATTGCGCCGAACAAGACGCTGGCAGCGCAGCTCTACCACGAGTTCAAATGTTTTTTTCCTGAAAATGCCGTAGAATATTTTGTCAGCTATTACGACTATTATCAGCCCGAGGCATACATTCCCCAGACAGACACCTATATCGAAAAGGACTCTTCAATAAACGATGCCATTGACCGGATGAGGCACTCTGCAACCACATCCCTCCTTCAGAGAAATGATGTAATCATCGTTGCATCAGTTTCATGCATCTATGGTCTTGGCTCTCCTGAGGCATACCAGGGGATGCTCCTTTATCTTGAAGAGGGGATGAAAATTGACAGGGAGGATATACTCAGAAAGCTTGTTGAGATACAGTATGAAAGAAATGATTTTGATTTACACCGCGGCGCTTTCAGGGTCAGGGGTGATGTAGTAGAGGTCTATCCTTCTTCTTCAGAAGAGTCCTGTATAAGGATTGAATTGTTCGGTGATTATGTAGACTCCATTTCAGAGATTGATCCCCTGCGGGGCATTGTAAAAAAACGTCTTGGCAAGGCTGCTATATACCCGGGTACTCATTATGTAATCCCGCCCAACAGGCTGAAACGGTCGCTGGAATCAATAAGGATGGAACTTGCAGAACGTATACGGTACTTTGAAGATAGAAACAGCCTTATCGAGGCCCAGCGAATTGAGCAGAGGACTAACTTTGACCTTGAGATGATAAAAGAGATCGGCTATTGTCATGGTATCGAGAACTACTCAAGACATCTGAGCGGGCGAAACACAGGGGAGCCGCCGCCGACGCTGCTGGATTATTTCCCTCAGGGCTTCCTTCTTATTATTGATGAGAGCCATGTCACCGTACCGCAGATCAGGGGTATGTACGAAGGTGATCACTCAAGAAAAAAGAGCCTTGTGGAATATGGATTCAGGCTCCCGTCAGCCTTTGATAACAGACCCCTTAAATTCATGGAGTTTGAAAGATGTGTTAATCAGGCCATATATGTCTCAGCAACCCCCGGACCATATGACTTTGAAAAAGCAGGGGGAGAAGTAGTTGAGCAGATTATTCGCCCCACAGGCCTCACAGATCCGGTTATTACGGTCAAATCCGCAAAAGGACAGGTAGATGATCTGCTTGGTGAGATAAGGACACGGTCAGCCCTCGGGGAAAGGGTACTTGTCACGACACTGACTAAGAGGATGGCAGAAGACCTGACTGAATACTATAATGAGCTTGGGATTAAGGTTCAATATCTTCATGCTGATATAGACACCCTCGAAAGGGTTGAGATAATAAGAGACTTAAGGATGGGGAAGTTTGACGTCCTGGTCGGTATAAACTTACTCCGGGAGGGGCTTGACATACCTGAGGTCTCACTTGTTGCAATACTGGATGCTGACAAGGAGGGTTATCTAAGATCTCACACGTCTCTCATACAGACATCAGGCAGGGCGGCAAGGAATATATCCGGAAAGGTCATCATGTATGCAGATACGGTTACAACTTCAATGAAGAAGGCTATAGATGAAACAAACAGGAGGCGCGCCATACAGGAGGAGTACAACAGACAGCATAACATAACTCCTGTCAGCGTAACAAAGGGGATTCAGGAGACACTGTATGAAATATCCGAGGCAGACTATGTTACAATACCTGCGGTTAAAGAAACTGCAGATGAATATATACAGGAAGATAAACTGGCTGGTGTATTGAAGTCCCTGGAAAAGGAGATGAAGGAAGCGGCCAAAAAGCTGGAATTTGAAAGGGCGGCAGAATTAAGGGATAAGATCAGGTCACTGAAAGAAAGATGTGTGGGTATCAGGTGAGTTCTGCGTGTATAATAAGCCTATGTCACCCTGAACTTGTTTCAGGGTCTCATAACTGTGTGATTTTAGAGATCCCGAAACAATGCTGAAACAAGTTCAGCACAAGGTTCGGGATGACACATGAGCGGTTAAACGTATTTGTAGATATATATGCCCAGAATGGAACCAAGAAGGGTCAGCAGATTTGCACGCAGGCTGAACCCGATAGTAAAAGTTACTATCCTGATGTCCAGGGTAACAGGAGGGGTAATTCCAATATAGAATCCTTCGGTAAAAATATTTCTGACAGGGCCTTCCGGAGAGATTGCCCGCAATATTTCTCCAAGTACATTTCCAAGAAGGGCGCCGACAAGTATGAGGATGACAAGGATCCAGATATTCTTTTTAAAAAGGGCCATGTATCTGGCATATTACAGTAAAAAAAGGACGAGTGCAAGCAGGAGGATAAGATAACAGATGCAAAAGGCAGCAGGTATACTGGTTAAGATTCTAAAGCAATATGGTCTCGAAGGTAAGTTATTAGAGTACACAATTGCTGATAAATGGGAACAGATTGCAGGCAGCATAATAGCAGCTCATTCCAGGCCTGACGGGATTCGGTACAAAAAGCTCTATATTATGGTTGACAGTAATGCATGGATCCAGGAGCTTAGTTTTTATAAGATGGACCTGGTAACCAGGGTAAATAACTATTTTGACAAACAGATAATTAATGATGTATTTTTCAAGATCGGCCAGTCAGACAGTCTTTAGCCTGCATATATACGGCAGGTGTCTGAAACTTTCCTTATAGTCCAGCCCATAACCGACGACAAACTCATCCGGGATTTCAAACCCCTTGTATGCCACCGGAAGGTCTACTATTCTTAGTGCAGGCCTGTCAAGCAAAACAGCAACCTTCAGGGAAGCGGGATTCCTTGCCTTCAGTATCCTCAGCAGATAGCCAAGGGTAAATCCTGTATCTATGATATCCTCCACCACAACAACATCCCTGGTTGCAATATCTATGTCAAGGTCCTTAATAATCCTTACTGCCCCGGCCTCACCCCTTCCGGCGCCATAGGATGATATAGACAGGAAGTCAATGGAGATAGGTATGGGAATCGTCCTGATAAGATCTGCCATAAAAACCACAGCCCCTTTAAGCACACAAATCAGGACAGGATCTCTGCCGCTATAATCCTCAGATATGGCTTTGCCAAGTTCAGCAATCCTTTTCTGCAGGTCATCCTGTGATATAATTATTTCTCCTGTCTCCAGCTCCTTCATAGCTTGACTCCCCCCCTCCAAAGTGGTATTATAGAATTACCCTGAGACATAAGGATGCTTCAATTGTCCCTCTGGATGTCCCCCGGAGGTGATCAAAAGGGACCCAAAGATGGGTAAAGGTTCAGAAAAGTTAGCAGGCTGACGAAAGTCAGAAGTTAGCTTCCGGAACAAACCCTCTTGGACATGAAGATCCTGAAACTCAGGGAATTTTTTTGTCTCCACGCTCATATTTACTGAGCAGCCTTTTATAATCCTTCCCATAAAATAACTTTATATTAACTTCAGGATACAATGTCTTTAATAATTTTACCTTCCTGTTTTTCTTAGTCACAAGGCTCTGCTTCATGGTGGTCAATTCAATGTACAAATTAAGATCAGGAAGATAAAAATCCGGGGTAAAGCTCTCGATTACATTTCCAGCCTCATCCCACTTAATGGGAAAGGTCTTCGGTTCATACTTCCAATCTATATGGTAGAACTTCAGTATCTTTGCAAATTCTTCTTCACTCGGATGAGCAAAGACAACCTCCCTTACACCTTTCAGGGCATCAAGGTTTTCAAACTCATCTGAAAGACCCCTGACAGTACAAG
>Ga0209126_1000098_pt1 | contig 25077 bp, 25 predicted proteins | sample RifCSP19_1_FD_184024 | JGI IMG/M metagenome (GOLD analysis project Ga0209126, IMG submission 184024) | Soil microbial communities from Rifle, Colorado - Rifle CSP2_sed 19_1 (SPAdes) (version 2) | ecosystem: Environmental > Terrestrial > Deep subsurface > Rock core/Sediment | place: Rifle...
ACGATGCGCCAGCTGGTCGAGGCGCTGGAGCGGCTCGACGCCGACGATGCCTGCCGCTGCATCGTCATCACCGGCGCGGGCGAGCGGGCCTTCGCGGCCGGCGCCGACATCCGGGAGATGGCCGAGGCCACGCCGGTCTCGCTTACCCGGGTCAACACCTTCGCCCGCTGGGAGCACATCCGCCGGGTGCGCAAGCCGATCGTGGCCGCCGTGCGCGGCTACGCGCTGGGCGGCGGTTGCGAGCTGGCCATGGCCTGCGACCTGGTGGTGGCCGCCGATGACGCGGTCTTCGGCCAGCCCGAGATCAAGCTCGGCGTGATACCCGGCGCCGGTGGCACGCAGCGCCTGACGCGCGCGCTGGGCAAAGCGAAGGCGATGGAGCTGATCCTGACCGGCCGCAACCTGCCGGCGAAGGAGGCCGAGGCGCGCGGCCTGGTGACGAAGCTCGTGGCCCGCGAGGCGACGCTCCCGGCGGCCTTGGAGCTGGCGGCGCAGGTCGCCGCCATGCCCGCGCTGGCGGTGATGGCGGCCAAGGAGGCCGTGAACCGCGCCTTCGAGCTGTCGCTCGAGGCCGGGCTCGAGTTCGAGCGCCGCAACTTCCTCCTGCTCTTCGGCAGCGAGGACCAGAAGGAGGGCATGCGCGCCTTCGTCGAGAAGCGCGCGCCGGGCTGGAAAGGGCGCTGACCGGGCCACCGGGGGAGTACCCTGACCGTTAACTGGGCAACGGAGGGACGGAACTTGGCGGACGACTGGACCGGCCGGGACCTCGCGGACGAGGCGACCGGCTCCCTGCGCGACAAGGCGCCCGACACGCTGGGGGTGCCCGACCCCACGGCCCCCGTGAGTGGCCACCGGCCAGCCCCCGCCGGCGGCGGCCCGGCCGGCGGCGGCGCTGCGGCGCCCGAGCACGACTGGGAGGCGGCGCGCGGCCTCGTCTACCCCATCCTCCGCCCGGCTGGCACCACCGGCGCGGCGGCCGACGTCCCGCTGGACGTGCTGCGCTCCTCGCCGGTGTCCCACACGACCCCGCTCGTGTCCGACGGGCCGTGCGGCCTCGTCGTCTCGTTCGTCCTCAAGGGCGGCGGCTTCGACGTCCTCGTCAACGCCGAGCACCTCGTCTCCTGGGGCGTGGACGCGGACGAGCTCGCGGGGGCCGCCGGCGCCAACCTCGCCGCGTGGTCGGCCGAGGCTGGCTGGACCGACGAGATCTCCGGGTCGCGGCGCATCCTCAGCTCCGACACCGGCGACCACGACGCGGCGCGCATCCTGCTGACCGAGGTGCGGGCGCACCTGGCGAGCGAGCTGGCGACCTCCGCGGTGGCGGGCACGCGCATCCTGGTCGGTGTCCCGGAACGTCACATGCTGCTGGCCGGCACGATGACGCCGGGCGACGAGGAGTTCGCGGTCCTCTTCCACGGGTTCGTGTCCGAGCAGTCCGAGGCCGCCGAGGAGCCCATCGACCGGCGGGTCCTCGAGCTGGTCGGCGGCGAGCTGGTGGAGTTCGCGGGGTAGACGGTCGTCCGTCCGGTCCGCCCTGGCAGGTAGTCTCGGTCTGACCGATGGCCGCCCGCCCGCCCATCCTTTGGCTGCTCGGCGCCCTCGTTCCCGTCGCCGTCGGGCTGGCCTGGCGGCTGATGCCGGTGCCAGAGCCGGCGGGCCTCGCGGATTGCGGCTCGATCGCCTCGGCGCCCATGCTCTGGCGGGTGGCGCAGGCCGTCGCCGTCCTCGGCTCCCTCGCTCTGGCCGCCCGGCTGCTCGGGGCCGATCGTGGCTCGCTCTTCCTGCGCTGGCCGTCCCGGCGCGTCGTCGTCGCGTCGATCGCGTTCCCGGCCGTCGTGGCGCCACTCGCCCTGTGGCTCGGGCCGATCCTCGCCGTGCCGTTCTTTGGCGAGGTCCGCTTCGAAACCGGCATCCTGCTCGCGATCGTGCCGGCCGTCGTCCTCGCCCTGGCCAACGGCCTCCTCGAGGAGGTCACGTTCCGCGGCGCGCTGCTGGGTTGGGGCGCTCGCGTCCTCGGGCCCACCGGCGCCCTGATCGCCCAAGCGGTCGTCTTCGGGGTCGTGCATCTCGGCCCCGACTTCACCGGCGACCCGATCCCGGTCCTGCTCGCGGTCGGTGCAGGCGGCCTCGTCGCCGGCGTCGTCGTGATGCGCACGGGCTCCCTGCTGTTCCCGATCGCCGTCCACGGGGCCTTCGACGTGCCGCTCTACTACGTCCAGGCCTGCCGGCTCCCCTGAGGGCCACCGCAACTACAATCGGCGCCATGCCGCGAGCCCTCGACCGTCCCCTGCGCGAGGCCTGGATCGTCAGCGCCGTGCGCACGCCGATCGGGCGCTACGGCGGCGCGCTGAAGTCGGTGCGGCCGGACGACCTGGCCGCTCTCGTCATCCGGGCCGCGGTCGAGAAGGCGGGCATCGACCCGGGGCTGGTCGAGGACGTGATCCTCGGCTGCGCCAACCAGGCCGGCGAGGACAACCGCAACGTGGCGCGCATGGCCGGGCTGCTGGCGGGGCTGCCCGTCGAGGTCGCCGGCCAGACGGTGAATCGCCTGTGCGGCTCGGGGCTGCAGGCGATCAACGCCGCGGCGCACGCGATCATGGTCGGCGATGGCGACGTCTTCGTGGCCGGAGGTGTCGAGTCGATGACCCGGGCGCCCTACGTCGTGCTCAAGCCGGAGGCCGCCTTCGAGCGCGGGGCGCACGAGCTGGTGGACACGACCCTGGGCTGGCGCTTCGTGAACCCCAGGCTGGCCGAGCGGCACCACCCCTACTCGATGGGCGAGACCGGCGAGAACGTCGCCGAGCAGTGGACCGTTAGCCGCGAGGAGCAGGACGCCTTCGCGCTGGTCTCCCAGCAGCGCGCGGTGGCCGCCATCGAGTCGGGTCGGTTCGCCGGCCAGATCGTGCCGGTCGTCGTGCCGCAGCCGAAGGGCGAGCCGATCGTCGTGGACCGCGACGAGCACCCCCGCGCCGACACCTCCGCCGAGGCGCTGGTCCGCCTGAAGGCCGCCTTCCGAGCCGGGGGGTCCGTGACGGCGGGGAACAGCTCCGGCATCAACGACGGCGCCGGCGCCACGGTGGTCATGGAGGCCGGGGTCGCACGATCGCTCGGGCTGAAGCCGCTGGCGCGCGTCATCTCGACCGCCGTCGCCGGTGTGGACCCCGCGATCATGGGCGTGGGACCGGTGCCGGCGACGCGCAAGGCCCTGGCTCGGGCCGGCCTGACCGTGGATGACCTCGACCTGATCGAGCTCAACGAGGCCTTCGCCAGCCAGTCGATCGTCTGCATCCGCGACCTCGGGCTGGACATGGCGAAGGTCAACGTCAACGGCGGCGCCATCGCGCTGGGCCATCCGCTGGGCATGAGCGGGGCGCGCCTCGTGACGATGCTCGTCCACGAGCTCGCCCGGCGCGGCGGGCGGTATGGTTTGGCCACCATGTGCATCGGCGTCGGCCAGGGCATCGCGACCGTTATGGAGCGGATCGATGGGTAGCAAACGTCTGTTCGCGATCGGTGTGGCGGCGCTCGTGGCTCTGGGCGTGCTGCAGCAGCGGAAGAGCCGGCGCCGGCACGGCGCAGACGCCCCGGGCCGCGTGCCGTCGGTGGCGGAGTCCGTCCTCCCCGAGGCGCGTGACCCGGAGGAGGTCGTCGAGGACCTCGTGCCCGTGATGGACGAGCGGGTGGCTGCACGGCGCTAGCTTCACAGCTGGGCGCGGCACCCAGCGTTCTCCCCCGTGATGACAATGGGCGCATCAACGGAGGTGACGGGCGGCGCGCTCCGCGCGCGCCGTGCGGTTACCGCTGAGTGGTGCCCTGGGAGGAAGGCGCGCCGGGATGGGGGGCGTTCGTTCCCGGACCGGCCTCGAGCCTGCGCTTGATGGCGGCGAGGTTCCGTGCTTCCTCGCGCTGCATCACCCGGCGCAGGATCGGTGACCCGAGCCTCGCGAGTCCGTGCGGCCGCAGGTCCATCCGGACGATCAGACGTGATCCTGCCGAAGTCGGCTCGACGCGAGCCTGGAACACCATCCCAAGCATCTTCGAGTCCGATGTGGCTTCCCAGAACGTCGGAGGCTCGAAGCGCGTGTACTCGACGGTATTCGGTCCGCCCTGCTGCCATTCCGCGAGATACCGAGTCCCGACACCGACCGGACCGTCCGTGAGCTTCTCGACGCTCTTCATGGAACCGGGGGACCACTCGCGCTCGTTGCTGAGGTCGCTGCAATAGTCGAAGACGTCCACCGGCGACCGCGCGATCTCGACCATGTTCTCGAGGACAGCCATCCGAACCTCTACTCCCGTCCGTTACTAGAGCACTCACTAGTAGTAGCTACGGTACCATTGCAGCCATGACTGTCAAGCTCAGTCCCAGCAGACCGCGCCGCCGGCAACCGACCGAGACACGTCGCCGCATCCTCGAAGCGGCGCTCCGCCTGTTCCAGGAACAGGGATACCCCTTGACGACGATGGCCGCGATCGCGGACCAGGCGGCCGTCGCCGTCCAGACGGTGTATTTCACATTCCACACCAAGGGCGAGCTGCTCATGCAGTTGGTGTTGGCGGTCGGCGCGGACGGCCAGGACGCACCCCCACACCGCGATCGCGCGTGGTACCGCGAGATCCTGTCGTCCACGGATCCCCGCCGTCAGCTCGCGTTGCTCAGTGAGCACGGCACGGACATCTTCGTTCGCATCGCGCCACTCATGCCGTTCGTGGACGCAGCGTTGGCGAGCGATCCGAACCTGAGCGTCGCGTGGCAGGAGACGGTCCGTGCGCGGAAGGAGGGGATGCGTGAGCAAATGGCAGTGGTGGCGCGGAGCGGGGCGATCCGTCCCGGACTCGGCGTCGACGGAGCAGCCGACATCGTCTTCGTCCTGCAGCGGCCGGAAACGCTCCGGGTGCTGACGGTCGAATGCGGCTGGTCCACCGAGCGTTACAAGGCGTGGATCTACGAGACGCTGTGCCAGCAACTGCTCGTCGACGGCGCTCGTGGCGACGCCGACGCTGACGCCGCCGCGACGGCGGGACTCACCTTCGCCTTAGCTAACCCCGGCTAGCGCGCGGCACCCGGCACCCTCCCCGCTGATGCCTCCATCGACATCACGGCCGGGTGCGACGGGAGGACGCCCGGCGGGCCGTCCTCTCAGGCGCCCGCTTGGCCTGTCCCTACAGGATCCCGACGACATAGGCCATCAGCAGCGCCATGAACCCCGCGATGGCGACCCCCAGCGCGGCCGCGCCCCAGGCCGGCCAGTCGATCGGGCCGAGCGCCTCGTCAGTGTCGGCGTCGTGGCCCTCGTGCTCCTGGGCGGCTTGCTCCTCGCTCATGGCAGCAGCTCCTTGCTGACGAGCTGATCGACCGTCACCGGCTTGGCCACCGGGGAGTCGGGCAGCCCGCTCATGAAGTCGATGGATTCGGTCCAGGCGCCCTCGTCGACGGCGCCCCAGCCGTTCGCGTCAGTGTAGGAGCTCTGCCACGCGTCCACGGTCGCGTTCAGGACGGCGAGCTGTGTCTCGCGATCGCTGGCCAGTTCCGGCACGACTGCGACCGCCGCGTCCCAGCCCTTCAGGGGGTCGGCCGCGATCTCCTTCATCGCCCGCAGCGTGGCCGCCACGAACGCCTTGAGGGCCGCCTTCTTGGGGCCCGCGAGGGTCGCTTCACCCGTGATCAACCCGGGCCCCGGCAGCGGCGTGATGGCGTCCACGGTCAGCACGACCACCTTCTCGCCGCTCAGCTCGAGCTGCACGGGCTCGTTGTTGACGAACCCCGTGGCCGCGTCGACGACGCCCTCGCGGACGGCCACATCCTGACCGTATTTGGGGAACTCCACGAGCTCAAGGTCGGCCGGCGTGAGGCCCACCGACGCGAGCAGCGCCTGGAGCATGATCCAGCTACTGCCGTACTTGCCGGGGATGCCCAGCTTCCTGCCCTTCAGGTCGGCCGGGCCGGTGATCCCCGACGACGCCTTGGCGAAGACGATGCTCGGGAAGTCGGCATAGATCGTGGCCACGTAGCGCACCGGGATGCCCTGGCTGACAGCGGGGATGAGGCTCGTGCCGTCGGCGATGCCGATGTCCACCACGCCCTGTCCGACGAGCGTGACGAGGTCGGGGTCGCTCTTGTTCTCGAAGGTCACCTCGAGGCCCGCCTCGCGGTAGTAGCCGGCCTGGTCGGCGAGGTAGAACTGGGCGAACTGGACGCTCGGGATGTAGCCCAGCCCGACCCGCAACGGCGTGGGCGCGCCGACGGTGGGGCTGGCGGTCGAGCCCGAGCCGCAGGCGGCGACGAGGCCGGCCACGAGGACGGCGACGAGACCGGCGGCGAAGAGACCGGCGGGGCGGCGGGACACGAGGGACAACGTGACCTCCTTGCGGGTGCTCATCCGCGTGCGCCGACCATGCGGCGCTCCACGGCAACGACGACGAGGTAGAGGACGATGCCGATGAGGGCGATCGTGGCCAGGGTGGCGAAGAGGAGGGGGGTGTCGAAGAGGCTGCCGCGGGCGAGGTTGATGAGCACGCCGAGGCCCCGTTCGCCGCCGGCCCACTCGCCGATGATGGCGCCGATGACCGCCAGCGTGACGCCCACCCGCATGCCGCCGAGGATCGCCGGCAGGGCAGCGGGGATCTCGACCTGGCGAACCAGCTGCGACCGAGTGGCCCGGAATGCGCGCGCCATCTCCACCAGCCGCTTGTCGACGGAACGGATGCCGACCATGGTCGCGATGGCGACGGGGAAGAAGACGATCAGCGCGCAGATGAGCACCTTGCTCAGCAGCCCCGTGCCGAACCAGAGCGCGATGAGCGGCGCGATGGCCAGGATCGGCGTCGCCTGGGCGGCCACGAGGTAGGGCGAAAGGAGCCGCTCGGCGAAGTGGGAGCGGGCGAGCAGCATGCCCACGAGCAGGGCCAGGCCTGCGCCGACCGTGAAACCGAGCACGATCTCCAGCAGGGTCGCGGTGGCGTGCGGGGCGATCGTGCCGTCCAGCCACGCGTCGACGAAGCGCTGCCCGACGACGAGCGGGCCGGGCAGTAGCCACGGCTCGTAGCCGCCGATCCAGACGAGGGCCTGCCAGGCGACGACGAAGATGACGGCCCCGAGGAGGACCGGCGCGGGATCGAGCCGTCGCGCCCGAGCCGCCTTCGGGGCCTGCGCCTGGGTGAGGCTCATGCGCCACCCTCCCGTCCGAAGGGGTCGAACCAGGCCGGCACCCCCACGCCCTCCAGCGGGTCCCGGCCGCGCGAGGCCGCCAGGGCAGGCTGGAGCCCCCAGGCCTCCTCGGGCGCCGGTTCGTCGGCTGCCCCGGCCAGGTTCGCCCGGATCGCCGCCGCCGTCACCGAGACCACGGCCGTGTCGAGCATCGACAGGCGGCGCGGACGGGGCAGGTTCACCGGGATGTCGGCGACCACCTGTCCGGGTCGCGGCGAGAGGACGAGCACCCGGTCGGCCAGGAAGATCGCCTCGCTGACGCTGTGGGTCACGATGAGGATCGTCGTCGCCGTCTCCTGCCAGATGCGCAGCAGCTCCACGCCGAAGCGCTCGCGGGTCAGCGCATCGAGCGCGCTGAAGGGTTCGTCGAGGAGGAGGACCGAGGGTTCGAGGGCGAGAGCGCGGGCGATGGCCACGCGCTGGCGCATGCCGCCCGAGAGCTGGTGGGGTCGGGCGCCGGCGAATTCGGCCAGGCCGACGAGCGCGAGCAGCTCGCGGGCCCGGGCCAGGCGCTCGGAGGCGGACCGGCCGGCCAGCTCGAGGGGGAAGGCGACATTGGCCACCGCGTCGCGCCAGGGCATGAGCCGCGACTCCTGGAAGACGAAGCCGACGCGCGGGTCCGGGCCAACCACGGGCGTGCCGTCCAGGCTGACCGTGCCCCGGTCCACGGGGAGCAGCCCGCCGACGAGGCGCAGCAGCGTCGACTTGCCGCAGCCGTTGGGGCCGACGATGGCCACCACCTGGCGCTCGGGCACGCGGAACGCCACCCCGTCGAGGGCGACCAGCGGCGTCCCGGTCGCGGTCGGGAAGCTGCGGGCGAGGTCGGCGACGTCGATGCTGGCCAGCGGTCTGTCTCCCGTTTCGGGCCTCGCGGGCCGGCGCGCGGGGGCGTGCAGGCGGACCGGGGCGCGGTCAGGGGTGGGGCGTCGGCATGCGGGCCACGGCCGCCGGGCGCCCCGACGCCGCGTGAGGCGTCGTTCGGCCCGCGCCCGACCGGGGCGCGCTGCCCTGCCTTCTCCCATCCGGACTGTGACCGTCGGCTCCCTGCCAGGGGATCCACCGCCGCCGCGGATCGACGCGGACGTCGGGTCGTGGGCTGGCGGGGGAGCGGCTGGCGCCGCGTCCGCCGACCACCGGTCGGGACTTCCACCCGACCCCGAAGGCGAGGCTATGCGTGTTGTGCGTGGAGCATACCGCAGACCGCGGTCTCCGCCCGCCACGCCGGCAGCCGTGGCCCGTGGCTCGCGGCTCCGCAGTCATGCGTGGGGGTCATCCGAGGCAGGGAAGTCGTGCCTGGTTGCCTCCGCATTGAACGCCATCGTCGGGCATTCACGCTCGGATCCGGTCGTCGGCATGACCACCTGTCATACCCGCGGAGTTCGAACGCAACCTGAGACCCGGTCCGGACGTCATGACCGGAGACCGACCCGCCGACGGAGGAGACCAGATGCGCCGACCGTTCAGCATCCTCGCCGGCACGCTCTTCACCCTCGCCAGCCTCCTGACCTGGGTCGTTCTCGCGCCGCCGCCCTCCTTCGCCTGCTCGTGCGCCCTGGTCTCCATCGCGGACTTCAACCAGCCGGAGAACCAGGTGTTCGTCGGCACGGCCGGGGCCTTGGGACCCCAGGGGCAGCCGGTCGCGGTCGAGCTCTGGCTCCACGGAACGGGCGCCGGTCCCCTGGTGTGGCTCGCCCGCGACTCCTTCGGGGATGGCGCATCCTGCGGCACGGCCCCGCTGCCCCAGGGCACGCGCTGGATCCTCGGCACGTGGCTCGAGGCGTCGGATGCCCAGCCGCGTATCGGCCTGTGCAATCCGCACGCACGCATCGACTCGCCCGAAGGCCAGGCCATGCTCGGGGAAGCGCTGGCGGCGTTCGGAGCGGGCGTGGACCCTCCGTCGCCCCCGCCGGGCGACACCGCGCAGCCCGACTCCGACCCGCTCGCCCCGGCGCTCCTCATCGGCACCGTGGCGCTCGGCGTCGTCGTGGTTGGCGGGATCGTGGTGTTCGCGCGGCGGCGTTCCTAGCCCTCGGCCAGGAAGTCCTCGATCCGGCGCCGGATCCCCGCCGCGCTCAGGCCCAGGTCGGCGTCGTGCTCGTCCGCTGAGCCGTAGCGCGTGAGCACACGCCGCGGGACCCCGATGGCCTCGATCCGGACCGGGTCCGGCCGCAGGGCCGCCACGATCTCCGGAACGAGCGTCCCCTCGTAGTACGGCTCGACGACCACGACCGCCCGGTCGCCGGCGAGGGTCTCGGCCCGCAGCGCCTCGCCGTCGAAGGGTGCCACGGTCGTGCAGTAGAGCACGGTCACATCCAGGTTCGCGACGGCCTCGAGCACGCGATCGAGCATCGGGCCGACGGCCACGATGGTGGCCGCGGATCCGCGGCGAACGACCTCGAGCCGGCCGAAGCGCACCGCCCGATCGGTCAGGTTCTGTCGCTCGGCCAGGCGGAAGTAGGTCGGGGCGCCATCGGCGTAGGCCTCACGGAAGAGCGCATCGAACTCGCCGGCCGTGCCGGGCACGACGACCTCCATCCCCGGCAGCGTGCGCAGGATCGGCACGTCCCCCATGCCGTAGTGCGTCATCCCGTCCGTGCCGTAGTCGTACGAGGCGCCGGTGCTGATGATGTTGCCGCCGAGGCGCTGGTAGCAGAAGTCGTCCTTGATCTGCTCGAACGGGCGCTCCACGATGAACGGCGTGATCGAGTGGACGACCGGGATGAATCCTTCGATGGCGAAGCCCGCGGCCAGGCTGACCGCCGTCTGCTCCATGATCCCGACCTTGATCACGCGCTCCGGGTACGCGGCGGCGGCCCGCTCGAAGTAGCCATGGCTGATGTCGGCGAGGACGATCGCCAGACGCGGGTCGGTGTCCATGAGGTCCTGGAGCGTCGCGCCCATCTGGGCCCGCATCGTCTGCTCGGTCACTCGCGGATCCCCGCCACGACGATCGTCGGGCGCTCCGAGTCCGGCGCAGAGAGGGCCTCGTATAGCGCCTCGTGGTCCCGGCCATCGACGGTCCGGGCGGACCAGCCGAAGGCGGCGAACTTCGCCCCGATGTCACCGAGCGGCCGGGTGCTCGAGGCGTTGTCCACGAGGATCGCCGTGAGGTGCGGCAGCTCGAGGCTGCCGGCCAGCAGCGCCGTCTCCCAGACGCTGCCCTCGTTCGCCTCGCCGTCGCCGATGAGGACGAAGACGCGCCGGTCGCTGCCCTTCGCCCGCAGCGCGAGCGCCACGCCCACGGCCATCGGGAAGCCGTGGCCCAGCGAGCCCGTCGACACCTCGATCCCGGGCACCCGATGGCGGTCGGGGTGGCCGCCGAGGATCCCCTCCCAGGTCTCGAAACGGGCCATCTCCTCGGCCGGGAAGAAGCCCTTGTCGGCGAGGATGGCGAACAGCGCCAGCGGGCCGTGGCCCTTGCTCATGAGGAAGCGATCACGGTCCTCGCTGCGGGGGTCGCGCGGGTCGTAGCGGAGGATGCGGTCGTAGAGGACCCAGAGGATGTCGAGCGTCGAGTGGGCGCTCGGGTCGTGCTTCTCGTCGCCGCTGGCCAGCGCCATCAGCTGTTCAACGCGCGCGGGTACGTGGCTCATCCGGGCAGGATACCCGCCGCCGGCCGTCGCGCCACCCGGCTATGACAGGCGGTCATGCGGCTGGCCGGAACCACGCTCATCTGCACGGCGATGAAGCCTCATCGGGAGGTGGCCACGCTCGGTTCCGCGGTCCTGCATGACCGCCGGGCATACCGACCCTCCGCGGGGCATGCCGACCCCGCCCCGGACCCCGACCGGGGGCGCGGCCGCGTATCCTCCCCGTGATGCCCGACCCGATCATCCTGACCGGCCGCGACCTGACGCTCGAGGCGGTCGAGGCCGTCGCGCGCCATGGGGCCCCGGCCATCCTGGCCCCGGAGGCGCGACGGCGGATGGCGCAGAGCCGCGCCGTCATCGAGGCCATCGTCGCGCGCGACGAGACCGTCTACGGGGTGACGACCGGCTTCGGCGACCTGGCCACGAAGCGCATCTCCCCCGCGGACGCCGCTCGTCTTCAGGAGAACCTCCTCGTCAGCCATGCGGTCGGCGTGGGCCCGCGCTTCGACTTGGCCACGGTGCGGGCCATGCTCCTGCTGCGGGCCAACACCCTCGCCCTCGGCTTCAGCGGCTGCCGGCCCGAGATCGTCGACCGTCTCCTGGCCTTCCTCGAGCGCGGCATCCACCCCGTCGTGCCCGAGCAGGGCAGCGTGGGAGCCAGCGGCGACCTCGCCCCGCTGGCCCACCTGGGGCTGCCGCTCATCGGCCGCGGCGCCGTAGAGCTGGGGGGCGAGACGATCCCCGCCGCCGAGGCCCTCGCACGCGCCGGCCTCCAGCCCCTGCGCCTCGAGGCGAAGGAGGGCCTGGCGCTCCTCAACGGGACGCAGATGATGACCGCGGTCGGCGCTCTCGCCGTCCTCGACGCCGAGCGGCTGGCGCGCACCGCCAGCGTCGTGGCCGCCATGAGCACCGAGGCCCTGCTCGGCACGGACGTGGCCTTCTCGGCCGCCTACCACGCCACGCGCCCCCACCCCGGCCAGGCGCGCGTGGCGGCGGAGCTGCGCCACCTCCTGCGTGACTCGGAGCTGCAGCGCTCGCACCACGGCGTCGAGCACAAGGTCCAGGACCCCTACTCGATCCGCTGCGTGCCCCAGGTCCACGGCGCCACCGCCGACGCCCTCGCGCACGCCCGCCGCGTGCTCGAGATCGAGGCCAACAGCGCCACCGACAACCCACTCGTCTTCCCCGAGGGCGCCGTCGCCGACCCGAGCGCCGTCGCCACGGCGGGCGGGCACGTCATCTCGGGCGGGAACTTCCACGGCCAGCCTGTGGCCCTCGCGATGGACTTCGCCAAACTCGCCATCGCCGAGCTGGGCTCCATCTCGGAGCGCCGCACGGCGCTCCTCGTGGATGGCCGGCTTTCCGGCCTCCCGGCCTTCCTCGTCCATGACGCCGGCCTCAACAGCGGCCTGATGCTCCTCCAGTACACGGCGGCGGCGCTCGTGTCCGAGGACAAGGTGCTCGTCCACCCCGCCTCCGCCGACTCGATCCCGACGAGCGCCAACCAGGAGGACCACGTCTCGATGGGCTCGATCGCGGCTCGCCAGGCGCGCCAGATCCTCGGCAACGTCGAGGTCGTCCTGGCGCTCGAGCTGCTGTGCGCTGGCCAGGGCCTCGACTTCCGGCTGGCCGACGGCCACCGCCCGGGTGCAGGGGTGGCCGAGGCCCACCGCCGCCTGCGAGCGCGCGTCGCCCACCTCGAGACGGACCGGGATCCCGGCCCGGACATCGAAGCGGCCACGGACCTCGTGCGCGGCGGCGCCTTCCTGGACCTGCTGCCGGCCGCCTCGCAGGGGCGGTAGGCAGCAGTCGCTACCGATGGCTCCGGTGTCAAGATCAACGACAACGGCAGGCACGGCTGGGCGCTCGCCGGTGGTGGCGCCGTGGATCCGGACGGCGGCGTCCACTTCGCCTCGTCCGGCTACGAGCAGAATGGCGAGCTGGACATCGATGGCCGCGGCCGCACCCAGGCGGTGTGGGGTGAGGGCTTCGACTACGGGTCGCCCGGCTCGATCTGGTACGCGCGGGGCCGGTGAGGCGCGGAAGATCTCGGTCGGTCGGTCCACGCGGCTCCCGGGCGGGGTCAGACTCGGGGTTGCGCTGCCGCGCGCAATCGCTACAGTCTGCCCTGAAGGCCCGGGACGCCATCCGCGGGTGCATGAAGGAGAGGGCATATGTCGTTCCAAGTGCCGCCGGCCGCGGCGCCGCCCGGTTCAGCCGCGATCGTCTACGCGGATCTCCCCAACCGGATCATCGCGTTCGTGATCGACATCGTCATCCTGGCCGTCGTCAACGTCGTCGTGACGATCGTGCTCGGCGCCGTCGGCCTGTCGATGTTCAACGGCCTCGATGTCAACTACCTGGCTGTGCTCGTGAGCGGCATCGTCGGCCTCGCGATCAGCGCCGGCTATTTCATCTACACCTGGACGTCGATGCGCGCCACGTTCGGGATGAAGGCCCTCGGCATGCAGATCGGCAATGAGGGCGACGGTGCCACGCTCACGATGAACCAGGCGGCGCGAAGGTGGATCGCCGTCGGCGGCTGGATCTCGATCGCCCAGATCATCAACCCCGTCCCGCTGATCGGGATGCTCGTGGGCCTCGCCGGCCTCGTCTACATCATCTTCCTCCTGTACACCACCGCGCAAAGCCCCACGAAACAGGGGTATCACGACCACTTCGCCCATACGATGGTCGTCAAGGCAACGCGCGCGGTGGCCTGACGCCCCGGCCATGAGCGGCGAATCGAGGGAGGTCCGCGGCGGCCGCGTTGCGGCGGGCTTCGCGGTCTCGGTCCGTCGGATCGCCGCCTCGGGCTGAGGGGCCGGAAGCGGCCCGTGGCCACGCTCCGCATCGTCGACATCGCTGACCTCGAGGCCTTCGGGCTCCTGCCGCCCTGCGCCGACCCGGGCTTCGACCATCGAAGCTGCGACTACTGGGAGGACGCCGAGCGGGGCTCGAAGGCCGCCCGGTCGAGCTGGCTGGAGGCCGCTCCGGCACCGGCCCCGGCCTCGCGGCCCGCCGTCGCCGACAACCCATTCGCGCCCCCGGCCACTCGTGGACCGGCTCTCAACCCCTTCCTCGGTGGCGACGAGGACGCGGACGAGGACCTCGATAACCCCTTCGCCCCGCGCGTCACACGGGAGCGTCCGGTGAGGACGGGCGTGCCCCGCAAGTACGCGCTGCTCGACCGCGGTCGGGGCGTCTTCGGCACGTACGCGAAGGTCGCGCTGCTCGACGGCGAGCCCGTGGCGTATGCGCAGTTCGGGCCGCTCTCCGCCTACCCGCGAGCGCAGCGGGTGCGCGATCTCTACGTGCAGCTCCCCGCCTCGCCGCTGCCGGCCGTCATCACCTGCATCGCCACGACGCCGGCGGCGCGCGGCGCGGGTCATGCGCGGCGGCTCGTGGAGGCGGTCTGCACGGACCTGGCGGGGCGCGGCTTCTCCGCGGTCGAGGCCTACCCTGAGGCCGGCGCCCGCCCGGACGCGACCAGCGCGGCCACGTCGGCTTTCTGGGTGGCCTGCGGATTCGCCGTGGCCGTGGACGACGACCGTTTCCCCGTGGTGCGCCGGGAGCTGTAGGTCCGTGGCCGCGCGGCGTATGACGCGGCGCATGCTCTCCGGTCATGCCAGGATGAGATGTCGTGCGTGGCTGCCTCGCCATTGCCCGTCATCTCAAGGCAGCCGATCTCGGGTTAGCCGCCCCGCATGCCCGCCGGTCATGCCCCGGAGGACGTGACGGCCGGGGCGTGGGCGAGGAGCGTAGACTCCCCTGCAGGAGGTCCCCAGCCGTCATGGCCGTCGCCGCATCACGCATCGTCCGCGCCCCCCGGGGCACGCAGCTCTCCTGCCGCGGCTGGGGGCAGGAGGCGGCGCTGCGGATGCTCATGAACAACCTCGACCCGGAGGTCGCCGAGCGTCCCGAGGACCTCGTCGTGTACGGTGGGACGGGCAAGGCCGCGCGCAACTGGGCCGCCTTCGACGCCATCGTGCGCGAGCTGCGCCGGCTCGGCGACGACGAGACGCTGCTGGTCCAGTCGGGCAAGCCGGTGGGCGTCTTCCGCACGCACCCCTGGGCGCCGCGTGTGCTCATCGCCAACTCGAACCTGGTCGGCAAGTGGGCCAACTGGGAGACGTTCCGCGAGCTGGAGCGGCAGGGCCTGACGATGTACGGCCAGATGACCGCCGGCTCGTGGATCTACATCGCCACGCAGGGCATCCTGCAGGGCACCTACGAGACGTTCGCGGAGCTGGCACGGCAGCACTTCGGGGGCACGCTCCGGGGACGCGTGGTGCTCACCGCCGGCCTCGGTGGCATGGGCGGGGCGCAGCCGCTGGCGGTGACGATGAACGAGGGCGTGGCCCTCTGCATCGAGGTCGACCCCGATCGCGCCGAGCGCCGCCTCGGCACGCGCTACGTCGATCGCATGACCGACTCCCTCGACGAGGCCCTCGCCTGGGCGCGCGGGGCGGCGGCAAGGGGCGAGGCGCTCTCGATCGCCCTGGTGGGCAACGCCGCCGAACTGGAGCCCGAGCTGGTGCGTCGGGGCGAGCGCTTCGACGCCGTGACCGACCAGACCAGCGCCCACGACGCCCTGGGCGGCTACGTCCCCGCGGGGCTGACGCTCGACGAGGCGGCCGAGCTGCGCCGGACGGACCCGGACGAGTACGTGCGCCGCGCGATGGCCTCCATGGCCGAGCACGTGCGGGCCATGCTCGCCTTCCAGCGGGCCGGCGCCGTCACCTTCGATTACGGCAACAACATCCGCGCCCAGGCGCAGGCGGCCGGCGTGCCCGACGCCTTCGACTTCGCCGGCTTCGTGCCGCTCTTCATCCGGCCGCTCTTCTGCGAGGGGAAGGGGCCCTTCCGCTGGGCCGCGCTCTCGGGCGACCCGGCTGACATCCTGCGCACCGACCGGGCCATCCTGGAGCTGTTCCCGGACGACGCCCCGCTGCGCCGCTGGATCACCATGGCCGAGGAGCGCGTGGCCTTCCAGGGGCTGCCGGCACGGATCTGCTGGCTGGGCTACGGGGAGCGTGCACGGGCGGGGCTCGAGTTCAACCGCCTCGTGGCCAACGGCGAGCTGAAGGCGCCCATCGTCATCGGCCGCGACCACCTCGACGCCGGGTCCGTGGCCTCACCGAACCGTGAGACCGAGGGGATGCGCGACGGCTCGGACGCGATCGCGGACTGGCCGCTGCTCAACGCGCTGGTGAACACGGCCGCCGGCGCCACCTGGGTGAGCATCCACCACGGGGGAGGGACGGGGATCGGCTACTCGCAGCATGCCGGCATGGTGGTGGTGGCCGACGGCACGGAGCTGGCCGCGCAGAAACTGGAGCGCGTCCTGACCACCGACCCGGGCATGGGCGTCATCCGCCACGCCGACGCCGGCTATGAACGGGCCATCGACGTCGCCCGCGAGCGCGGCGTGCGCGTGCCGATGCTCGATGGGGAGTAGCGGCACCGGCCCTCCGGCTCAGCGGCGGGGCTGACTGCCCCGACATTCCCGACCGGGCCGGGAATACCCGCCGGTATTGGCGCCCGCCCAGCGGCCCCCGCCGGGCTGCGGGACCGCGACGTACCGCGCCTACGCCCGCGCCGCCGCCTCGGCCACTTCGAGCAGCGTGGTCGCGAGCAGCGGCCGGACGGCAGCGACGATGTCCGCGGTGGAGGTCGCCGGAGCGAAGGCCCGGCACGCTTCGGCCAGGGCGGCGAGCGCCGCGGCCGTCCCGACCCCGAGGCGCAACGGCTCGGGCGCCACCAGGAGTGCGTCCCGCGCGAGGAACAGCTCCACGGTGAGGATCTCCTCGAGCGCATCGAGCGCCTCATCGGTGCGGCGGACGGTCAGCGGCGCGGCGGTGGCATGGTCCTCCTGGCCCAGATCCAACGGGGCGATGTCCAGCGTCGCGGGCTGGGCAAGCTGACGCAGCTCGGCATAACGGGCTCCGGCGGCGTAGCGCGGCATCACGCCGCTGCCCACCGCCGCCATCTGGCCCATCACCTCGAAGATGTGCCCGGGATCGGCAAAGACCTTCGTCCAGAGGTGGTTCATGCGACGGTCGCTGATCTGGCCGACGTGGGCGATGGCCGGGCGCAGCGCGTCGAAGGCAAGGGCCATGAGCATGGGGTGGAAGTTCCCGTTGCTGATCAGGCGCCGCTCGTCCACGACCACGAGCGGGTTGTCGTCCATGGCCGCCAGCTCACCCTCGACGGCGGCCCGGGCGAAGCGCACCAGCTCGCGGGCGGCACCATGGACCTGCGGGACGACCCGGAACGAGAGCGGATCCTGGACCGACGCCGGGGCGCCCGGCTCGAGGATGGCGCCGCCGTGCAGCAGCGCGCGCAGGTTGGCCGCGACCTCGGCCTGCCCGAGCACCGGCTTCGCCGCGGCCGCGGCCGGCTCGATGATCGAGGGGTTCCCGCGCATGACCTCGAGGGAGAAGGCGGCAACCACGTCCGCCGCCCGCATGAGCCGCTGAGCACGCTCGACCACCAGGGCGCCCTGACCGATGCTCACGCCGTTGGCCGACACGAGCGCCAGTCCCTCCTTCGGTCCCAGCTCAGCCAGGGGCACCCCCGCCCGCCGCATCGCGTCGGCGCCGGGCAGGCGCGTCCCCAGGTATTCGGCGCTGCCGCCCCCGATGAGCACCTGCGCGATGGCCGCCATGTGCATCAGGTCGGACGCGCCGACCGAGCCGTTACTCGGCACGATGGGATGGACGCCGGCGTTGAGCATGGCCGCGAACGCGCGGGCCGTGATGAGGCGCACGCCCGCGCCGCCGCGCACGAAGCCGGCCAGCCGGACGGCCATGGCGGCCCGGACGACGGGCACGGGCAGCGGCGGCCCCAAGCCGCCGTCGTGCATGCGCACGGTCAGCTCCTGGTAATCGCGCAGCTCCTCGTCGGTCAGTCGCTGGTCCCGCATGTGGCCCAGGCCGGTGTTGAGGCCGTAGACCGGCTCCGGCCGCGCGAGCTGCTCCTCGACCACGTCCCGCGAGGCGACGACGCGCGCCTCGGCCGCGGCGGTCAGCTCGACCGGAGCGCCTCCCGCGATGCGCACGATGGCCTCGACGCCGAGCGGGACCTCACCGATGACGACCGGATCCATCGTTCCTGCCATGTGCGAACTGTCCGCTGCGGGGTGGCGCCAGTCAAGCCGGGCGTGGTACCATCCCGCCGAAATCCCGACTCAGCGGCTCAGGATTGCGTCCGTCCGACCGCTGGACGACACACAAGGAGCGCACGTTGTTCGATCTCGGGTTCGTCGTCAGCGGCCTGCTGACGGGCCTTCGCGAGGGCGTCGAAGCCGCACTCATCGTGGCCATCGTCCTGACCTACCTGGCCCGCACGGGGAACGCCCGCTACTTCGGGCGCATCGGCCTGGGCGTCCTCGTCGCGGTCGTCCTCAGCGTCGTCGCGGGCGGCGTGCTGTGGGCCACGGTGGGCAAGCTCGAGGAGCCGTACGAGCAGGTCTTCGAGGGCCTGACCATGCTGCTCGCGGCCGCGGTCGTGACCTGGATGCTCTTCTGGATGCGCCGCCAGGCGGCTTCGGTCAAGGGCGACCTGCAGGCCAAGGTGGACCGCGCGCTCACCGAGGGCAGCGTCTGGGCGCTGACCATCCTCGCCTTCACGGCGGTCATCCGCGAGGGCATCGAAACGGCGCTCTTCCTCGTCGGCCAGGCGACCTCGGCCGACACGGGCGCGATCTCGGTCCTGGGCGGCGCGCTGGTGGGCCTGGGTGCCGCCACCGCCCTGGGGTACGGCTTCTATCGCGGCGCGCGTCTCATCAACCTGCGCACCTTCTTCACGTGGACCGGCATCGGGCTGATCTTCATCGCCGCCGGGCTCGTCTCCCGCGCAGTTCATGAGCTGGTCGAGATCGGCGTCATCGGCGTCGGTGCGGGCACGGCCTTCGACATCAGCGGCGTCTTGCCCCATAAGGAGGGCGTGGGCCAGTTCCTGCGTGCGCTGCTCGGCTACACCTCGCAGCCCGAGTGGGCGACGCTCGCCACGTGGGTCGCCTACACGGTGACCGTGCTGTGGCTCTACCTGCGGCCGCTCCCGCCGTCCACACCCCTGCCTTCCGAGGTGCCCCAGCCGGTCGGAGGCTGACCCGCCCGGTACACTGCGGCCGTGGCCAAGCTCGTCGAGTGCGTGCCCAACTTCAGCGAGGGGCGGCGGCCGGAGGTCGTCGACGCCATCGCCGCCGCCGTGGCCGCGGTGCCACGCGTGCACCTGCTCGACCGCACCTCCGACGCCGACCACAACCGCAGCGTGCTCACCTTCGCCGGCGAGCCCGACGCCGTGGCGGAGGCCATGGAAGACGCGGTCGCGGTCGCCCTCCAGCTCATCGACATGGAGAAGCACGAGGGCCAGCACCCGCGCATCGGCGCCGTCGACGTGGTGCCCTTCGTGCCGCTGGGCGACTCGACGATGGAGGAGTGCGTGGAGCTGGCGCGGCGGTTCGGCGCGCGCATCGCGGCCCGCTTCGAGCTCCCGGTGTACCTCTACGCCCAGGCGGCGACCCGGGCCGAACGCCTCGTGCTGGCGGACATCCGCAAGCCGCAGTTCGAGGGCCTCAAGACGCAGATCGGCCACGTTGGTCGTGAGCCCGATTACGGGCCGTCGCGGCTGCACCCCACGGGCGGCGCCGTGGCCGTCGGCGCCCGGCCCTTCCTCATCGCCTACAACATCAACCTCGAATCGACCGACCACGAGCTGGCGAAGCGGATCGCCCACCGCATCCGCGAGCGCTCGGGCGGGCTGCCGCGGGTCCAGGCGCTGGGGCTCTACCTCGACGATCTCTCCTGCGCGCAGGTCTCGATGAACCTGCTCGATTTCACGGTCACCCCGATCTGGCTGGCCTGGGAGACCGTGCGCGCCCTGGCCGCCGACGAAGGCGTCGAGCTGCGCGAATCGGAGCTCATCGGGCTGGCCCCGCTGGCCTCGCTGACGGCGGTCGCCGACCACATCGACGCCCCGGACGACGTGCCCGTCGAGCAGCGCATCGAGGCCGCCGCGGGCTGGCTGAAGATCCGCGACTTCGAGCCGACGATGGCCCTGGAACTGCGGCTCGCGGCGACGACCGCCGCGTGACCCTGCGCGTGCTGCCGGGGGGCCGTGACCAGGGCGGCCCGGGGCTGCTCGTCCGTGGCGCCGCCGAGGTCGTCACGATGACCGGCGGGCTGCGCCACGGCGCCTCCCAGGACGATCCGGCGGCCATCACCGCCGACGCCTCGAGCGGCGGGCCGACGGGACCGCGGGCGCCGGCCGTGGCGGCCTGGGGCGGGCGCATCGTCGCCGTCGGGCCGCTCGACGAGGTGACCGCCCGGCTCGCCGCAGAGGGGCTGGATGCCGAGCGTTTCGCGGTCGTGGACGCGCGCGGCGGGATGGTCACGCCCGGCCTCATCGATCCACACACGCACCTGCTGTTCGCGGGCACGCGCGAGGGGGAGCTGCGCCTCCGGCAGCGGGGCGCCGGGTACCTGGAGATCCTCGCCGCGGGCGGCGGCATCCTCTCCACCGTGACGCGGACGCGCGCAGCCTCCGCCGAGCAGCTCCACACCCACGGCCGCCGCTGGCTCGACGAAATGCTCGGCCATGGCGTGACCACGATCGAGGCCAAGTCCGGCTACGGCCTTGACGTCGAGACCGAGCTGCGCCTGCTCGAGGTCCTCGGCGTGCTCGGCGACGAGGGGCCGGTGGAGATCGTGCCCACGTTCCTGGGTGCGCACGCCGTCCCCGCCGAGTACCGCGACCGGCCCGATGGGACCGAGGCCTACGTGCGGCGCGTCATCGGCGAGCAGCTGCCGGCGATCGAGCTGCAGGGCATCGCCCGCTTCTGCGACGTCTTCTGCGAGCGCGGCGTCTTCAGCGCCGAGCAGTCGCGGCGAATCCTCGAGGCGGGCATCCGCCACGGACTCGCGCCACGGCTCCACGCCGACGAACTCGCCCCGTCGGGCGGGGCGGAGCTGGCCGCCGAGCTCGGCGCCGTCTCCGCAGACCACCTGGCGGCGCCCTCGCGGGAGGGGATGGCGGCGCTGGTTCGCGCGGCCGGGTCGCCGCATCCGGTCGTGGCCACGCTCCTGCCCGCGACCAGCCTCTACCTCATGAAGGAGCGCGACGCGCCGGGCCGGACGCTCATCGACCGCGGCGTCCCCGTGGCGCTGGGCACGGACTTCAACCCCGGCACCTCGCCCACGCCGAACCTGCCGCTCGTCCTCTCGCTCGCCTGCCTGCGCCTCAAGCTGACGCCGGCCGAGGCGCTGGCGGCGGTGACCATCAACGCCGCGCACGCGGTCGGGCTCGGGGAGACGCACGGGGCGCTGGAGCCGGGCCGCGTCGCCGATCTCGTGGTCTGGGACGCGTCCTCGCACGAGGTGCTGCCCTACTGGCTGGGCGCCGACCTCGCGCGCGTCGTCGTCAAGGGCGGCGCCGTAGTGCTGGCCCGCGGCTAGGGGCATGCTGGGAGGGCATCCGAGCACTGCGAATCGTGCGCACGCGCCTCACGATGAAGCGCAGTCGAGAGGCATCCCCGCACGAGTTCGACGCCTCGTATGACGACCAGGCATGCCAGGTCGCGACGGTTGCCTCGGTCAGGACTTGCCCTTCGACTCCAGCAGGATGAGCGTCAGCTCCTGGGGCACCGAGGAGATCGTCACGGTCAGCTTGGGCTGCGGCGTGGGCGCCTGCTGGACGCCCATCTCGTGGAGGAACTTGGCCATCTCGGCATCGCAGGCCGACTCCTCCTCACAGACCGCGATGGGCACCACGAGGTTCGCGTCGAGTTGGGCGACCAGCTCGGCCGTCTTGGCCGCCGAGAGGTGGCCGCCGATGGGCACGACCACCACGTCCACCGCACCGATCTCGCCGATCATGCCCTCCGTCAGCGTGTGGCCGATGTCGCCGAGATGGACGGTGTGGAGGCCGTCGAGCTCGTAGACGAAGGCGACGTTGTCGCCGCGTTCGGAGCCCCTGGCCTCATCCCGGTACGTGCGAACTCCGTTGACGAGGACGTCGTGGACCTCATACTCGCCGGGCCGGTGGAGCTGGAAGGCGGGCTCCAGGCTGGTCGGTCGGAGGATGCCGTCGGTCGGAGCCCCCTTCGCCCGGGCCTTGACCGGGATCGGGTGCGGGTCGGCGTGGCTGTAGGTCGCGATGTCGGCCGTGAGCCCGCGCCCGGTGGGGCCGACGATCGAGCGGTAGGCGTCCGCCGCGATGGTGCCTTCCTTGCCACGCAGGCGGATGCAGCTGCCGCCGTACCAGGTGATCTCCATGCCGGCGATTCTGCCAGACACGAGGAACGGGGGACGCCTGCCCAATCGGCGTCCCCCGTTCGGAGGGAGGGAGAGGGAACAGAGATCAGATGACTCTCGGTTCCACGAGTCACAAGCTACGGGACGCGTGTGAAGGCCCAAGGCGCGAGATGGTGAAGAAACGGATACGTTCGGGCGGGCCGAGCGCCGACGGCTGCGAGAATGGGCGGGCCGTGCGCCGACCGGTCCGCCTCCTTCTCCTCGCCTTTTCCGTCCTGCTGGGGGCGTGTTCGGCGACGGCTCCGAGTCCCTCGCCGCTCTCGACATCGGTGCCGACCCTTGCGCCCACGGAGGGGCCGACCCCCACACCGGCTTTGTCGCCGGGTTCCTCCGGCGGCGCGCTGGACCTGGCGATGGCGGCCGCGATCGCCGAGGTGGAGGCGGCGGTACCGCCGCTGCGCGGACTCGAACTCCGGGCGGAGGTGCCGAATCGCATCCTCGACGCGGCGGGCCTGCACGCGGAGCTGCTGCGACTCTTCGACGAGGCGGCCACGCCCGCCGAGTACGCCGCCCAGTCGCGCTTCGGGGAGCGGATGGGCCTGCTGCCGGCGGGGAGCGACCTGCGCGCCCTCCAGCTCGCCCTGTTCGAGGAGCAGGCGCTCGGCTTCTACGATCAGGACACTCGGCAGATGACCCTTGTCGAGCGCGGCAGCGGAACCTTCGGGCCGCTCGAGCGCGCCACCCTGGCCCACGAGTACACCCACGCGCTTCAGGACCAGCACTTCGGCCTGGCCGACCTGGGGCTGGACGACCTGACTCAGGGCGACCGGGCCCTGGCGCGGCTGGCGCTCATCGAGGGCGACGCGTCTTTGCTGATGCAGCAGTGGGCGGCGGAGAACCTGTCGTTCGCCGACGCGATGAAGGTGCTCCTCCAGGCGCTCGACCCACGGCAGCAGGCGGTGCTCGCCGGCATGCCGCCGATCCTCCAACGCCAGCTGATGTTCCCGTACCTCGACGGCCTGGCGTTCGTGACCGGGTTGCAGGCCGCCGGCGGCTGGACGGCCGTGGATGCGGCGTACTCCCGGCCGCCCGATTCCACCGAGCAGATCCTCCACCCCGAGAAGTACACCGTGGGGGAGGGGCCGGTGGCCGTTACGCCGGCGGACGAGCTGGGCCGGCTCGGGGTCGGCTGGACGGAGACGCTCGCAGACACGCTCGGCGAGCTGACCATCTCCGTGTGGCTGGAGCCGGCCGGGGGAACCAAGGACGCGGCGGCCGCGGCGGCGGGCTGGGGCGGCGACCGGGTGACGATGTACGAGGGGCCGGACGGGGCGTGGCTGATCGTCTGGTCGACGGCCTGGGACACCCCCGCCGACGCGGCGGAGTTCGCGGCCGCCGCGGCGGCATCTCGGGTCCGGGGTGTCCGCGTCGTCGGCGGTGGCCCCGTCGCGGCCACGGACCGGATCGTGCTCGTCGTCCTCAGTAGCGACGCCGACCTGCTCGACCGCCTCTACCCGCCGACGCGCTAGGCCAGCGGCGAGGCCGCTACATCGACTCGGGCGCGGAGATGCCCATCAGCTCCAGCGTGTTGGCCAAGGCCAGGCGGCACGCGTCCACCAGCGCCAGCCGCGCCGCGGAGACAGCGGGATCGCCGGCATCCACCACCCGCCGGTCGCGGTAGAAGGCGTGGAAGGTCGTGGCCAGCTCCATGGCGTAGGCGGTGAGGCCCTGCGTCTCCTCCGCCGCCGCGGCATCCTCGACGACCTCGGGGAGGCGCAGCACCTGCGCCGCCAGCCCCAGCGCCACCGGGTCGCCGCCGAGCGACCCACGAACGGACGCGGCCGGCGCCAGCCTCTCCTCGGCGGCGCGCCGCAGGATCGAGGCGATGCGCGCGTGCGCGTACTGCACGTAGTAGACGGGGTTCTCGGCCGACTGCTTCTTGGCGAGCTCGATGTCGAAGTCGATGCCCACGGTGTGGCCGCGCGCGGCGAAGAACCAGCGCGCGGCGTCCACGCCGATCTCGGCCAGCAGCTCGTCGAGCGTGATGAACTCGCCCGAGCGCTTCGACATGGAGATCTCGACGCCGTCGCGGATGAAGCGCACCCAGGCGATGAGCAGCATCTGCACCGCCTCGCGGTCGAAGCCCATCGCCTGCGCGGCGTTGCGCACGCGGGCGACCGTGCCGTGGTGGTCGGCGCCCCAGATGTAGATGAGGTGGTCGAAGCCGCGGCTGAACTTCTCGGTCAGGTAGCCGATGTCGGCCGCGAAGTACGTGTACGCGCCGTCCGACTTGCGGATGACGCGGTCCTTGTCGTCCCCGAACGCCGTCGAGCGGAACCACACCGCGCCGTCCTGCTCGTAGACGTGCCCGCTCTCCCCGAGCCGCGAGATCGCCCGCTCGACCCAGCCTTCGCGATGCAGCGAGCCCTCGGTCTTCCAGACGTCGAAGTGGACGCCGAGGTGCTCGAGGCTGGCCTCGATGCCGGCCCGCACGCGCTCGGATGCCCAGGCGCCCACGATCCCATCGCCGTCGGCGCCCGCTTCGGTCGCCCGCGCCCAGACCTCGTCGGGCAGCTCGGCCGCGAGATCGGCGACATAGGCGCCGCGATACGCCTCCTCGGGCAGCGGCTCACCCGCGCGCAGCGCCCGCACCGACGCCCCGAGCACCCGCACCTGCGCCCCGAAGTCGTTGAAGTAGTACTCGCGCGTGACCTCGTGCCCGGCCGCCGCCAGCACACGGGAGAGGAGATCCCCCACGAAGGCGCCGCGGGCGTTGCCGATGTGCAGCGGCCCCGTGGGGTTCGCCGAGACGAACTCGACGTTGACGCGCCGCGTGCGCTCGACCTGCACGCGCCCGAAGGCGGGCCCCGCGACCCGGGCACGATCGAGGGCGGCCTCCGTGAAGGCCGGCGCCAGGCGCAGGTTCAGGAAGCCGGGCGAAGCCACCTCCACCCCGGACAGCAGGTCGCCGCCGGCGGCGCGAACGGCCGGGGCCAGCGCCTCGGCGATCTGGAGTGGCGGG
>Ga0209126_1000100_pt1 | contig 24937 bp, 20 predicted proteins | sample RifCSP19_1_FD_184024 | JGI IMG/M metagenome (GOLD analysis project Ga0209126, IMG submission 184024) | Soil microbial communities from Rifle, Colorado - Rifle CSP2_sed 19_1 (SPAdes) (version 2) | ecosystem: Environmental > Terrestrial > Deep subsurface > Rock core/Sediment | place: Rifle...
CCACCCGTCGGCGGAGGCCCGCGCGGCGTTGATCATGAACCAGCGCTTCCCTTTGTAGTGGAAGACCGCGCGCCGCTCCGGCTCGTAGTAGGCGGAGTCGCCCACCTCCGTGCCGCTGATATGGAAGTCCTGGCAGAAGAAGAACCGGACCTCGCGCTCGCGGTCGGCGTCATTGGACACGACCAGGCGGCGCAGGTAGAGGTTCTCGTGGAAGTCCACGGCGTCGTTGCACATCACGCGCACGCCGAGTTCCGGGTGGTGGAGACTCACCTGCGTAACGAGCGTGTCGGGTGCGTAGTCGAGCGAGCGCTGCCAGCCGGGATGGTCGATCCAGCGGAACTGTCCGCCCACCCAGACGCCGAAGCGGAAGGGATGACCCGGAGAATGGTCCTCCTGTCCGACGTGCGGCCAGTAGAGGTCGCGCAGTTGATAGGTCTGGTCGAAGTTCACCAGGAGCGAGCCGTTACCGACCGGGATGTCCCGCGGCATCGGTGGGTTTAGCGATCCGGCAGAATCGCGGACATGGGCACCCTATTTCGTGCCGGCCTGCCGTCATCCCGCCGCATCGGTCTCCGGATACGCCACGTCGCGCATGGCGGCGGCCGTGGCGCGCAGGCGCTCAAGTTCCTCCCGCACGGCCGCCACGACATCATCCAGCGGGAGCACGTGGACCTCGTCCCGGTCACGCCCCTTCAGTTCCACGCCGCCCTGCTGCAGCGAGCGTCCGCTGAGGGTCAGGCGCAGCGGCACCCCAATCAGGTCGGCGTCGGCGAACTTCACGCCGGCGCTCTGGTCGCGATCGTCGTACAGCACGTCGGCGTCCGCCGCGCGCAGCGCCGCGTAGAGGGCGTCGGCCTTCGTCGCGGCATCGGGATCGCGGCCGGCCAGCAGGATCAGGTGGACCTCAAAGGGGGTAACGGCGATCGGCCAGCGGAGGCCCCGGGCGTCGTGGTGGGCCTCCGCAATGCAGGCCATCAGCCGCCCCACGCCGATGCCGTACGAGCCCATGACGATGGGCCGGCTCTGCCCATCCGCATCCCGATACTTCGCCCCCAGCGCCTCCGCGTAGCGCGTCCCCAGCTGGAAGATGTTCCCGACCTCCACGCCCCGCGCCAGCCGCAGCGGACTCTCGCAGCGCGGGCACGGGGACCCGGCGTCGGCCTCGGCGATGTCGGTCACGACGTCGGGGGTGAGATCCCGGCCCACATTGACGTTGCGGAGGTGAAATCCCTCTTCGTTGGCCCCGGTGACCAGGTTGGGCGAGGCCGCCGCCAGATCATCGACTACGACCAGTGCGGAATTGCGCGCCAGGCCGACTGGCGACGCGTACCCGGGCACCCCGCCGGCGGCCCGGATGGCCTCGGCAGTGGCGGGCCGCAGCCAGCGGGCCTTCACGGCGTGGCTCAACTTGGTCTCGTTGAGGCTCATATCGCCGCGGACCAGGCCCATCACGAGAACTTCCCGGGTCTCCCGCTCGCCGCCCCGGACCGGCACCGCCGCCGTCAACAGGACGACCTTGGCCGTCCGGCTTTCCGGGATGTTCAGCATGCGGGCCAGCGCCGCGATCGTCTCCGCGCCGGGCGTGGCCACTTTCTCCAGGGTCCCCGGTTCTTCGGCCGGCGGCGCCGGCTTGTGAAAGCGGGCGGCCTGGCGGTTCGCCGCGTACCCGCAGTGATCGCAGAGGACCAGTGTGTCCTCCCCGATCTCCGTGAGGAACATGAACTCGTGCGCCACCCGGCCGCCCATCATCCCGGTGTCCGCAGCCACGGCAGAGACCATTGGCAACCCGACGCGCTGGAAGATGCGGAAGTAGGCCCGGTAATGGTTGCGGTACTGGCGCTCCAGCCCGGCGGTGTCCGCGTCCAGGCTGTAGGAGTCCTTCATCGTGAACTCGCGCACGCGGATCAAGCCGGCGCGCGGCCGGGGGTCGTCGCGGAACTTGGTCTGGATCTGGTAGATGAGCAGCGGTAACTGCCGGTAAGAACGCACGTCGCTGCGCGCCAGGTCGGCGACGACCTCCTCGTGGGTCATGGCCAGGACCATGTCCCGCCCGGTGCGGTCGGCAAACCGCACCAACTCCTCGTCGATGTCGTACCAGCGCCCGCTGCGCTGCCAGAGTTCGCCGGGGTGGACGACCGGCATGGTGATCTCCTGCCCGCCGATCGCGTCCATCTCCTCGCGGATGATCTGCTCGATCTTCCGCATGACGCGCACACCAAGCGGCAGGTAACTGAAGATCCCCGCGGCCAGTGGGCGGATGAAGCCGGCCCGCAGCAGCAGCCTGTGGCTGGCCACTTCGACCTCGGCCGGCGCCGTGCGCAGCGTTTCGCCGAACAGGTGGGACAGCCGCATCAGTAGGCTCGGGCGTAGTAGACGGTTGCCCTCACCGGCTGTCCGCAGACGATGCAGTTCCCTTCGGGCCGATCATCCAGCGGGATGACGCGTGGCGAAGCGCCGGTCCGGTCGCGAATGGTGTCTTCGCAGGATTGGCTCTGGCACCACCCCACGCGGACAAAGCCGCGGCGGGCTTCGATCAGCGCCGCGATCTCGTCCACGCTCCGCGCGTCGCTGATGTGCTCGTCGAGGAAGTACCGGGCGCGGCCGAGCATGTCGCTCTGGATCTCCGCGAGCGCTCGCTCCACCGTCTCGACCAGCCCGTCCTCAGAGACGCTGACCTTTTCCCCGCCGGGGCGGCGGGCCAGGACGACCTGCCGGCGCGCCAGGTCGCGCGGACCGATCTCCAGGCGCAGCGGCGCGCCGCGCATCTCCCATTCGTTGAACTTCCACCCCGGCGTGTACTGCTCGCGGTCGTCCAGTTTGACGCGCACCCGCTGTCCCAACCGCGCGGCCAGTTCCGCCGCGTGCTGCGCCACCGCCTGGCCGTCCTTCCCCAGGATCGGCACGATCACCACCTGGTAGGGGGCGATCTCCGGCGGCAGGACCAGGCCGCGGTCGTCACCGTGCGCCATGATCAGCGCGCCGATCAGCCGCGTCGTCACGGCCCAGGAGGTAGTCCAGACGTACTTCTCCTGATTGTCCTGGTCGAGGAACTTCACGTCGAAGGCGCGGGCGAAGTTCTGCCCGAGGAAGTGCGCCGTCCCCGCCTGGATGGCCTGGCGGTCCGGCATCAGCGCCTCCAGCGTGTAGGTGTTGTCGGCGCCGGCGAACCGTTCGCTTGGGGGCTTCACCCCGGCGATCACCGGGATGGCCAGGACGTTCTCCACGAGGTCCTTGTAGATGTTGAGGATCAGCCGGCACTCCGTGTCCGCATCGTCGCTGGTGCGGTGCGCGGTGTGCCCCTCGTGCCAGAGGAACTCACGGGTGCGGAGGAAGAGGCGCGTCGCCTTCTCCCAGCGCACGACGCTGTTCCACTGCAGCAGCAAGAGCGGCAAGTCGCGGTAGGACTGGATCCACTTGGCGTACATCGGCATGATGATCGCCTCGGAGGTGGGGCGCACCGCCAGCCGCTCCTCCAGCGGCTCGTCCCCGCCCTGCGTCACCCAGGCCACCTGTGGCGCGAACCCCTCTACGTGCTCGGCTTCCTTCTTCAACAGTCCCTCCGGGACGAGGACGGGGAAGTACGCGTTCATGTGGCCGGTAGCCTTGAAGCGCGCGTCCAGCCAGCGCTCGATGCCCTCCCAGAGGGCGAAACCGTAGGGCCGGATGACCATCATGCCGCGCACCGGCGAGTAGTCGGCCAGTTCCGCCCGCAGGCACACCGCCGTGTACCAGTCGGAGAAGGCCTCCGCTTTGCTGGGGATCTCCTTGACGTATTCCATGGTCATGGTAGTTCGACGCTCCTTCGCCCAAACAAATACACCCCGCCCGGAGGGACGGGGTGCGCCCGTGGTACCACCCTGATTCCGGCACCCTCTGCGGTACCGGCACTCTTACCCGGTCACGGCGGGTTCCCGGCGCGGCCTCGGCTAAGGCTCACGCTCGGCTCGGAGGCTGGGTTCGGCGCAGCGCGCGGACCGGGCTCACACCCTCCCCGGATCGCTCGTCCGGACGCGGGCGCCTACGCGCCCTCCTCATCGCCCAAGTACCCCTATTTGTACCAACCCGGCCCGGGGGCCGTCAATGCGGGCCGCCGGTCGCCCAGGGGCGCGCCCGTGGGCCGGGGAAACTACCGCCGGAGTTCAGACCGGTCAACCACACCGCGGCAGCTCAATTGTGATCGGGGCGTTGAAGTCGTAGTAGTCGACCACGGCCGTGGTGTTGCCGCCGCTGTCCATGACCTCCAGCCGTCGCGGCAGGCCGGTCTCGACCAACACGTGGAGGCGATGCGTCGTGGGGCGTCCCTGGACGACCTGTGTGTACTGATATCCCTGCGTCCGGGTCCCCTCGATAGAGGACTCGCCAAGGCGCGTAATCGTCACCTCATCCGGGGTAGCCGGCTGCTGCGGCCGCAGCGATGCCGCCTGAGTGGGGGGGACACACTGCCATGTGGCGGGGATGCCGGGAGAGAGAATCCGTAGTCGGGTCTCGCTTCCCACGGTGATGAACTCGAAGGTGACGTTGCCCATCTGCTGCACGACGCGTAACCGGTCGGGCGGGACGACCTCGTTGACCACCACCGTGGTCACGCCGGGCGCCGTAATGCGGGCCCGGTAGGAGCGGAGCTTCCCCAGACGGTCAAAGGCCGCCTGAACCTCCTCCCAGGCCCGGGCGTCTCCGTTGACCTTCGTCTGGGCGCTTGCGGCGGCGGCGGCTAACAACAGCAGTACCACAACCGCCGGCACACGTCTCACCATCAAACGCATCCCCCTGATTGAAGACCAGCGGTGGCTAACTTCGGGTGGCGGCGCCGCCATTCCTGGTGGGCGGCAGCTGGACGAGCAGCCGCTCCGCCGGGGCGAACCCAATGTTGAAGGCCACTACCCGGGCCTCCGCGTCCAGGATCACGGTACTGGGGACGCTGAAGATCCCGAAGGTGCGGGCGATCTCCCGCTCGGTCAGGACATCGACCTCACGGATTTCCACCCGATCACCCAGGCGGGCGGCGAGTTCCGCCAGCGCCGGACGCTGCGCGGCGTGACAGGCTGCACAGTCCGCCGACGTGAACGCCAGCACCAGGGGGCGGCCGGACGGCGTCACGCCGGGGGCCCGGCCGCGCCGCAGGCGCGCCGTCAGCACGCGGGGACGCGTCGCCGCCCAGAGCGCGACCAGTACGGCCACCAGCAGAATCACGCTGAGGACGAGCAATCGCTCGCTCATGCTATAGGCTCTCTGCGCACCAGGCCGGCGCGCCGCAACTGGTAGAAGAGGAAACAGCCGGCGCAGAAGTTCCAGAGGACGTTCACCGCCGCCAGCACGGCGACGAGCGCGGCCAGCGCCCAGCCCACGGCCGCAACTCCGCCGTAGAGCGCGGCCGCCGCAGCCACGAGGAGTACGCCGCCTACGCCCTGCGCGAACCGGTGCGGCGCGGGTTCGTCTGCCACCAGGTTGGAACGGACGATGCGCAGCGGCAGAATCACAGAGCGGTAGGCCAGGCGAATCGGGCCCCACACTGGCCAGGCAACGTTGGCCAGCAGGACCGCAGCCAGCAGCGGAACCAACCAGACGAGATCAAAAAGCCAGGCGATCGCGACCATCAGAACGATGGTCACCTGACCGAACTTGATGGCGTTGTGATCAACCTGCGCGCGGGCCATGGCCACACCTCCGTCAAGACGCGATGAAGTAATCGCGGCGGAGACCGTGGCGGCCTAGGTTTGGGGAGTCTGACGTCAGGCGGTTAGGCCTGGGGAAGGGCGAAGGCACGCCACGGCCTCCGCCCGGGACAGATGCACTGCCGGGGCGCGTACGGGTTGAACTGCAAGGATGCGTTCACCGACGGTTTTGCTCGCTGGGCGTGTTGGTTCTCAAGGTAGCACCGGCGGAGTCGTTGTCAAGCGCGCTGCAGGACCCCGCGCACCCAGGACAGCGCCTCTTCCACCATCTGATCGGCCGCGGCGCGGTCGCCCGGAGGCGGCGGAGGCAACGGCGGCCCGAAGATCACCCGCACCCGCGCCGGCCGGGGAATGTAATGCCCTAGCGGCAGCGCCCGCGCCGTCCCCAAGATGGCCGCGGGGACGGTGGGGACGCCGGCCCGCGCGGCGATCACGCCGGCACCCGGCTTCAGCGCCCCGCCCTCCGGGGAAACCCGGCCCTCGGGGAAGATCGCCACGAGCGCCCCCGCCTCCAGCGCCCGCACAGCCTCTTTGACTACCGAAAGGTCGACCTGGCCGCGGCGCACGGGAATCGTCCCGTAGGCGCGCATCGCCCACCCCACCAGCGGCATCGTCAGGAACTCGGCGGCGCCGACGAACAGCGCGCGCCGGGGGAGCGCCGCCCCCAGCACGACCGGGTCGAAGGCGCTGGGGTGATTGGAGACGATGAGCGCCGGACCCGGGGGGATGTGCGCGGCACCTTCAATCCGGAAGCCGAAAAACAGACGCAGCAGGAGCCGGACGGTGTGGTAAGTCAGCCGGTAAAGCGGAGTTTCACGCGGGACCAACTACTCGTCGGCGCCGGGATTGGCTTTGGGCTGCAGTGCCTGTTCGGCGGGGTCGGCGGCCTGAGGGCGAAACCCCGGGATCATCTGCGCCACCGCCCGAAAGAGCACCGCAAGACCGGCCACCGCCCAGGAGAGCGGCTTCAGGATGTAGATGAAGAGGAGGTCGACGTACCCGAGCGCCCGCTTCAGCCAGATCAGCCGGCGGCCCAATCGCTGGAAGGCCGCGCTGCGCCCGTACCAGAGCGTCAGGACCAGGATGGAGAACGAGATGAGGAAGCGCTGCACGTCGGAGGGGCGGACGTGATAGCCGAACCAGGCGAAGGCATCCTCCACGATCAGCCCCAGCCCGATGCTCAGCACCAGCAGATATGCCGCCGCCTCCAGTACCGGATAGCGTTCGATCAAGTAGACGAAGATACCGGCGGCGAAACGCATGGTGACGATGCCCAGGGCCACCCCGGTCATGACCACCCAGAACTCCCGCGAGAGCGCCACCGCGGCGACGACGTTGTCCAGGCTGAAGGCCAGGTCGGCCAGTTCCACCCCCAGGACCACCGACCAGAAGGTGCGTCCCATCTTGGGCAATGGGTCCCCGCGCGCCTCCGCGGCGGCCGCACGCGCCTCGGCCGGCGTTTCCCCCAAGTGGTCGACGGCGAGCTTGATCAGGTAGAGGCCGCCCAGCAGCAGCAGCCAGCGGTTCTGGATCACCCAGGTCGCGATGAAGAGCATCGACCCGCGGCCGAGGTACGCGCCGAGCAGCCCGACCTTCAATGCCGCCGGACGCTGCCCGCCGAGCAGGCGGTGGATGGGTCTCTGCAGGAAACGCAGGAAGCGCGGCCAGGGGATCGGGTCGTGCCGGGGCAGGTGCGAGACCATCGCCCCCAGCACCGCCGCATTATCAATGGAGAGAATGCCCTCCAGATAGATGAGCTGGAGGATGATCAGCAGGACGGAGATGAAGTCGCGATCCACTCTTTGAGTGTACCTTAGGCAGACGCGCGCCGGGAACCGCTAGACGAAGAGCGTGCGCAGAAACAGCAGGCCGACCATCAGGCCCAGCAGCACCAACGCGGCGAGCCCGAAGATCTCCTCGAGCAGCGCCACTTGCCACACCACCGCGGCGATGAGCCCGCCCACGCTGACGATCAGCAAGGCGACCAGCACGACTAGCCCTCGGTCGATCGGCGTCGGTCCCGCAAACCACAGGCGATGTGGTTCCTCCGCACTCTCCTCGGCGAGGTAGTAGGGGACATCGCTGACCACGGTGACCCGCGTCCCCTGCCGGCGGCGGAAGTACAGCGCCGCTTTCATCATGAACGCGTTCTGGTTGTGCAGCAGGAAGTGCCACCAGCGGGAGGGCACGAACTCGGGCAGGACGACGGTGAGCTGCTGGTCGAAGCCCACCTCCCACTCCAGGTCGTCCAGGTACTGCAGGAACGGCCGCAGCACCGAGCGGTAGGGCGACTCCAGAACTTTCAGCGGGACCCCCACGCCCCAGCGCTCCCACTTCGTGCGCACCTCCGCGGTCTCCCGTGGGTCGATGTCCACGATCACGGCTGTGGCGTCGTTGCTGAGGGATTTGGCGTAGCGCAGCGCCGGGATCACGCCCCGGTTGATCCCGGCAACGGGGACCACTACCTTGTGATGCAGCATCGCCGCCGGCAGGCGGGCCCCCTCCAGCGTCAATTGGCGCGCCACGTCCCGGTAGTGCAGCCAGATGCCGCGCATGAACAGGACGATGGCGGGGATGAGCAGGGCGACGATCCAGGCGCCCTGCTTGAACTTGGCCAGCACGACGACGACCAGGACGATACTGGTGGCCGCGGCGCCGAGCAGGTTGAAGACGATGCTGTGCATCCAGCCCCGACCGCGCTCCCGCCACCACTTCCGCACCATGCCGCTCTGGGAGAGGGTGAACGAGACGAAGACGCCGACCGCGTACAGCGGAATCAGGGAGTGCGTACTGGCCTTGAAGATGTAGATCAGCAAGCCGGAGAGGAGCGCCAGCAGGATAATCCCGTTGACGAAGACCAGCCGGTCGCCCAGGTTGGCCAGCTGGCGCGGCAGGAACCGGTCGCGCGCCAGGATCGATGAGAGGCGGGGGAAGTCGGCGAAGCTCGTGTTCGCCGCCAGGATCAGGATCAGCGCCGTCGCGACCTGCATCATGTAGTAGAGCGATCCGCCACCGAACACCGCCCGGGCGATCTGCGACACGACGGTCTCATGCTCCAGCGGCACGATGCCAAAGCGCCGGGCGAGGAAGGTCACACCCAGCACCAGGACTCCCAGGATGGCCGCCATCCAGATCAAGGTAATCCCGGCGTTTCGCGCCTCTGGCTTGCGGAAGGCCGGGACGCCGTTGCTGATCGCCTCGACGCCGGTCAGCGAGGCTGAACCGGAGGCGAAGGCCCGGAGGACCACAAAGAGGGTGAGGGCCTGAAACGGGCCCGCCGCCTGCGCCGGAAGTCGCGGCGGCGATGCCGGCGTCCCCCACGCACGCAGCAGGCCGAGGACGAGCATCAGGAACATCATCGTGATGAAGAAGTAAACCGGGACGCTGAAGATGGTGCCGGACTCGCGCACGCCGCGCATGTTGATCACCGCGATGAGGGCGAGGGCCGCCAGGGCCAGCGTGACCCGGTGGGCGAAGAGCTCCGGGAAGGCGGAGGTGATCGCGGCGATCCCCGCGGAAACGCTGACGGCCACGGTCAGGACATAGTCGGTAAGCAGCGCGGCGGCCGCCACCAGCCCGGGCAACACGCCCAGGTTGCTGTGGGCGACGATGTAGGCCCCGCCGCCCGATGGGTAGGCGTGGACGGTCTGAAAGTACGAGAAGGCCACCAGCGTCAGGACGACCGTGATGGCTACGGCCACCGGGAAGGCGAATCCCAGCGCCGCCGGCCCTGCCACCATCAATGCCAGGAGGATCTCTTCCGGACCGTACGCCGAGGAAGAGAGCGCATCGGAGGAGAAAACGGCGAGCCCCTGGATCTTGTTCAGCCGCTCGTGGGCCAGGCGGTGGGTGGGGAGCGGGTGCCCGATCAGGACCCGCTTCACGTAGCTTAAGGCCATCGCGCTGCCTCTGGCGTTCCCTAACCCTCCGCCGCCCTGGCGCCGGCCGCCGGGGCTTCGGCGGCGCGAAGCGAAGACCGCCGGTTCAAGTAGACGGCGACCACGATCACCAGCAGCGCCACCCCAACGACGATGCCGCGCGTCATTCCCGACAGCGGCTGGATGATCACCGGGGCGATCAGAATCGCCACCAGGTTCATCACCTTGATCAGCGGGTTGAGCGCCGGCCCGGCGGTATCTTTGAGGGGATCGCCCACGGTGTCGCCGATCACGCCGGCCTTGTGCGCCTCCGAACCCTTCCCGCCGAGGTATCCGGCCTCGATCTTCTTCTTGGCGTTGTCCCAGGCGCCGCCGGTGTTGGCCATGAAGACGGCCAGCAACTGCGCCGTGAGGATCGCCCCGGCGAGATACCCGCCCAGCGCCGAAGCGCCCAGACCGAATCCCACCAGGATCGGCGCGCCGATCGCCAGAAACGCCGGACTGAGCAGTTCGCGCTGCGCCGCCCGGGTGACGATGTCCACGGCGCGGGAGTAGTCGGGGCGGGCGGTGCCGGCCATCAGCCCAGGGATCTCGCGGAACTGCCGGCGGACCTCCTCTACCACCAGGAAGGCGGAGCGGCCCACGGCGCGGATGAGGAAGGCCGAGACGAGGAAGGGCACCGCGCCGCCGATGAGCAGGCCGATGAAGACCTGCGGCAGGTTCACCTGGATGCCCACCTGGCTGAGCACGTCCACCACTTGCTCGCCGGCTTGGCGCAACTGCTCTCCCGTGACGAAGAGGCGCGCCTCATCGACAAACGACCGGAAGAGGGCGATGGCCGCGACGACCGCGGTGGCGATGGCGAAGCCTTTGGTCAGCGCCTTGGTGGTGTTGCCCACCGCATCCAGGCGGGCGACGATGCGGCCGGCCAGCGTTTGCCCGCCCCTCTCCACGCCGGACATCTCGAAGATACCGTTGGCGTTGTCCACGATCGGGCCGTAGGTGTCCATCGCCAGGATGTAGCCTGTCGTGGTCAGCAGCCCGAGCCCCGCCAGGGCGATGCCGTAGGCGGCCAGCGCCACGCTGCCGCCGAAGATCGCCATCGAGCCGAAGATGGTGGCGGCGATGGCGACGATCGCCCAGACGCTGCTCTCCAGGCCGAAGCCCAACCCCGTGAGCAGCATCGTCGCCGGGCCGGTGCGGGTGGCGTAGGCGATCTCGGAGACGGGCGCGCGATCCTCGTGCGTGAAGTACTCGGTGAGCCAGCCGATCACCAGGGCCAGCCCGATACCCATCAAGGTGGCGAGGAAGAAGCGGAAGTCGGGTTGCCCGGTGATCGGGTCTCGCAGGTAGAAAAAGTTGACGATCCCGAAGCCGACGACGGAGACCGCCGCGGAGAGATAGAAACCAAGGTTGATCGGGCGCATCGGATCGCCGATCTCCTCGTCCCGCCCCCGCACGGACCAGGTGCCGATGAGAGAGGCAAACACCCCGATGGCGCGCACCACCAGCGGATAGATGATTAGTTTCAAGGCGAAGGCGCTGGCCGCGGCCGGCCCACCGTAGCGCGTCACGAAGGCCGGGTCGAGCAGGGTGGCCGCGCCCAGGATGATCGCGGCGACCAGGGTGACCTCGTAACTCTCGAAGACGTCCGCCGCCATCCCGGCGCAGTCGCCCACATTGTCGCCGACGTTATCGGCGATGACCGCGGCGTTGCGCGGGTCATCCTCGGGGATGCCCACTTCCACCTTCCCCACCAGGTCGGCGCCCACGTCCGCGGCCTTGGTGTAGATCCCGCCGCCGACGCGCATGAACGCCGCCACGAGCGAGCCGCCGAAGCCAAAGCCGATCAACACGCGCATGGCGTTCTCGCGGAAGAGCATGAACATCACCGTGGCACCGACGAGCCCCAGGCCGACGGTGAACATGCCGGAGACCGTGCCGGCCTGGAAGGCGATCTCCAGCGCCTCGCGATAACTGCGGCGGGCGGCGCTGGCCACGCGCACGTTGCCCTGCACCGCGGAGGTCATCCCCACGTAGCCCGCGCCGTAGGAGGCGAAGCATCCCAGCAGGAACGCCGCGGCCACGCCGATGGAAAGGATAGGCTTCTCGACATAGATCGGCCGGTAGAGGAAGTAGAGACCCAGTGTGACCAGGACGATGAAGGGGAACATCGCCCGCAGTTGCTGACGGAGGTACGCTAGCGCCCCCTCCTGGATCGCGCCCGCCACCGCCTGCATCCCCGGCGTCCCCGGGTCGCGCCGCACGACGCGGCCGCGCAGCCACCAGCCGTAGAGGAGGGCGATGATCGCCGCCGCCAGCACGGCCCAGAGCAGCGTGTTCTCCACCGGGCCGAAGGACGGCAGCGTCAGTGCTCGCTCGCTTACGCCTTCCTGCATCGCCACCTCTCCCCATACCGCCCGCGCGGGGCGGAAGCTCTTTTTGTCAGCCTTCCCAGTTTACAACAGCGGGGCGATGATGATGGCGATGACCGCCATGAGCTTCAGGAGGATATTCAGGGACGGTCCCGCCGTGTCTTTGAAGGGGTCGCCGACGGTGTCGCCGACGACGGCCGCCTTATGGGCGTCCGAGCCCTTGCCGCCCAGGTGCCCTTCCTCGATGAACTTCTTCGCGTTGTCCCAGGCCCCGCCGGCGTTGGCCATCATCACCGCCAGGACAAACCCCGTGACGATCGAGCCGCCGAGGAGCCCGGCCAGCGCCTCTTTGCCCAGGACGAACCCGACGGCCACCGGAACGACGACGGCCATCAGCCCAGGGACGATCATCGCGCGGATGGCCGCCAGTGTGGCGATGGAGACGGCCTGGGCGTAGTCCGGACGGGCCTTCCCCTCGAGCAGCCCGGGGATCTCGCGGAACTGCCGCCGCACTTCCTGCACCATCTGCATCGCGGCTTTGCCGACCGCGGACATGGCGAAGGCGCTGAAGAGGAACGGCATCATCCCGCCGAGGAAGACGCCCACCAGCGTCAACGGCGTTAGCAGGTTGGCCGTGCTCACCCCCGCGACCTGGCCGTAGGAGACCATTAGGGCCAGCGCCGTCAGCGCCGCCGAGCCGATGGCGAACCCTTTGCCGATGGCGGCGGTGGTGTTGCCCACGGCGTCCAGCGTCTCGGCGCGCCGCCGCACCTCCGCGCCCAGATGGGCCATCTCCGCGATGCCCGCGGCGTTGTCCGCCACCGGGCCGTAGGTGTCGGTGGCCAGCGTGATCCCGAGTGTAGAGAGCATCCCCAGCCCGGCGAGCGCGATGCCGAAGAGCCCGCCGAAGGCATGCGCGGCGATGATCGCCGCGCCCACGACGACCACGGGAATGGGGACGCTGATCATTCCCAGCGAGAGGCCGGCGATGATGTTCGTGGCCGATCCCGTCTGCGCGGCTGCCGCGACGTTCTGCGCGGGCCGCCGGGAGTTGGACGTGAAGTATTCAGTAGAGAAGCCGATGACCACGCCGGCGACGAGGCCGGAGAGGAAGGCCCACCAGATCGCCAGATTGCCGTAGAGCCAGAAGATCAACGCCCCGGCCAGCACCGCGGTCAGGATCGTCGCCCCGACGACGCCCCGGTTCATCGCCGCCTGCGGCGCGCCACGACCGGTGACGAAGAAAGTCCCCAGCAGGCTGGCCACGATGCCGCTGCCGGCCAGCAGGAAGGTGGCCGCGATCCCCCGCGCATCCCCCGCGGCGGCCGTGCCCAGGGCCAGTGCGGCGATGATCGAGCCGGCGTAACTCTCGAAGAGGTCCGCCCCCATCCCCGCGACGTCGCCGACGTTGTCCCCCACGTTGTCGGCGATGACCGCCGGGTTGCGTGGATCGTCCTCCGGGATCCCCGCCTCCACCTTGCCCACGAGATCCGCGCCGACGTCGGCGGCTTTGGTGTAAATCCCGCCGCCCACGCGGGCGAAGAGCGCCACCGACGAGGCGCCGAAGGAGAAGCCGAAGATCGTCGCCGCGTCCCGCAGCAACAACCAGAGGATGGTGATCCCCAGCAGTCCTAGGCCGACGACGGCAAATCCCATCACCGCGCCTGAGCGGAAGGCCACGCGCAGCCCCTCCGTCAGCCCCGTCCGCGCGGCCTGGGCGGTGCGCACGTTGGCGCGGGTGGCGATGCGCATACCGATGTTGCCCGCTGAGACCGAGAGGATCGCGCCGACGACGAAGGCCAGCGCGCCCTGCCAGGAGATGAATCCCACCAGCAGCGCCGCCACGACCACGACGAAGAGGGCGAGGACGCGGTACTCCCGGTTGAGGAAGGCCAGCGCGCCCTCGCGGATCGCCCCGGCGATCTCCTGCATGCGCGGGCTCCCCGCATCGGCGCGGGTGATCCACCGCGCGGTCACGGCAGCAAAGAGCAGGCCGAGGATGGCGGCGCCGGCAGCACCGTAGGCGGCCCAGTCAGACGGAAACGGCATCGTGACCCTCGCTTGGGACTGGTCAGAGCAGGGTGTGAAACCCCGGCAGAGGGTACCATCCCGCCTCTCCGGGCGTCAACGGCGCGGAACGGAGGGAGAGGGACGGCCTGCTGGAAGCCCGGTCGGGGTTACGCTTCCGATTCGGCGGGCCGCGGCGCCCGACCCCGCCGCCGGAGGGCGCGGAGCGCCGGCAGCAGGAACAGGAAGAGGCCGGCAGCTAGAAACCCGGCAGTGATCGGCCGGGTGACAAAGATGGCCAGCGAACCCTGACCCATGATCAGACTCTGTCGGAGGGCCTGTTCGGTCATGTCACCCAGGACCAGGGCCACGACGAGCGGCGCCAACGGATAGCCCAGTTTCTTGAACAGGTATCCGGCGACGCCGGAGCCCAGCATGAACCACAGGTCGAGGATCTGGTTGTTGGTCGCGTACGCGCCGATGCTGGACATGATGACGATCAGAGGGGCGAGGATGCCAAACGGGATGCGGTTGATCGCGGCGAAGACGGGCACGAGGGTCAATACCATGATGACGCCGATGACGTTGGCGATGTACATCGACCCGATCAGCCCCCAGACGAAGTCCCGCTGCGTCTGGAACAGCAGCGGCCCCGGGTTCAATCCCCAGATGAAGAACCCGGCGAGCATCACCGCGGCGGTGGGGGAGCCGGGGATGCCCAGGGTGACCATCGGCAGCAGCGCCCCGATGCCGGCGGCGTGCGCCGCCGTCTCCGGAGCAATGACGCCTTCGACCTCCCCCTGGCCGAACCGCTCCGGGTGCTTGCTGAACTGTTTGGCCAGGCCATAACTCATGAAGGACGCCGGGGTCGCGCCCGTCCCAGGCAGCACGCCGACCCAGAAGCCAAGGATGGTGCTCCGGATAATGGTGGCGGTGTAGCGCGGGAACAACTTCCAAGTCTCCCAGACGTCGCGGAATCCCAGGCGGGCGCGGATACCTTCCAGGCGCAGCCCCTCCTCCACCGTGAGGAAGATCTCACCCAGACCGAAGAGACCGATGGCGATGACGATGAAGTTGACGCCGCTCTGCAACGAGACCAGCCCGAAGTTCATCCGCGGCTGCCCGGTGATGATGTCGAACCCCACGGTGCTCAGGAGGAGGCCAAGCAACGTCATCAGGATCGTCTTCGTGGGACTGCCGCCCCCCAGGCCGGCGAAGGTGGCGAACGCCAGGAACAGGACGGCAAAATTCTCCGGCGGGCCGAACCTCAACGCCAGCTCCGCCAGCGGCGGCGCGAAAAAGGTGAAGAGGATGATGGCGACCAGCGCCCCGATGAAGGATGAGGTGAAGGCGGCGGTGAGCGCGACCCCCGGCTTGCCCTGTTTCGCCAGGGGGTGTCCGTCAAATGTGGTGGCCACCGACCAAGGCTCTCCCGGAATGTTGAAGAGAATAGAGGTGATGGCGCCCCCGAAGATGGCCCCCCAGTAGACTGAGGCGAGGAGGATGATCGCGGAGGTCGGCTGCAGGGTGAAGGTCAGGGGCAGCAGGAGCGCCACACCGTTCGTACCGCCCAGTCCCGGCAGGACGCCGATCGCCGTCCCCAGGATCAACCCGACGATCACGATGGTCATGTTGACCGGGGTCAGCGCGACCCCCAGGCCGAAGAGCAGATCGTTGAAGACACCGAGCAGCGGCATCGGTTATCGCCCGTACAGGAAGTACTCCAGAATCACGCCCATGGGCAGGGGCAGCAAAAACCACCGCTCAAAGATGAAGAACAACGTGAGCGGTACCAGCGCGCTGACCGCCACGATCAACTGCCAGCGATGGCGCCCCACCAGCCACATGTACCCCGCCAGGTAGACGGCGCCGCCCAGGTAGATGCCGAGGTAGCTTATCGCCGCCAGAATGGCCACCATCGGGAGGAAGACCGCAAGCAAGGACTTCCAGGCCCCGGCGGGGATGAACGGCGCCGCACCCTCGGGCGTGGCGGGGGCGCGCAGGCTCTGCAGCCACACGAGGACGGCGCAGGCGACGACACCCAACGTCAGCCAGAAGGGGAAAAATCCGGCACCGGGCCCCGCACTCGTCCAACGCACCGACAGCCGGAGTGCCTCTCGCAGCAGGACCCCGGCCCCCACGACGAGAGCCAGGGCCATGAGCGTTTCCGCTCTGCGCATTACCGAACCTCCGGAAGGGAAGCGGCGGGGGGCCTCGCGGCCCCCCGGTCGATTATGGTTTTGGCGCCAATCCTCCTTTAACCATCAAGTTTTGCACGGTCTTGTCTTTCTGGTCCAGCCACCGGACGAACTCGGGGCCGGTAAGAAACGCCTTCGTGAAGGCCCCGCGGTCGATGAAATCGGCCATTTCCGGAGTCTCCATGAGTTTCCTGAAGACGTCCTGATAATACGCGACCGCCTCTGCCGGCATGTCCTTCGGACCAAAGATCCCGCGCAGCATCTGGTATTCGATCGGGAACCCGAGTTCCTTCATCGTGGGGACGTCCTTCCACGGACCGACCTGGACGCGCTCAGCGGCAAAGATCGCCAGCGGCCGGACCCGCTTCCCTTCCCAGTGCCCCACCATCTCCAGGGGGTTGTTCACGGAGAACTGGACCTGTTTGCCGACGACCGCCGCGGCCACCGCGCCCCCACCGGCGAAGGGCACGTAGGTGAAGTCCACGCCCCAGGCCTGCTCCAGCAGCACCATGATGATCTCATCCTCCTGCTTGGAGCCGGTCCCGGACATCTGAATGCTCCCCGGAGGAGCCGCTTTCGCCGCCGCCTGGAATTCCGCGACCGTCTTCCAGGGAGAGTCGGCGTGCACCGTGAGCGCAAAGTTGTCCAGGAGCAGCCGGGCGATCGGTGTCAGACTTCGCCAGCTGAACCGGGAGCCGTCCCGGTTGCGGAGCACCTGGGCGACCGGAGTGGCAAAAAGGTTATCGAGGGTGATGAGAATCGTATGGGGGTCGCCCGCCTTGTCCACCAGGAAGATGAACGCCTGCGCGCCGGCCCCGGCGGCGCGGTTCACCGGGATGAAGGGCTGCGGCGAGAGTTTGTGCCTCTCGATCAGCGGCGCCATGAAGCGCGCCTGTTGGTCGGCACCCCCGCCGGTTCCGGCGGGGATCGTAAACTCAACGGGCCGGCGGGGCGTAAAGGCTGGTGCTCCCGTGGCCGGCCAGACGAGGCTGAGGAGTGCAACCACCAGCCCCGCCAGGGCGACGAGCCGAAACAGTTTGAGACCCACCCACCTCACCTCCGACACTGGAATGGCCTTCCCCCCTGCACTCACCTTGCGCAGTCCCTAATTGTTGAGTCCCGGAGTCACGAATACGTAAACAAGAAGCCCGCCCACCGCAACGATTGCGGGGAACGGGCTTTGTCGGTCACCGGGTGTCACGCCGGTTCCGCCCTGCGTCGGCCTAGACCGGCGCCTTCTGGTTCACAATCTCGCTGGCGAACGGGATGACGCCGGGAATGATCCACTTTTCCCACATCTCGTCCACCTTCGCCTGGAAGTAGTCGATGTCGTCGTCGGTGAAGTGCGCGAAGCGCCCCTGCCGGAGCAGGTAGTCGCGCACGGGCTTCCGCTTCGACCGGCCCTCGGCGATCCCCTTGGTCCGGCCATAGAGCATGAGCCGGTGGTCCTCCACCTCGTAGAGCGGCCAGATGCCGCAGTTGACGGCGAGCTCGCCCAGCTCGTGGGACTGCATCGGGTCGTAATCCCACCCCTTGGGGCAGGGATCCAGGGAGTGGATGAAGGTGGGGCCGCCGATGGTCAGCGCCTTGCGTACGCGGTTCATCATCTCCACGGCATAACTGGCGCACACCGTGGCGACGTAGCGGCAGGAGGGATGGCCCGCGGCCAGCATCCCGGCGACGTTCTTCTTCCAACGGGTGTGCAGGAGCCGCTTCGCCTTCCCCGGCGGGCTGAAGGTCGTGTGCGCGCCGTAAGGCGTGAGGCCGGAGAGCTGGATGTCCGTGTTGGCGTAGGACTCGTTGTCGTAGAGGAGGATCAGGAAGTTGTACTCCGTGTGCGTCAGCGCGGCGGAGATGGCCGACAGCCCCATGTCCGCCCCACCCCCGTCACCGCAGAAGGCGATGACGTTGATCGGCTCCTCCTTCATCTTCCCCTTGCGCATCAACGCCCGCAGCGCCGCGGCCGTGCCCAAGCCCGCCGACCCGCTGCTGCCCAACTGCGTGTGCATCCAGGGGACGACCCAGGAGGTGCTGTAGTAGGTGGTGTTCGCCACGTACATGCAGCCGGTGCTGCCCAGCACGATCGTGCGGGGCCCGGACGCTTTGACCATCAGTTTCATCACCAGGGCGGACTCACACCCCTGGCACGTACGGTGGCCGGAGGTGAAGTACTCCTCCAGCGGCACCTTCTTCACGCCCTTGAAGGGGTCCAGTTGCTGCGTCGGCAGGGTGGCGATGGCGTCGGCCATGTCAGTCATCCTCCTCTTACTGCCGGATGCCGATCCAGTACGTGGTCTCGAGTTTCTCGCCCGCGGCGGCGCGGCGGACCAGGTCGGTCATCTCCCGCACGTAGGGCACGGTCACCTCGCGGCCGCCCAATCCGCAGATGAAGGAGAGCAGTGGCGGCCGGGCCGGCGCGTTGTAGAGGGCGGCGCGGATCTCGTTCGCCAGCACCCCGCTGAAGTACGGGGAGCCGAAGGAGTAGTCGCGGTCGATCACACCCACGCCCTTGAAGCGAGACAGCGTCTGCTGCAGCTCACCCGTGGGGAAGGGGCGGAACCAGCGCAGGCGGACGAACCCGACCTTGATCCCCTGCTGCCGCATCTGCCGGATCGCCACCTTCACCGGCATGGAGAGCGTGCCCATGCCGAGCAGGACCACCTCGGCGTCCTCGGTCATGTACTCCTCGAAGAACGGGTTGCCGTAGGCGCGGCCGAAGATCCGCTCGTGGTCGGCATAGGCCTCGCGGATCACCGTCTGCGCCCGCTTCATCGCCTCGTCGTTGTGCTTGCGCAGTTCCATCAGCCAGTCCTCGTTCACCTGCGGCGCCACGGTGATCGGGTTGTCCGGGTGCAGCAGGAGGTCGCCGCGGTCATACGGCGGGAGGAACTTGTTGACCCAGGACTGCGGCGGAACCTTGACGATCGACTGAGAGTGCGTGAGGAAAGCACCGTCGCAGGCGATGGCACAGGGGAGGAAGACCCGCCGGTCCTCGGCCACACGGTAGGCGATCAGCGCGACATCCAGCGCCTCCTGGGCGTTGTCCACCCAGACGAGCATCCAGCCCAGGTCGCGCACGGCCAGCGCGTCGTTGTGCTCCACGCCGAAGGCCCCGGGGTCGTCGAGCGCCCGGTTGCCGACCATCGCCACCATGGGGATGCGCAGCGCCGGCGTGACGGTGATCGCCTCGAAGGCGTACATCCAGCCCACGCCGCTGGAGCCGCAGAAGACCCGCGCCCCGGCGGCAGAGGCGTGCTTGACGATCTCAAACTGCGAGTGCTCCGACTCGGCGACGATGTACTCGCAGTCCATCTCACCGTTGGACACGAGTTTGGCCACGTACTGCATCACGGTGTCGTAGGGGCGAATGGGGTAGGCGGTGATGACGTCCACGTCCGCCAGCTTACAGGCGACGGCGATGGCTTCGCTGCCGCTGATGAGCTCTTCCTTCTCCGCCTCGACCTGCCCGACTTTCTCGATGACTTTGGCCATGGCTTAGCCTCCTGCGCTCGCTTCACCGGCGTCCGTGACGACGCGCTCGGTGATCTCCTCGCCGCCCGGCCCGCCCGTCCCGGCGGACACCATCGTCCTGATCTGCTCCTCGTACTGCCCGCGGAAGCGGAAGCCGTGGGAGCGGTCGGGGACGTGCTGGATCTGCTCCTTCACCCAGGTCTTGTACGTCTCCTTGTTCGCCTTCCACATCGCCCACTGGCTGCCGTTGTCGGTGAAGGCCGACTCGTTCACCATCGTGATGCAGTCGTCCACGGGGCAGACCGCCTCGCAGACGCCGCAGCCGCAGCACGCCTCCATGTTGACGTCGTAGAGCCCGTCCGGCGTGACGTCGAAGCAGGAGTCGGGGCACTGCAGCCAGCAGAGCGTGCATTTGATACAGGTGTCGAAGTCCACGACCGGCCGCATCGTGCGCGTGCTGAACTTCTTGAAGTAGGGGTTGCGCGCCGGCCGCCACCCGCCGACCGACCCCGTGGCCGGGTCGGGGAAGGCCTCCCCCGCGACGATGCCGGGGATGGTCACTCCCTCCCTCATCTCCCACCACTTCGGCAGTTCGAACTCGAAGGGTTTCGTCGGGTCGCCGGTGCCAGGTCGGACGGTCATCGTCTCCACGCGCTCGTGGGACTTGCGCGCGGAGGCGACCTTGTGCTCGTGTTTCCACTCCTGGCGGACGGCCGCCTCCACCGCCTCCAGGCTGATCAGGTCGGGCATGAGCCGGGCGATCGCGCCGAGGATACGGACGTCGGTGTGGTCGTCCTTGTAGACCCAGAGGCCGGAGAAGGAGGGCAGTCCGCGCACGACAGCCAGGTGGTACGGATACTCCTTGGCGTGGGCCATCTGCAGCAGGTCGTCGAAGGGGAGCATCGTCGTCACCAGCACGTAGCCGCCGGGCTTGGTCAGCTTGTTGATCGGCTGGAGCCCGTACCAGGCCCAGGACTCCACGCCCTTGCATAACGTGTCGTCCACGACAATGCTGATGTCCACGCTCTTGGGCTCGTACTGCGCCATGCTGGCCTGCAGCTCTTCCTCGTTGTCGGCGACGATGGCGAAGTTCTTGGCGGGGATGCCGTTGCGCTCCGGGCTATCGCCGTAGCGACCGAAGGCGATGCCGGTCTTGCCCTGCTTCACCGCGGCGAGGACGATGCCGCGGCAGATGTTCTTGGCCAGGTTCTTCTGGAAGATCCCCCGGTAGACGACTTCCACTGAACGGGTCGCCATCGCTGCCTCCCTATGCCGGCATCCGCTGCAGAATCTCCCCGATCTCCTCGAGGTGCCGCTCCATCGCGTGCATCGCCGCCTGGGGATCGCGGCGTCGCAGCGCCGCCAAGATGCGGCGGTGTCCCTCCAAAGACCGCTGCGGCCGGCCCTGCACCTGGAACGAGCGCGCCCGCCCCTCGCGCAGCAGATCCATCAAGACGTCCATCACTTTGAGGATGACCTGGTTGCGCGCAGCGGTGGCCAGCCGGTAGTGGAAAGCGGTGTCTTCATCGATGGCGGGTTGTTCCTCCCGCACCTTGGCGCTCTGTCGCTGCAGGATCTCCTCCATCGCCTGGATGTCCTCGTCGCTGGCGTGCTGCGCCGCGCGGTAGGCCAACGCGGGTTCGATGATCCGCCGCGCGTCCAGCAGGTCGGCGAGCAGGTCTTTGCGCCGCAGCAGGACGGAGGCGAGTGGGGAGACGACGGTGTCGAGGGTGAGTTCCCGGACGACGGTTCCCTCGCCCTGCCGCGGCACGACCATCCCGGCCAGCTCCAGGACGCGAATGGCGTCGCGCACGGAGGCGCGGCTCACGCCGAACGCTTCGGCCAGTTCTCGTTCGGCGGGGAGACGGTCGCCGGGGCGGAGGACGCCGTCGGCGATCTGCTTCTGAATCTGGGCGGCAACAGCTTCGTAGACCCGGGTCCGACGAACGGGCTGAAACTTCGGAGGAGCAACGACTGGGTTCAATTCTTTACCTCGGCGCTCCAGAGTGGTCAGACCACCTGATGGTCTGACAACTACAATCGCACGGAAGAGCGCCGGGTGTCAAGCGCCGGAGTTCGCGCGGATCCGGAGGGGTACCTACGGGCCGGTTCTGCTCTCCAGAATACGGATGGCCCGTTCGAGGGTGCGCCGGCGGACCTCGGCGCGGCGCGCCGGATCGGGGTTCAGGCCTCCCGGCCCCGGACCGCCCACGCCCGGAGCGGGAGGGCCGGCGCCGGGGCGACGCCGTTGGAGCCGATCGCGCGCCTGCTCCCGCAAGCGATCCAGGGCGGCGCGCTGCGCGGGCGTGAAAATCGCGAAGATCTGATCGGCGATCGCCTGCGTGACCTGGCGATCCTCGGGAGAGCTGTCCCGCAGCACCTTCAGCAGAGGGAGAATCTGCCGGGTCTGGTCGCCGGTCAACTGCTGATCACCGCTCCGCTCCAGCGCCATCACCGCCAGCGCCGCGCGCAGCGCCGGATCGCCGCCCTGCGACTGTGTCTGTGCAGTCCCGCCCCGGCCGCAGGCGGCCAGCGAGAGGAGCGCGATCGCCACCAACGTCGCGTGTCTCATCGCCTACTCATGGCGCAGCGCCTCGATCGGGTCCAGTCGGGCTGCCCGCTGGGCCGGATACAAGCCAAAAAAGACGCCGACAGCGACGGCAAAGGAGAACGCCAGCAGCACGGCCTGAGGCGAGATCAGCGTGGCCCAGCCGGCCAGCCGCGTGATCAGCCGTGAGCCGACGACGCCCAGGAGGATGCCGACGATCCCGCCGCTGACGCTGAGGGCGACGGACTCGATGAGGAACTGCACCAAGATGTCGCGCATCCGCGCCCCCACCGCCTTGCGGATGCCGATTTCGCGGGTTCGTTCCGTGACCGAGACCAGCATGATGTTCATGATGCCGATGCCGCCGACGATCAGCGAGACCGCGGCGATGCCGCCCAGCAGCAGCGTCATCGTGCGGGAGACACCGGTGAATGCCTGCAGCACGTCCGCCTGGCTGCGGACGGAGAAGTCGTCGTCGCGCGTGGGCCCCAGCCGGTGGCGCTGGCGCAGCAGGTCGCCGAGGCCGGTCTGGGCGTCCGGCATGGCGTCCGGCGAGGTCACCTGTACGTAGATCGTGCGAACGTAGTCGATCCCGAACAGGCGCCGCTGCGCCGTCGTCAGCGGGACAAACACGACGTCGTCTCGATCGAAGAACCCCGTCGCCCCCTTCGGCTCCATCACGCCGATGACGGTGAAGGTGACCCCGCGAATCTTGATCTGCTGCCCCAGCGGGTCGGTGTCGGGGAAGAGCTCGCCGGCCACCGTCTGCCCCAGCACCGCGACCTTGGCCCGCCGGCGCATGTCCGCGTCGCTGATGAACGATCCCGCGGCGGGGTGAAAGTTGCGGACGGCGGGAAACTGGGGGGTTACGGCCGATACCTGCGTGTAGACGTTCTGCTCCCGGAAGACCACCTGTGCCGGGCGCTGGAGTTCTGCGCTCACGCCGGTGACGTTGGGGACCTCCTCCTGAATCGCCTCGGCGTCCTCGAGCGTCAGCGTGCGGACCTGCCCCGTCGTGGCAATGCCGCCGAACTGCTGCGTCCCGGCAAAGACCGTAAGCAGATTGCTCCCCAGCGACTCCACCTGCTCGGTGATCGCCTGGCGGGCCCCCTGCCCGATTGCCACCATGGCCACGACCGCCCCCACGCCGATGATCACCCCCAGCATCGTCAGCAGGGAGCGCAGCGGGTTGGCGACAATCGCGCGCCAGGCGATGCGGACGGTGACGGCCAGGTTCATCCCGCCGGTCCTCCCACCCGCTCCGGGCGGCGGCGGAGGGGTTCGTCGCGGACGATCCGCCCGTCCCTGAACTGGACGAGCCGGCGCGCATGCGCGGCAATCTCCGCGTCGTGGGTGACCAGGACGATGGTCATCCCCTGGTGCGAGAGACGCTCCATCAGGCTCATGATCTCTCCCGCCGCGGTGGAGTCCAGATTGCCTGTAGGCTCGTCCGCGAGGACGATCGCCGGGGACATCACGATGGCCCGGGCAAACGTGACACGCTGCTGCTCCCCACCGGAGAGCTGGGTCGGCAGATGGCGGGCCCGGGCCCGCAGGCCGACCGCGTCCAGCGCCGCCAGGGCCCGGGGGCGGCGATCCGTTATTCCCGCGTAGACCATCGGCAGCTCTACGTTCTCTACGGCAGGTGTGCGCGGCAGCAGGTTGTACGACTGGAAGACGAAGCCGAAGCGGCGGTTGCGCAGCCGCGCCAGGGCGGTGTCATGGAGCGTGGTGACATCGACCCCCTCGAGCCGGTAGGTCCCGGCGGTGGGTCGGTCCAGGCACCCCAGGATGTTCATACAGGTCGACTTGCCCGAGCCGCTGGGGCCCATGATGGCCACGAACTCCCCGGGGTCGATGGTCAGCGTCACGCCCCGCAGGGCCGGCACTTCCAGCCCATCCATCTGGTAGACCTTCTCGACGTTCTCGAGTTCGATCAGCGGCATCGGCGGCCTTCAGCCTCGCCCGGGCGGGGTCCGTCGCGGGAACTGCGGCTGGAAGGGGTTCACCGGTTGTTGCGGGCGCGTCGCCCCGCCCGGCGCGCCGGCGGCCGGACCGAGGTCGACGATCTGCCCCTCCGTGAGACCCCTGAGGATTTCCACCTGCCGGCCGTCAGTGGCGCCGGTCTGCACGACCACAGGGACGAGCTTCTCTCCCTCCACCAGGAAGGCGGCCTTCTCTTCCTTGCCGCGCACCGCCTCAACCGGCACGAGCAGGACGTTCCGCCGCTCGGTGATGATAAACTCGCCGTCTACGGACATGCCGAGGCGCAGCGCGGGGTCGGGGTGCTCAAGTGTGACGATGACGGCAAACTGCGTGACATTCTGCACGACGGTGGACTGGGGGGCGATGCGCTCTACCCGGCCGGTAAACGTGCTGTCGGGCAGGGCATCGGTGGTGATCCGCACGGACATCCCCGGCTTGACCTGGGCCACATCCGACTCGTCCACGGGGATGTCTGCCTGGATGACCCGGACGTCGGCGATGGTCAGCACCAGGGTGCCCCCGCCGGTCAACCCACCGATCACCGACTGCCCCCGCTGCACGGCCAGGCGGGCGACGATGCCGGAGATCGGCGCGGTGATCCGCGCCTCCGCCAGCCGGTCGCGGGTCTGCGCCAACTGGGCGGCGCTGTTGCGCACAGCTGCCCCGGCCGCAGCGACGTCGGCAGCCTGCACGTTCTCCTGCAACCGTGCCGCTCTGGCGGTTGCCAGAGCAGAGTCGGCCTCCCGCACCTGGGCCTGGGCGATGGCGATGTCCTCCGGGCGGCTCCCGGCCTGCAGTTGTG